>Ga0307515_10004065_pt1 | contig 30519 bp, 20 predicted proteins | sample 17_EM_MG_FD_194513 | JGI IMG/M metagenome (GOLD analysis project Ga0307515, IMG submission 194513) | Populus trichocarpa ectomycorrhiza microbial communities from riparian zone in the Pacific Northwest, United States - 17_EM | ecosystem: Host-associated > Plants > Roots > Unclassified | place... | reverse complement strand
GATACCGTCCGGGACGAAGCAACCATGAGTCGGACAACGGGTAGCACCCGAGGTCAGCCGGGCCGCGCGCGGGGTACGCGCGTTCCGGGATCGATCGATCCGGGCCGGGTCCCGACGAGGAATCGTCGCACCAGGTAGGCGGCGGTGGCGGTCAATCCTGCCGACAATCCCCACCACAACCCAGGTGCACCCAGACCGGCGCCGAACGCGAGCGCCAGCGAGACCACCAGGCCGATGCCGTAGTGGCCGACCACGTTGCCGATGAACGTCGCGCGAGTATCGCCGATGCCGCGCAGCGCGCCGGCGGCGATCGCCTGGGTGCCGTCGGACAGCTGGAACAGGGCGGCGATCTGGAGCAGCGGGATCGTCGCCGCGATCACGCTCGGGCCGTCGCTGAACACACCGGCGAGGCCCCGGGGTACGAGCACGAAGCTGGCGGCGAACACCGACATCACGCCCAGGCCGACCCGCAGGCCGATCAGGCCGCGGCGGCGCGCCAGGCCGAGATCGCCCGCGCCGATCGCGTGGCCGACGCGCACGCTGGTCGCGGCGCCGATGCCGAACGCGACCGAGAACGAGAAGGCGGCGAGGTTGAGCGCGATCGAGTGGGCCGCCGCCGGCAGCGTGCCCATGTGGGCCGCGAGCACGGTGGCGACGCCGAAGATCCCGATCTCGGCGACCATGTGACCGCCGACCGGCAGCCCGTAGCGCAGGACCTCGCGAAGGTCGGCGCGGGTCGAGGCCGGCCGAACCTGGCCATGGTCGATCCCACGGACACCGGCGTGGTAGACCGCGACGATCGCGAGCTGCACGCTCACCGTGGCGATCGCGCCGCCGGCGACGCCGAGCGCAGGGATCGGGCCGGCGCCGTAGATCAGCACGACGTCGAGCAGCGCGTTGGCCACGTTGCCCAGCGCCATCGCGGCGATCAGCGGGCGGGTGATGTTGTGCGCCGCCAGGTACGACTTGAGCGCGATCGACAGCAGGAACGGCGCGATGCCGATCGCGCGCAGATCGATGTAGACCCGGGCATCGCGCGCGACCTCGTCGGGCACGCCGGCGAGCGCCAGGATCTCCGGCGCGGCCAGCGCGGCGAGGGTGCAGGCCATGCCGGTCAGCATCGCGAGCCGCAGCCCGGCGCCGAGCAAGCGCCGCGCGTCGTCCGGGCGCTGGGCGCCGAGCGCCTGCGGCAGCACGGTGTCGAGGCCCATCACGATGCCGAAGCCGACCGAGGTGATCGCGAACAATAGATTGTTGCCGACGCCGGCGGCGGCGAGCGCGACGCTGTCGTAGCGGCCGAGCAGCGCGGCGTCGACCGTGCCCATCAGCTGAAACCCGAGCTGCTGCGCGGCCAGCGGGATCGCCAGCCGGATCTGCGCCGACAGCTCGCTGGTCACGGCTAGGGCAGCGGGCGCGGCGTCATCGGCGCGTTGGCGGCCGTGAGGTTCTTCGCGACCAGCCGGGCGAGCGCGAGCCGGCGGGCCGCGTCCTTGCCGGTGATGCGGACGTAGCACGGCGCATCGTCGTCGATGAACAGCAGGCCCTGGCCGCGGTGGTCGAGGGCCTTGGCGCCGACCGCGACCTCGACCGCCGGCTCGGGCCGCGCCGCGACCCCGGCGTCGCCCGGCTTGCCGACGCCGCCGTCGGTGTGCGCGTAGCGCTGGACCGCCTCGTCGCTGATCTCGCGGTACTGCGCGAACAGCGCGTCGGCGCGCTGCTTCATCCCGTCGCGGCAGTCGACGTCGAACGTCCAGTACTCCGGCTCCGGCGTCAGGAGCTTGTAGCTGCACGGGTGCGGCACGCCGTGCGTCGTGGTCAGCGGCGAGTCTACCGGCTTTGCAGGGGCGCCGAGCAGCTGACCGAGCACCTCGAGGCTCGCGATGCTGTCGCAGCGCCAGTTCTCCGGGTACACGCCGGCGAGCGCGCGCGGCGGCGGCGTTCGCTTCGGATCGGAAGCGGCCGCGCCGTCATCCTTGCAGCCTACGAGCACGGCCAGGACCCACAGGAAGCGGTGCATCGACCACCAGACGGTAGCGCGACGTCGCGCGATCCTCAATGTGCGCGGGACGATTGGTCAATCGGACGCGGCGATCCGGGTGGTCGCGTCGAATACCAGGCGCAGCTCGGCGACCTCCGCGATCGCCTCGGCGAGCTGGAGCAGCGGCGCGGAGCGGCGGGCCTCGTCGAGGTGGATCATTCCGCCCAGCCGGCGCTCGACGTAGGCGACATACATACCGCGGCGCGCGGCGACCACGACCGCGCGGAGATGAAACAGCGGGATCGCGGTCCGCCGGCGGATGCCGAGGATGCGCTGCTCGCAGCGCAGCAGGCCCTCGTCGCGATCGAACACCAGCTTGCGGCGCAGCGTCGCCAGCAGGATGCCCACGCCGAACACCATTGCGCCGGCCAGCGTGATCCACACCCGGCCGAGCGTCATGAGATAGCCGCCGAGCGCGCACAGCCCCCAGCCGGTCCACGCGGTCGCGCGCGTCAGGTCCAGCTCCACGCGGGAGCTGGATCGCGTCCGGATCTGCACCGAGCCCAACCAGTCGAGCACGATCGAAGCCTACGGTGTCCGGAGGTCTTCGGCTACCCCGGGTCGTCGCCGCCGCCGCCGCCGCCGTCCGAGACCGCGCCGCCGGCCGGTGGCCCGCCGTTGCCGCCGCCGTCGCCGCCCTGCGCCCGCCACTCGCGCTGCCGGCCGCCGCGTCCGCGCCGCCGCCGTCGCCGTCGCTTGCGCAGCGGCTGGCCGTCGGGGCCCAGCGCCGCCGGGCCCGCGGTGGTGCCGCCGGCCGGAGCGAAGAAGCTGACCGGCGCCTCGCCGGCGGGGGTGCCGTTTCCGCCGTTACCGCCCGGCTGGAAGCCCTGGCCCTGGATCGGCAGGCTGTCGCCTGGCCGCCTGCGCCGCCGACGGCGTCGCCGCCGCCGCTCGGGCGCGCCGTTGGCGCCTTCGCCCTGCGCTTGCCAGGGTGGGGGGCGAGAGCCATCGGGACGCGGCGCGGCGGGTGGTGGTGGTGGTGGATCTCCGCCGCCGCGGCGGCCGTCGAAGCGATCGAACCGCGGCGCGTCGGCGCGGAACCCGCCGCGCTCCCAGCGCCGGATCTTCTTGCCGCGGCGCTGCCGCCCGGCGCCGGCGTCGTTGGGGTTGGCCGATGCGACCGGCGCCATCGCGATCCGCATCGGGCCGCGGACGTACTCGATCACCGGTCCGCCGCCGCCCATCCGGCGCGACATCGATTCCGGCATCGGCGCCGCGGTCGACAGCACCGGCGTGGTGAACGCGCTCTTGGGCGGCAGCATCGCGCGACGCTTGCGCCGCCGTCTGCGCCGCCGCCGCCGCGCCTCCGCGGCGCTGGCGGACGGAGTATCGAGCTCGCGATCCGGGCGCTGCTTGGCCGTCTTGGGGACCCGCTTGCGCGCGAGCACGGTGATCTCGCCGGGCCCCTCGACGCCCTCCTCGGCGAGCTCGGCGGCGGTCTTGTCGATGACCTCGTAGTCCTCGTCGTCGTCCTCGTCGTCGTCGTCCTCGTCGTCGTCGTCCTCGTCGTCGTCCTCGTCGTCGTCGTCGTCGTCCTCGCCCTCGGCGAGCTCGTCGCCGTCCTCGTCGTCGCCGTCGTCGTCCTCGTCGTCCTCGAGCTCGTCGTCGTCGTCGAGCTCGTCCTCGTCACCGGGCGCGCCGGGCTGGGGCTGGTCGGCCGCCGGTGCTCCGCGCCCCGCGGGCGTTGCCGGCTCGGCCTCGGACCGCGCGGCCGCCGGGGCATGGCCGTTGCTGCCGCCGGAAGGCTGCGTCGCGGGCCGCGCGGCAGCGCCGGCGACCGCTGGTACCCGGACGGGGCCCGAGCCCGCGGCGGGCGTGGCGATCGGCGCCGCGGCGCTGCGGCGGAGCACGGTGGGCGCAGGCTTCGCGGGCGCAGGGGCCGGGGCCGGCGCCGCCTCGGGCGCCGGCTGGTCGATGCGCACCACGCGCGCGCGGATCTCGCGCCGCGGCTTGGGCTCGACCGTGTCGTCGTCGAGCAGCCGGGTCAGCGACGCGCCGAGCCGGCTCGCCTCGGTCGACGCGGCCAGCGCGGCCTCGCGCGACCGCAGGCAGTTGTCGCAGCGCCCGCACTTTGGCGAGTCGCGCTCGCCGAGGTACTCGAGGATCACCTGAGTGCGGCACCCCGGCGCCTTGACGTACGCGAGCAGCGCGTCGAGGCGCTGGCGGTCGGCGATCCGGCGCGCCTCGTATTGCCTGGCGCGATCGGCCAGGACCTCGGGCTCGGGCGGCGGGTCGGCGACGAAGTACAGGCCGCCCTCCTCCTCGGTCACGAACTGCTCGTCCTTGAGCAGCGACAGCACCGTGCGCGTGCGCTGCTGGCCGACGCCCGACGACAGCGCGACGTTGACCACCGTGGGCGGCGAGTCCTCGGTGATCCGGCCGTTGCCGCTCGTGCGGTGCAGCTCGGTGAACGCCTCGAGCGCCTCGAACACCTGGCGGACCTGGCGCTTGGTCGGGTAGGTGCCCGACAGGAAGTACTCCTGGATCGCCACGTCGTCGGGCGAGAACAGCAGCACGCAGCGCGCCGGCTTGCCGTCGCGGCCGCCGCGGCCGGCCTCCTGGGCGTAGGCCTCGAGCGAGCCCGGCACGTGGTAGTGCAGCACGTTGCGGATATTGGCCTTGTCGACGCCGAGGCCGAACGCGTTGGTCGCGACCATCACCAGCTCGGACGAGTCCATGAACCGCTGCTGGTTGTCGTCGCGCTCGCGCTTGGTCAACCGGCCGTGGTAGCGCGCCACCGATATCCCCCAGCGGGTCAGCGCCTCGTACAGCTCCTCGACCTTCTTGACCGTGGCGCAGTACACGATGCCCGGACGCGGCAGCTTCTTGAGCAGCGTCACGAGCGTCTTCATCTTCTCGTTCTCGTCGCCGAAGACGATCACCTCGTAGTGCAGGTTGGGGCGATCGAACGTCGTGGTGACGGTGGTCGCGCCCTCCATCCCGAGCTGGAACAGGATGTCGTCGCGGACGTGGGGCGGCGCGGTCGCGGTGGTCGCGAGCACCGGCGGGCGGCCGACGTCCTCGAGCGCCTTGCGCAGCGACAGGTACGCCGGGCGGAAGTCGTGGCCCCAGGTCGACACGCAGTGCGCCTCGTCGACCACGAATCGCGACACGCCGACGCCGCCACAGGCCTCGCGCAGGAACACCCGGAACTCGGGATCGGCCATACGCTCGGGCGTGGTCAGCAGCAGCTTGCCGCCGGGCGAGCGGATCAGCGCGTCGACCTCGCGGCGCTGCTTGACGGTCAGCGTCGAGTCGATCTTGCAGGCGCTGACGCCCTTGGCGACCATCTTGTCGAGCTGATCCTTGATCAGCGCGATCAGCGGGCTGACCACCACGGTGACGCCCGGCACGACCAGCGAGGTCAACTGATACAGCAGCGATTTGCCGCTGCCCGTCGGCATCACGGCGAGCAGGTCCTCGCCGGCGAGCAGGTGCTCGAACGCCTGGGCCTGGCCGGGACGAAACGTCTTGATCCCGAGCGCGCGCTGGCCGATCCCGAGCAGCGCGCCTACTTTCCTGGGGAGCCCCTCAGCTTCGGAGGGAACCTGACCGTCGAGCGTATAGGCCTGCGACGCTGGACGCGCGGGCGGTGACGCAGGTGACGCGGATGCCGCCGAGGACGCGGATGATCCGCGCGGCTCGACCGCGACCTCCCGCACCGCGGTAGGTTTCTTGCCGCGAGCCTTCTTCACGGAAGCCGGCTCGGCCGGGGTTTTCCCGACCGCCGCGCGCGGCTGTGGCCGCTTGGTCTTCGCTCCGGCCGCCGCGCGCGTTGCGCTGGAGGCGGAGCTTCGCGCCGCGGGTTCCTTCTTCTTGGTCGTTCGTGGACGTTTGGTCGTGGACATCCAATGTCCTTCTTCACTCTCACCGCCAGCCCAGCAGGAAGCAATCCGACCGGAGGGGCGCGGCGAAGCATCCAGACAAGGACCGCTCCGCGTGACCTAATCATCAGCATACCCAACAAAGCAGTGCAAGGCCCAAGGAGAAGATCCGCGCCGAACTGCGTGATATCACCACACCATGGCCAGTGACCGGCCGGTCCGGGAAGCCGAAAACCGTCTCGAGAGGTTCAACGAGGATCGCGAGCGCCTCCTCTCGGAGGTCGAGCGACGCGTGGTTGCGAAGAAGCTGGCACAAGCGCAATCCGGCGGCGACGCGTCGCTGGAATACGTGCTCAACGACGTCGCGTACTGCGAGATCCGGCGGCTCGAGGCCGCGAAGCAGGATAGCGCGATCGAGCGCTGGCGCGAGCTATCGCGGCGGCTGCTCGCGATGACCGAGGCCGACAAGGAGGACGAGCTGCGCAGCCTGGTGCGTCACTACGGCAAGGACGTCGTCGGCAACTTCGATCCGCGGGTGTACCGGTTCGCGACCGGTGTCGCGCCGTCGCTGCTCGGCTTCGTGTTCTCGCCGGTCGGCAGCCTGCGCGAGGGCATGCAGGCGATGCGCAGCCTCGACGCCCGGATCCACGCCGACGGCGAGCTCGACGTCGTGCGGACCTGCGCCGAGCGCGGCACGCTGATCGTCACGCCGACCCACTCGTCGAACATGGACTCGCCGGCGATCGGCCTGGGCCTTTTGCGCGCGGGGCTGCCGCCGACGACCTACGGCGCCGGCAAGAATCTGTTCACCAATCCGTTCATCTCGTTCTTCATGCGCAACCTCGGCGCGTACCGCGTCGATCGCCGGCTCAAGTTCGAGCTCTACAAGGACGTGCTCAAGGAGTACTCGACCGTGCTGCTCGAGCACGGCTACCACTCGCTGTTCTTCCCCGGTGGCACGCGCTGCCGGTCGAACATCGTCGAGAAGAACCTGAAGCTCGGCCTGCTCGGCACCACGGTCACCGCCTACAAGAACAGCGTGCGCGAGGGTGCGCCGCACAAGCGGCTGTACATCGTGCCGGTGACGATCAACTACCGGCTGGTGCTCGAGGCCGAGACCCTGATCGACGACTACCTCGCCGAGACCGGCAAGAGCCGCTACATCATCACCGACGACGAGTTCTCGCGGATCGGCCGGATCCTCGAGTTCTTCCGCAAGATCCTCGCCCACGAGGGCTCGGTGGTGGTGCGGTTCGGCCGGCCGCTCGATCCGTTCGGCAACGACATCACCGACGACGGCGAGTCGCTCGATCGCCAGGGCCGCGCCGTCGATCCGGCGAGCTTCGTGCGCGGCGCCGACGGCGAGGTCACCGACGACGACCAGCGCGACGCCGAGTACACCCGCGCGCTCGGCCGCCGGCTGGCCGCGGCGTATCCCCGGCTGACCGTGTTCCACGCCACCCACCTGGTCGCGCGCGCGGTGTACGACGCCGTGACCCGGCAGGTCGGCACCCGCGACATCTACCGGCTGATCCGGATGCCGCCCCAGCAGCTCTCGGTCGCCGCCGAGGGCGTGGTCGAGCACCTGACGCGGTTCCGCGCCCGGCTCGCCGCTGGGCCGGCGTGGGGCGCCGAGCACCCGATGCTCGCCGACCAGCCCGCGGGCACGATCGTCGACGACGCGATCCGCGGCCTGTCGAGCTATCACACCCGGCCGACGGTGTCGCGCGCGGGCGACGTGCTGCGGGTCGACGACGTGAAGCTCTTGTACTACTACCAGAACCGCACCGCGCACGTGCCGCCGGAGGCCTCGTGACCGCGCGGCGCGACACCGTCGGGATCGTCGGCGCCGGCCGGTTCGGCAGCGCGCTGGGCTCGGTGCTGGCGCGCGCCGGCCGCCGCGTCGTGCTGTGGTCGCGCGACGCCGCGATCGTCGAGGCGATCCGGACCGCGCGGCGCAGCCCGCGGCTGCCCGCGGCGCTGTTGCCCGAGCCGCTCGAGGTCACCGGCGATCCCCGGCGGCTCGCGAGCGAGGCGCGGTTCCTGGTCCTGGCCGTGACCTCGACCGACGTCCGCGACCGCGCGCGCGAGCTCGGCGACGTGCTCGACGGCAGCCACATCGTGGTCCACGCGATCGGCGCGCTGGCGGCGCCGTCGAGCGAGCGCGTGTCGCAGGTCATGGAGCAGGGGCTGCCCACGCTCAAGATCGGCGCGATCGCGGGGCCGGCGTTGCCCGACGACCTGGCCGAGGGCAAGTACTCGTCGATCGTGGTCGCCTCGGCGTTCGACGAGGTCACCAGCGAGGCCCGCCGGCTGCTCAACGCGCCGCCGGTGCTGCGGGTGTACGGCTCGCGCGACCTGATCGGGGTCGAGCTCGCGTCGGCGCTGTCGGGTGCCTACACCGTCGCGCTCGGCCTCAGCGACGAGCTGGGCGTCGCTGCGGGCACCCGCGCGGTGCTGATCACGCGCGCGCTCGCCGAGGCGTCGCGGCTCGGCGTGGCCGCCGGCGCCGAGGCCCGGACGTTCGCCGGGCTCGCCGGCCTGGGCAACCTCCTGGTCCGCGCCAGCGATCGCTCCGCCGACTACGAGCTCGGCCGCCGGCTCGCCGGGGGAGCGGCGCCGGCAGCAGTGACCGACGCGGCGCGGACCGAGGGCGCGCGGGCGGCGCTCGCCGGCGTCGAGCTCGCTGGCCAGCTCAAGGTGCGGATGCCGGTGCTCCAGGGCCTCGCGGCGGTGCTCACCGGCCGGCTCGAGCCCCGCCAGGTCGCAAACCTGATCGGCGACTCGGTCGCGGAATCCGAGTGACCCGCGCTCGCCGGCGCGATGCGCGGGTGCGCGGGTGCGGCGTGCGCGACGCGGGCGTGCGCGACGCGGGCGTGCGCGGTGCGGGCGTGCGCGGTGCGGGCGTGCGCGACGCGGACGTGCGCGATGCGGGCGTGCGCGACGCGGGCGTGCGCGATGCGGGCGTGCGCGACGCGGGCGTGCGCGACGCGGGCGTGCGCGACGCGGGCGTGCGCGATGCGGGCGTGCGCGACGCGGGCGTGCGCGACGCGGGCGTGCGCGATGCGGGCGTGCGCGACGCGGGCGTGCGCGATGCGGGCATGCGCGATGCGAGCGATCGATCGCGGTCGCGGTTGGGCGCCGGCCGCCGCGCGCTGTCGCCGTGGTTCGCCGCGGTCGCCGGGCTCGGGCTTGCGTGCCGTCCCGGCGTCACCGCGCCGGCCGCCGCACGCGGCGACCGCCTCGCGATCGCGCTGTACACCGGCCCGGGCGGCACCCGCTACGGCGTGGTCGACGATCGGCGCTGGGTCGAGATCGCGGGCGACGCGCTCGTGCTCGATCGCGTCGATCCCGGCGCGGAGCTGCCGTCGCTCGTGATCGAGCCGCTCGCCGGAGGTGCGCTCGTCCTCGGCGCGTGCCTGCGCGATCGCATCGGTCCGCCGCCCGATCCGCCGCCGTCCGCGGTCTCGGTGGTCGGCACCGACGGCGCGGCCGCGGTGCCCGTCGGGTCCCGGCGCGGCGCTGGCGACGACGATCTCCCCGTCACCTCGATCCTGCGCTGCGCCGCGCACGGCCGGCCCGGCCGCTACCTCGTGCGCGTGCTCTACGTCTCGCCGGCGCTGGGCTATCGCGCGCAGCACGAGGTCGCGGCGAGTGCGTCGGGGAGTCCGCCGGGGAGCGCGCCGGGGAGCGCGCCCGGGACTGCGATCGATCGCGCGATCGTGACCTCGCGGTTCGTGTTCGTCACCCCGGCGTGGCGGACCCGCGCCGAGGTCGCGGTGTTCGACGGCGCGCCCGGCGGCGAGTCGCCGCCGCGCGAGCTCGCGCGCGGTCCGATCACGCTCGACGGCGGCATCGCGGTGCTCGCGACCCCGGCGCGCGCGGTCGCCGGCCACCTGCGCCGGATCTACGACGGCGCCGCGTTCGACCCCGAGCGCCGCGACGCCCGCGATCCGCGCTGGGGCCGCGCGTCGCACGCGTCGGTCTGGGTCTGGCTCGAGCTCGGCGACACCGCGCTCGCGCCCGGCCCGGTCCACGCTCGGGTCGCGCTCGGCGGCGACGCGATCCGCGACATCGACGTGCCGGCCGAGGGCGTGCGCCGCGGCGAGGGCGCGCTGCGCCTGCCGCTCTGGATCGACGACCAGCTGCGCGGCAAGCGCGACCGCTGGACCGAGGCGTCGGACGACACGGTGGTCAATGAGCGGTTCGCGGTGTCGATCGCCAACACCGGCGACACCGCGCGCGACGTCTGGATCGAGGAGCCGCTGCGTCCCGCCTCGCGGCGCAGCATCGTCCGTGCCTGGCCCGGGGCGGCCGAGCTCGGCCGCCGCCACCTGCGGATGAAGCTCACCGTCGCGCCCGGCGCGATCGAGCGCGCCGGGTTCACGATCGGTTATCCGCCGTGACCGGCCCCGGGCGCCGGGTCACATCGCGGTGAGCGCGAGCGAGAACGTGTAGCGGTTCACCGAGTCGGACGTCCCGGGATAGACCTCGAACACGTAGTCGCCGGCGGCGAGCATCGGGCAGGTCAGTCCGGCGGTGACGCAGTCGAGCACTTCCTCGTCGGCAAAGCCGGTCGACCGCGCCACCAGCACGCCGGCCGCGTCGTGGAGCTTCAGATCGAGATCGGCGCCGATCCCGTACACCGCCGAGATCCGGATCGTGACTCGCGCGGTCCCCGCCGGGACGGTGAAGCGGTAGAAGTCGTGGTCCTCGGTGGCGCCGGCGCAGATCGCCGCCGGCCCGGTGTCGGCCGGGGTGATCGCCGCGGCGGTCGCGAGGCTGTCGTTCGGCTCGCGGTAGCTGCACTCGGCCGCGGTGTACGGCGCGTCGGGCCGCGCGTCCCGGGGGATCGCCTGGTCCGAGAAGTCGAGGATCCAGGAGCAGCTCGCCGCGGGGAGCACGACCCCGGACACGAGGAGCCAGACCGCGCACTCCCGAACCATGGTGGCAAGCTAGCCGTCGAGCGAGAAGAACGTCAAGAGATCTGGCGGACTTAGCTCATGGCGTGCGCTTGACCGCATGGCCCGCCGACGGTAGGGTCCCCGTTCCTGGCGCCATGTACTTGCAAGACCTCATCTTCACGCTGCAGAAGTTCTGGGCCGATCACGGATGCGTCGTCGAGCAACCCGTCGACGTCGAGGTCGGCGCCGGCACGTTCCACCCCGCGACGTTCCTGCGCGTGCTCGGTCCCGAGCCGTGGAACGCGGCGTTCGCGCAGTTCTGCCGGCGGCCCGCCGACGGCCGCTACGGCGAGAACCCCAACCGCGCCGGCGCGTACTACCAGTTCCAGGTCGGCCTCAAGCCGTCGCCGCCGCACGTCCAGGAGCTCTACCTCGACTCGCTGCGCGCGATCGGCCTCGACCCGGCGGTGCACGACATCCGGTTCGTCCATGACGACTGGGAGTCGCCCACGCTCGGCGCGTGGGGCGTGGGCTGGGAGGTGTGGTGCGACGGCATGGAGGTCACCCAGTACACGTACTTCCAGCAGGCCGGCGGCATCGACCTCATGCCGGTCACCGCGGAGCTGACCTACGGCGTCGAGCGGCTCGCGATGTACCTGCAGAACGTCGACAACATGTTCGATCTGAAGTGGGACCGGAACGTGACCTACGGCCAGATCCGCAGGCCGTGGGAGGTCGAATACTCGACCTACCAGTTCGAGGAGCTCAAGCCCGAGATCGCGTTCGCGAGCTTCGACACCTGCGAGGCCGAGTGCCGGCGGCTGCTCGGCCGCACCGTCGACGGCGCGGCGAAGCCGCTGGTGCTGCCGGCCTACGAGTTCTGCATGAAGGCGTCGCACGCGTTCAACTGCCTGGACGCGCGCGGCGCGATCAGCGTGACCGAGCGCCAGCGCTTCATCGGCCGGGTCCGCGGCATGGCCAAGGCGTGCGCCGAGACCTACGTGGCGTCGCGCGCGAACCTGGGGTTTCCGCTGCTGCCGCCCGATCTGCAGGGCCGCGCGGTCGCGGCGTACCGCGACGCCGAGGCCGCCGGGGTCAACGCCGGCGCGCTGGCCGCGGCGCGCGCGGTGGCCGCGCACGCCGAGGAGATCACGCATGTCGGCTGATTTGCTGTTCGAGATCGGCTGCGAGGAGATCCCGGCGAAGATGCTGGCGCGCGCTCTCTCAGAGCTGCCGGCCTTGGTCGAGACCCGGCTGGTCGCGGCGCGGCTCGGCCACGGCGGGGTTCGCGTGCTCGGCACGCCGCGCCGGCTCGCGGTGATCGTGCGCCAGCTCGCCGATCGCCAGCCCGATCTGAACGAGGAGGTCGTGGGGCCGCCGATCGGCGCCGCGTTCGCCGCCGACGGCTCGCTGACCCGGGCGGGGCAGGGGTTCGCGGCCAAGAACGGCGTCGAGCCGTCGGCGCTGGTCAAGCGCGAGGTCGCCGGCAAGAAGGGCGTCTACGTGGTCGCGCTCCGCAGCGTCGCCGGGCAGGCCACCCGCGGCCTTCTGCCCGAGCTGCTGGTCGATCTCGCGCGGTCGATCGCGTGGCCCAAGTCGCAGCGCTGGGGCTGGGGCGAGACCGTGTTCGTCCGCCCGGTGCAGTGGCTGGTCGCGTTGCTCGGCGGCGAGGTCGTCCCGCTGAGCTGGGCCGGGGCCACGGCGGGCCGCCACAGCCGCGGCCATCGCTTCCTCGCCAACCGGCCGATCGAGATCGCCGGCGCCGACGGCTACGTCGATGCGCTGCGCGCCGCGCACGTCGTGGTCGATCCCGACGTCCGCCGCGACCTGGTCGCCGCCGAGCTGACGCGGCTCGAGAGCGAGACCGGCATGCGGGTCCGCCCCGACGAGGCGCTGCTCGGCGAGGTGATCCACCTGGGCGAGTATCCGGTCGGGGTCAGCGGCGGGTTCGATCCGTCGTTCCTCGAGGTCCCCGAGGAGATCATCGTGACCGCGATGCGCACCCACCAGCGCTACTTCGCGATGGAGGATCGCGCCGGCAAGCTGGCGAACCGGTTCGCGACGATGATGGCGACCATCGTCAGGGACGTCGCCGTTGTCCAGCGCGGCAACGAGTACGTGATCGCGTCGCGGCTGGCCGACGCCAAGTTCTTCTTCGCCGAGGACCGCAAGAAGTCGTTCGCGCAGTGGAACGCCCGGCTCGCCGGCGTGGTGTTCCAGGCCAAGCTCGGCGAGGCCGCCAGGACGGTCGGCGCCAAGCTCGCCCGGATCGAGGCCATCGTCGCCGCGCTCGCCGGGCGCGTGCCGTGCGACCGGGCGATCGCGGTCCGCGCGGCCCAGCTGTGCAAGGCCGACCTGGCCTCGAGCGTGGTCGGCGAGTTCCCCGAGCTCCAGGGCGTGATGGGCAAGCACTACGCGCGGCTCGCCGGGCTGCCCGACGGCGTCGCGGTGGCGATCGAGGAGCACTATTCCCCCCGGGGCCAGGGCGGCGCGCTGCCGTCGACCGCCGAGGGCGCGCTGGTCGCGATCGCCGACCGGATCGACACGCTGGTCGGCTGCTTCGCCGCGGGGCTGGCCCCGTCGGGCTCGGCCGATCCGTTCGGCCTCCGGCGCGCCGCGATCGGCGTGCTCGCGATCCTGCTGGATCGCGGCCCGGGCGGCGGGCACGCGACGGGCGCGGGCTGGTCGCTCGGGATCGATCAGCTGATCGAGGCCGCCGCCGCCGCCTACGGCGACACGCTCGCGACCGCCGCTGCGCGACCGCCGTTGCGCGAGTTCTTCCGCACCCGGCTGCGCGGCCTGCTGGTCGACGACGGCGTCGCCGCGCAGGACGCGGATGTCGTGCTCGGCGTCGCCGCCGACGATCCGTGCGACGCGCGGATGCGGGCGCGGGCGGTCGCCGTGGTGCCCCAGGCCGCGCGCGAGGTGTTCAAGCGGATCGGCAATATCCTCGACGACGCTCGCGCCAAGCAGTGCGCGATCTCCGGCGAGGTCAAGCCCGGCGCGTTCGCGTCGGGGGACGGCCCCGAGGCCCGGCTGTGGGACGCGTTCAGCGCGCGCCACGACCGCCTGCACCGCGCCCTCGAGCACCACCAGTACCGCGACAGCTTCGCGGTGCTCGCCGAGCTCGGCCCCGACGTCGCGGCGTTCTTCGATCGCGGAGGTGTCATGGTGATGGACCCCGATCCCGTGTTGCGTGAAAACCGGCTGTCATTGCTGTCGCGGATCTACGAGCCGTTCGCCCGGATCGCAGACTTCCGCCAGCTCGGAGGTGCCGCGTGAAGTTCGTCCGGCAATTCGGCGGCGGCTCGGCCGAGGGCCGCGCGGCCGACAAGGCGTTGCTCGGCGGCAAGGGCGCGAACCTCGCCGAGATGGCGTCGCTCGGCCTCCCGGTGCCACCCGGGTTCACGCTCACGACCGAGGTCTGCCGCCACGTGATGCAGCACGGGGTGGGCCACTACCCCGACGGACTCGACGCCGAGGTCGGCGAGGCGCTGCGCCGGGTGGAGGAGCTGACCCGGACCACGTTCGGCGACGCGAAGCAGCCGCTGCTGGTCAGCGTGCGCTCGGGCGCGCCGGCGTCGATGCCCGGGATGATGGATACGATCCTGAACCTCGGGCTCAACGACACCACGGTCGCCGCGCTCGCCGAGCGCTCGGGCAACGCGCGGTTCGCCTGGGACTGCTACCGCCGGTTCGTCGCGATGTACGGCGAGGTCGTGATGGGCGTGGTCGCGCCCAGCGAGCACGAAGATCTGCCGTTCGATCGCATCCTCGAAGACGTCAAGCGCAACCACCGCGCGTCGCGCGATCAGGACCTGACCGAGGCGGCGCTGCGCGAGACCGTCGGCAAGTTCAAGGCCGAGATCGCCAGGCTCACCGGCAACGCGTTCCCCGACGACGTCACCACGCAGCTGTGGGGCGCGATCGGCGCGGTGTTCGCGTCGTGGGGCAACCCGCGCGCCGACTACTACCGCAAGCTCAACGGCATCCCCGCGACCATGGGCACCGCGGTCAACGTCCAGGCGATGGTGTTCGGCAACCTCGGCGACGACTGCGCGACCGGCGTGGCGTTCACCCGCAACCCGGCGACCGGCACCGCCGAGCTCTACGGCGAGTTCCTGACCAACGCGCAGGGCGAGGATGTCGTCGCCGGGATCCGCACGCCCGAGCCGATCACCGATCTGGCCAAGAAGCTGCCGGCCGCGTACGCCGAGCTGGTCCGGGTCGCCCGGCTGCTCGAGGACCACTTCCGCGACATGCAGGACCTGGAATTCACGATCCAGGCCGGCGAGCTGTTCATGCTGCAGACCCGCAGCGGCAAGCGCACCGGCAAGGCGATGGTCAAGATCGCGGTCGACATGGTCGGGGAGGGCAAGCTGACGCCGCGCGAGGCGGTGCTGCGGATCGATCCGGCCAAGCTCGACGAGGTGCTCCACCCGACGATCGATCCGAAGGCCCGGCCGCCGTCGATCGCCAAGGGCCTGCCGGCGTCGCCCGGCGCGGCGATCGGCAGGATCGTGTTCACCGCCAACGCGGCCAAGGAGTGGGCCGAGCGTGGCGAGACCGTGCTGCTGGTCCGCACCGACACGTCCCCGGAGGACATCCACGGCATGAAGGCCGCCGCCGGGATCCTGACCTCGCGCGGCGGCATGACGTCGCACGCCGCCGTGGTCGCGCGCGGCATGGGCAAGTGCTGCGTGACGTCGTGCACCTCGCTCCGGGTCGACGCCGCGCGGCGGACCGCGTCGTTCGTCGGCGGCGGCCAGGAGCGCAAGCTCAAGGAGGGCGACACCCTGACCCTCGACGGCTCGACCGGCGAGGTGTTCCTGGGCTCGGCGCCCCTGGTCCCGGCGGAGATCGGCAACGAGCTCGGCTCGCTGATGGAGTGGGTCGACTCGTTCCGCAAGCTCAAGGTCCGGACCAACGCCGACACCCCGACCGACGCCCGCACCGCGCGCAGCTTCGGCGCCGAGGGCATCGGCCTGTGCCGGACCGAGCACATGTTCTTCCAGCCCGAGCGGATCCTCGCGGTCCGCGAGATGATCCTCGCCGCCGACGAGGCCGGCCGCCGGGCCGCGCTGGCCAGGATCCTGCCGATGCAGCGCAGCGACTTCGCCGAGTTGTTCCGGGTGATGGACGGCCTGCCGGTGACGATCCGGCTGCTCGATCCGCCGCTCCACGAGTTCCTGCCCCACGGCCCCGCGGAGATCGAGGAGGTCGCGGCGGCGCTGGGCAGGCCCGCGGCGCAGATCGCGGCCAAGGTCAGCGAGCTCACCGAGGCCAACCCGATGCTCGGCCACCGCGGCTGCCGGCTGGCGATCACGTACCCCGAGATCTACGAGATCCAGGCCCGCGCGATCGGCGAGGCCGCGGCCGAGGTCGCCGCGGCCGGCATCGCGGTCGCGCCCGAGATCATGATCCCGCTGGTGATGCTGCCGGAGGAGCTGCGCCGGCTGCGCGAGCTGGTGTCCCGGACGTTCGACGCCGCGCTCGGCGGCGCGAAGATCCCGTACACGATCGGCACGATGATCGAGCTGCCGCGCGCCTGCGTGGTCGCCGACCAGATCGCGGCCCACGCCGACTTCTTCTCGTTCGGGACCAACGACCTCACCCAGACCACGTACGGGCTGTCGCGCGACGACGCCGGCCGGTTCCTGCCGGCGTACCTCGAGGCCGGTCTGTTCGCCTCCGATCCGTTCGCAGTGCTCGATCCCGAGGGGGTCGGGGCGCTGATCGAGCTCGCGGTCCGCGGCGGTCGCGGCGTCAAGCCCGACCTCAAGGTCGGGATCTGCGGCGAGCACGGCGGGGACCCGGCCTCGGTCGGGTTCTGCCACCGCGCCGGGCTGAATTACGTGTCTTGCTCGCCATTTCGGGTGCCGATCGCCCGGGTCGCGGCCGCCCGCGCCGCGCTGCTCGACGCACCCAACGGAAAGAAGTGATGGAAGTGTCCGAAGTGAGCGATGTCATGCAGGCAACCCCCCCCGTTCCCCGGCAGTCGAAGCCACATTCCATGAGGACTGCCGTGTCGACGTGCGCGTTCCGGCCGGTCGCGTGTGCTGTGGTGTTGGCGCTGGGCGGCGCCGGGGTCGCGGGCTGTACGGCCTCGGCCGAGGATGTCCGTGCGCCGCAGGATCAGCTGTTCTTCCCCACCGGGATCGCGGCGACGTCGGACGAGCGGAGCTTGTTCGTCGTCAACGCGAACTCGGAGCTGCGCTACGACTCGGGCTCGGTCGCCGTGGTCGACGTCGGCGTGGTCCAGAACGTGATCGCGAGCTGGCTCGACCACCCCGAGCAGGACCAGACCGGCTGCTCGCGCGATCCGGACCACAGCGAGACGCTGATCTGCGAGGAGGCGCAGTTCTTCCGCAAGGACGCGGCGGTGCGGGTCGGTAACTTCGCCACCGACCTCGCGGTCCAGGACTTCAGCGCCACCGGCGGCATCACCCGCGTGTTCGTTCCGACCCGCGGCGATCCGTCGATCACGTGGGCGGACTTCTTCAACGGCAGCCTGCACTGCACGGTCGGCACCGACAGCTACTCGCTGTGCGACGACTCACACCGCCTGACCTCGGTGCAGAACAACCCCGATCTGACGGCGGTCCCGAGCGAGCCGTTCGGCGTGTTCGCCGACGCGACCAACGGCTTCGCGATGGTGACCCACCTCAGCACCGGCGCGGTCACGCTGATCCGGGCGCCGTCGGAGAGCAGCCGGGTCACGGTGGTCGATGTGATCGGCGGCGTGTTCGCGGGCGATCCGACGACCGGGCTGCGCGGCGCGAGCGGCATCGCCGGCCGCCAGCCGAACGCCAAGGGCGACATGGTCTACGTCAGCAGCAGCACCGAGCGCCGGATCCAGACCTTCACCGTCGGCGAGCTCGACGTCGGCGGCGGCGTCAAGGCCGCGTCGTACCTCTTGCCCGGCGACTTCTTCTTCCTCGATACCGTCGGGAATAACTCCGGGGACTCCAGCAACAGCCGGGGCATCCAGTTCTCGCCGAGCGGCGATCGCCTGTACATCACGAACCGCGCGCCGCCCATGCTGCAGATCTACGACACCTCGCTGAGCCCCAGCGGCGTGCCGCGCAACGAGACCATCGGCGCGAGCGACATCTGCCGCGAGGCCTCCACCGTCGCGGTGCTCGACGCCGGGGACGGCGAGCGCGCCTACGTGACGTGCTTCCAGGACGGCCAGGTCTATGTCGTCGATCCGACCGGGCAATCGCGCGTCGAGGACATCATCACTGTCGGCCGCGGCCCGTATGCCTCGGCGACGATCACCGGGAAGAACGGGCCGGGGCGCAAGCTCCTGTTCGTGTCGAACTTCCTCGAGGACACCATCGCCGTGATCGACGTGACACCCGGCTCTGCGCGGCGCAACCGCGTCGTGCTCCGTATCGGCACACCGAGGGCTCCATGAAACGCGTATGGCTGCTCGCCGCGCTCGGCGCGGCGTCCGGATCTGGCTGTGGCGATCCGGCCACCACGGGCGGGACACCGCTCAACCTCGATCGCCCGATCGATGTCTCGTTCGCCTGCTTCGGCGCGATGCGCCTGACCAAGGGGCACCCCGGCGCGGGGGTCGCGGACGACGAGGTGCTCGACGCGACCGCGCAGCCGACCGCCGCGTGCGCCGCGCTGTCGCCCGCGCTGAACGCCGATGACAAGGCCCCGATCAAGGGTCAGGAGACGCTCTCGGACGGCAGGGCGCTCAAGCCGGCGTGGTACGCGTTCATCCTGCAGTCGTCCTCGGGGACCGTGGCGCTGGCGACGTGGAACGCCCAGCCGGCGGAGGCCATGGTGACCGGCGTCAGCGACGCCGGCGGCGACGTCAGGGTGCTCGACGGCGATGCCCTGACCCCGGGCAAGAACGCGATCAGCGTCGGCGAGGACCCGATCGGGATCGCGACCGACAAGGCGGGCTGCTTCGAGGTCACGGCCAACGCCGGTTCGTGCGATCTCTCCGCGCTCGAGATCAACAGCGTGCTCGACGACATCAACGCGGCCGCGGGCAAGGTCACGACCCCGGCGCGGGTCGATCGCAAGCCGGTCACCAACGCCCTGGGCGGCGTGATGCTCGCCCGGCCGGCGGCGATGGTCGGCGAGCCGACCTCGGCCCCGGTCGGCTTTGCCTGTCCGGCGACACCGACCGGCCGGGTCTACGTCGCGTACCCCAGCTGCCACCTGGTCGCCGGGATCGACACCGCGACCGGCAAGATCGTCTCGGGCATCCGCTACGACGCCGCCGGCGTGCCCAGCATCCTGAGCGGCGCGGCGCTCGACGGCGTGACCTGTCCCGACGAGTGCACCAACGCGGCGGGCGGGCTCGCGAACGGCCCGATCACACCGGGCGTGCGGCCGGTCGCCCTCGACCTCCGGTTCGATTCGCGGGTCGATTCCAGCAAGGCGGCCGCGACCAGCCGGCTCGCAATCGGCGCGGTCGACTCGGTGTCGCCCGCCAACGGCGCCGCGGCGCCGCTCACCGTCGTCGATCTCGATCCGGACACCGCGGCGCCCACCGCGGTGTCGCAGATCTCGCTCGAGGACGCGACCGCGCAGGCCGGCATGCGCGCCAAGCTCGGCGTCACGTCGGTGTCGCTGTCGCCGCAGATCGGCATGGGCGGCAACGCGGGCGTCACCCCCGTCGACGACGAACATGCACCCGCCGGACAGGGGCAGTACATCTACGCGGTCGCGACCGACGGGACGGTCCGCGTCGCCGACGTGCTGAGCCTGCGCCGGGAGTGCGACACCCAGGTCGACGGCCGGTTCCTGCGCGACATCACCGATCCGACCGCGGTGCAGTGCCTCGCGCCCCGGGATCCCGCGAGGCCGAGGCGCTCGGGCGCCAAGGGTCCGGGCATCGAGCTGCCGTTCGGCGCCCTGCCGACCTCGGTCGCGATCTTCAAGGGCCGCACGGCCCCGCTCAAGGACTCGGCGGGGAGTGTGGTGCTGGCCGCGCCCACGACCCTGCTCGGCTACTTCGCGATGGTCATGGCCTCGAGCGGTCTGGGCTACGTGGTCAACATCGACGACGACTACTCGGACGACGTGTTCAGCTCCTCCACCGACAAGCTGCAGAACACGACGCCGGTGCGGGTGATCGCCCACCAGCTGCGGGACGGCTTCTTCTCGCGCAGCGCGAGTCTGCAGTCCACCACCGACGCCACGAAGGTGTGCGGGTCCACCGATCCGCTCTCGTCGGTCGGCGGCGCGCTCGCGGGCGGGCCGCGCCTGCTCGGGCCGCCCTCGGTGACCGCGCCGGCCAGCTCGATCAACCTGGCCAGCGTCCTCCCGCTGCCGACGATCCAGCAGGTCGCGTGCACGCTCGACGTCAAGGCCGAGAGTCCCGATCCGACCCCGGTCTCGGAGCTTGCGTTCGCTGCACCGCCGGACGTTCGCGACCAGGCGTACCCCGATCTCGGCAGCGTGTTCACCGAGACCTGGTCGGCGACCTGGGAGGGCGTGCTGTCGCGCGACAGCATCGGCGTCTCCGTCGATGGGCCGGCGATCCGGGTCGGCCAGCTGGTCGTCGACGGGTTCGGCATGCGGCTCACCGATCCGAGCCGGCCGTTCTGCGACATCGGGGCCGAGCCGTTCGACATCGTCGACCTCCGCGGCTGCAGCCCGGCCAACGGCGACGGCGACTGTCCGGCCGGCTACACGTGCTACGTCCATCCCAAGAGCGTCGGCGTCGGGGTCGGCGCGTGCATGCTCAAGAGCGAGGCGCCCCGGCTGGCCGACGCATGCTTCTCGTTCCTGACCACATTCCGGCGCTACACGGTGGGCACCACCGAGGACGGGCAGCTGCGGTTGCTCGAACGCAAGCACGTGCTCGAGACCACGCCGATCGACGGCTGCGTCGACGACGCCACCAACCAGTGCGATCTGCTCGCCCAGGATGCCGCGAAGATCGACATCAGCGCCGATCCGTTCAACGCGCGGACCCACTGGTCGTGCCAGGCCGACCCGCTGCGCGCGGATCCCACCCGGAAGCGCTGCATCCAGGTCTGCTCCACCGACCAGGCGCGTCCCCTGGACTGCGCGGTCGGCACGACCTGCCAGCTGCTGACCCCCGGCGGCACCGAGGGCGTCTGCATGGAAGGCGTCGAGCCGCCCCAGGCGTGCATCAACGGACCGCAGCGCTACGACGTCCGGGCGAGCGAAGCGTTCACCGTGATCGGCACCCGGTCCGGCTATGTCCATCCGATCATCAAGGATCCGGCCAGTTCCAGCTGCATCCGCGATCCGAACGTCAAGGACGCCAACAGCGTGCAGACCGGCCGGATCCCGCTCAAGGTACCGGCCTGCAATCCCGCCGCGAACCCGATCACGGGGCAGCTACCGGGGGGCGGGTTCGAGCCCAACCCGTGCGCGCCGCCGGCGGGGGTGCCCCAGTTCGACTTCAGCCCGGCGAGCACCGCGACCGCTTGTGCTGCCGTACCGACGCCGCGGAGCACGCCGGCGTCGCGCACCGCGCAGGCGATCAAGTTCCGCAACCGCGCGATGGCGATCACCCTGGTGGACCCGTACCAGTCCTGCATGCCCGGCGGCCAGGGGGTCGCGACCAACGTCCCGCTGCTCAACCGCGGCTACCAGATCGAGTTCCAGCAGAAGGCCGGGTACACGCCGGTCGTGCTGCCGGTCGGGGAGGTCGTGTACCCGATCAAGGTGGTCCGCGGCCCGACCGAGAGCATCTGGGTGGTCGACGACGGCGACCTCATCTCGACCAGCATCAGCCAGGCCTCGACCCTGGGCCGGGTGTTCCGGGTCGAGGGCATCGACATCAGCGTCTTCAACGTGATCCAGTAGCCTGCGATCTGGGCGGTTTTCTTGCGCCGATGGCCGGAGTTGCCGACGCTGGGGCATGCCCAGTCATGACCCCGAGATCTACAAGGACAAGATCGAGGTCAGCCTCGACGGCCGTCAGATCTTCTACCTGTTCTTCGGCGGCTCCGTCATCGTCGGTCTGGTGTTCGTGCTCGGCGTGCTGGTGGGCCGCCGGGTCGAGGCCCGCGGTCACCTCGATCGCGCCGACACCCAGGCGGTGAGCGATCCGCTGGCGGCGCTGGACCGGCTCGAGCGGACCGACCCGCTGTCGTTCCGGGGCACGCTCACCGGCGCCCAGGCTCCGACCGACGTCGAGAAGGCGATCGGCGACCTCGAGAAGCGGCGGACGGCCGGCGCGGTGACCGCGGCGGGCAAGCCGGAGAAGCTCCCGGCGGCCAGCCCGGCGCCGGCGGAGAAGCCGCAGCCGGCAGCGCCGGCGGAGAAGCCGCAGCCGGCGGCGCGGACCGAGCCGGTGACCCGCCCGGATGCCGAGCGGCCCAGGGCCGACAAGCACGACGGCGACAAGCATGACGGCGACCGGCGCGACGGCGACAAGCGCGACGGGGACAAGCACGACGGCGACCGGCACGACGGCGACAAGCACGACGGCGACAAGCACGACGGCGACAAGAAGACCCGCAAGCACGAGGACGGCAGCTCCGAGACGAAGAAGTCGGCGAGCCGGAGCGAGCCGGTGACCAGGCCCGAGGCCAAGGCGGACGCCAAGCCCGACGCCAAGCCCGAAGCCAAGGCGGAAGCCGACGCCAAGGTCCGGTTCACGCTCCAGCTGTCGTCGTTCCAGGACCGATCCGAGGCCGAAGCGTTCCTGGGTGCGACGAAGTCCGCCGGGTTCCAGGCCTACTTGACCGAGGCCGAGGTCACCGGCAAGGGCACGTTCTATCGCGTGCGGCTGGGCTCCTATCGCTCGCTCGACGCCGCGAACGACGCGAAGGCCGAGTACGAGAAGACGGCGCGGAAGTCGGCGCAGGTCATGCGGCTGTGAGCACGGGCAGCGCGGCGACCCAGGCGGGCGCCACGGGCTCGGCCACGACGATCAGCCCGGCGTCGCGCGGCCAGGGCAGCGGCCGGGCGGCGGGGGGCGCCAGGGCGACGGCGGTCGCGCCGCGCAGCCGCGCCTCGAGCAGCGCGAGCGCGGCGCCGCCCTCGATCACCGCGATCCGGCCGAGCTGGGTCGCGAGCTCGGTCTCGATCGCCGCGTCCGATCGCCCGTCGCGGGCGAGCCGGGTGGCCCCGGGGAGCAGCGAGGCGGCGGCGCTTCCGATCACGCGGATCGCGCGCGGTCCGGCGCCGTCGAGCAGGTCGGTGACCGAGCCGCGCAGCGCGACCTTGCCGCCGCGGCGGCGCAGCATCGCGAGCGCGCCGAGCTCGCCCTGACCGAGCGCCTCGGTCCAGTCGCCGAGCGCGTGGGCCAGCCGGGCGAGCGCGACCCCGGGCTCGCCGACCAGGTACGCGCTGTACAGCGCGACCAGGGCGCGGCGCGCGCCGGACGGCAGGCCGAGCCGGTGGGCGAGCTGGCCGAGCTCGGTGTCGGCCGCGACCACCGGCAGCTCGGCGTCGCCGCCGCGCCCCAGCTCGGCGCCGAACGACGCGAGCGGGTCGCGCCAGGCGCGGGTGCGCGGCGACTCGGCCGCGCGAGGCACTGCGCCGCTCGACGACGGCCGCGGCATGCTGTCGCCTCGGTCGCCTCGGTCGCCTCGGTCGCCTCGGTCCGTGCGCAACGCCTCGGCGGCGCTGCGCCCCGCGCCGCCCGGCGCCAGGCGCGGCATGGCGTCGCTGCGGTCGCCGCGCTCCGCGCGCTCGGCGACGTCGCCGCGGTCCAGCGCCTCCGGCACCGTGCGTTCGCGCATCGCGCGCAGCTTGTCCGCGGCCGTCACCACCGGCTCGCCCGGCGCCGCCTGGCTGTCGAGCGTGATCGCAGGCGCGCCGGCGCCGCCGATCGGCACGCGCCACGGCTCGTCGTCCAGGTCCGACAGGCCGAGCAGGCTGATGTCGTCGCCGACCACCAGCTGCGCGAGCGCCATCCCGGGCTGCCACGGCGCCTCGATCACCGTCAGCGAGTGCGCGAAGCAGTGCAGCCGGACCAGGCCGCGCTCGGTGACCAGGATGAGCAGCGGCGAGGCCGGGTGGTAGATGACCTGCTCGATCGCGACCCCGAGGCGATGCCGGAACGGCCGGCCGTCGGACATCCGGCACACCACGATCTCCTCGCCGCCGGGCTGGGTCGCCCACACGTGTCCGTGCGCCGGACCGACGGTGCGCGGCGGCGGCGGCAGCGCGAGCTGCATGCGCAGCAGCGGCCGCCCGGACACCGCGTCCCAGGCCTCGAGCTTGCGCAGCAGACCGAACAGCACCTGGTTGCGCTCCAGCCCGACCGCGAACTCGACCGGGCTGCCGGGATCGAGCGGCTGGACCGCAATCGCGCGCCCGGCGATCCGCACGATCGTCACCGCCTTGCCGTCGAGCGACACCAGCACCAGCCGCGGGCCGGTCAGCGCGGCGATCCGCATCGCCACGTCGAGATCGAGCCGCGCGACCGGATCGAGGTACGGCGGCTGGTACAGCACCAGTCGATGGCACGGCTCGCCGGCCGCGTCCGGTCCCCGGGTCACGATCACCAGCACGCTCGGCGGCCCGACCAGCAGCAGGTCGGCCTGCTCGGTCGGGAGCTCGATGCGCGCCGTCGCCGGGCCGGCCCCGCCGGCCAGCAGCGCCACCTCCCGACCGCGCCGGACCGCGGCCCATTGCCCGTCGGGAGATGTCGCGATCATGGTCGCTTGCCGAACTTGCGGATGATCTGCACCAGGCCGTCGAGCACCTCGGGGTGATCCTTGAGCTGGGGCTGGCCGGGCATCGCGGCGCTCTTGCCGACGGCGGCGCCACCCTTGAGGATGGTGTCGCGGAGCTGCTCGTCGGTGACGCTGGCCTGCCACGCCGCATCGGTGTAGTTGCGCGGCTTGGGCTGGAGGGTCGCGGCGGCCGGACCGTTGCCGCTGCCGTCCACGCCGTGGCACATCGCGCACACCGTCGTGAACATCGCCTCGGCCTGCGACGGCTCGCCGCCGGGCTGCGCCCGGTTGGGGCCGGACTCGGGCCGGGCGTTGGGCGAGCCCGAGCTGGGAGCCGGTGGCTCGTTGTTCTTGCCACACGCCACGGACGCCAGGAGCACTGCGATCGCGATCAGGGAGCTGCGCATAAGCTGCGGCTATTGTGCCGCGACCGCCGGGCGATTGCGACCCGGCGGCGCATCGCGCCGGGGTCAGCGCGGCGACTTGCGCGACCAGGCGCGCTGCACCGCGCCGCCGGTCACCCGCAGCCGGAGCTCGACGGTGGTGGCCGCGCCGCTGCACGTCAGGTCGGCCGTGGCCCGCAGCGTGGCCGCCAGCCCGCTGGGATCCGGCGCGTACTGGTACGCGAAGCGGTGCGCGCCGTCGATCGAGAACCCGAGCTCGCGCCAGCCCGGCGCCGACCATGCCGCCGCATCGGCGGGGCAGGTGTCGCCGCGCTCGCAGCACCCGCGCTCGGGCGTGGGGCCCGCGGCGGTCCCCGGCACGCGCCCGGTGGCCGCGACGTGCGCCGCGACGCGATCGGCGAGGTAACCGAGCAGATCGTCGGCCTCCGCCGCCCGGGTCTTCGCCGTGCACGATCGCTTCGCCGTCGGACACGTCGCGATCGCCGACAGCGCGATCAGCAGGAGCACGTATCGCAGCCGGCGCCACCACATGCCGGGCGAACCTAGCAGACCGCCGCGCGCCGGGCCGCCGCGATCACGACACCGCCCGGCCCCACGCGGGCACCGCGTCGAGCACGCGCAGCACGTTGCCGCCCAGGATCTTCTCGAGCACGCGCGGCGCGACGCCGCGGCGCGACAGCGCCACCGTCAGGTTGGGCAGCGCGGCGACGTCCTCGAGCCCCTCGGGCGGGACCACGAAGCCGTCGAAGTCCGAGCCCAGCGCCGGGACATCGTCGCCGGCGACGTCGATGATGTGCAGCAGGTGATCGACCACGGCGTCGATCGACGCCGAGCCGAGGTAGCGGCGCGAGAAGATGATCCCGACGCAGCCGCCCTTGTCGGCGACCGCGCGCAGCTGCTCGTCGTCGATGTTGCGCCAGTGCGCATGGACGCCGAGCACACCGGTGTGCGACACCATCGGCGGCAGCGTCATCAGCTCGAGCGCGTCGAAGAACCCGCGGCGGTTGATGTGCGCGAGGTCGACGATCACGCCGCAGCGCTCGCACTCGCGGACCACGTCGCGGCCGAACCCGGTCAGGCCCTCCGCCGGATCGGCGCCGCGGCCCCGCGCCGGCCGGCCGATCGCGTTGGCCGAGAAGTGGAGCAGGCCGAGGTAGCGCACGCCGCGGCGGGCGAACACCTCGAGCGCGTCGAGCTCGCCCTCGAGCGCCTGGCCGCCCTCGATCCCACCGAGCGCGGCGATCCGGCCCGCGGCCTTGGCGGCGCGGACCTCGGCGCCGGTCCGGGTCCACTCGAGCTCGGCCGGGTGCTTCGCGATCGCGTCGTCGATCGCGTCGAGCTGGTCGGCGACGCTGCGCGCGCAGCCGCGCTCGGGGTACGGCGCGGTCCAGAAGCTGAAGAACTGGCCGGCGACACCGCCCTCGCGCAGCCGCGGCAGGTCGACGTGACCGAACACGTTCGCCCGGCGCGGCATCGGCCGGTCGTGGCGCAGCGCGAGGTCGTAGCCGAGCTTGTCCATCAGCTTGGCGGTGTCGGCGTGGAGATCGAGCACGCAGCACTCGTCGTGGAGCGCGCGGGCCTCGTCGAACGTGAGCGTCACGGCCGCACCGGCGCGGCGGCGGCGCGCGGCTGCCAGCGGTCGCGGGCGACCTCGAGCACGGTCAGCGCGCTGTCGACCCGGTTGAACGGCGGCATCACGTAGGCGCCCTGGACGCGGTGCTTGACCGCGGCCAGCGCCTCCTGCGCGATCCGGATGCCCTCGGCCCGCGCCGCCGGCCCGCCGCCGACCCGCGCCATGCGCTCGCGGTACTCCGCGGGGATCCCCATGCCGGGCACCTCGTTGTGCAGGAACTCGGCGTTGCGGTGCGACGCCAGCGGCAGGATGCCGACCATCACCGGCAGGCCGAGCGCCGCGGTGTCGTCGAGGAAGCGCTCGAGCGTGCGCGGGTCGTAGACCGGCTGGGTCATCACCAGCTCGGCGCCCGCGGCCTTCTTGTCCTCGAGCCGGCGCAGCTCGCGCTCGCGGTCGTGCGCGGCGGGCTCGGCGCCGGTGGCCAGCACGAACTGGGTCGGCTCGCACTCCTTGCCCGCCGGATCGATCCCGGCGTTGAGCCCGGCCGCGATCCGCAAGAGGCCCACCGAGTCGACGTCGTAGACCGGGGTCGAGAACGGATAGTCGCCCATCTTCGGCGGGTCGCCCGTGATGATCACCAGGTTGCGCAGTCCGAGCGCCTGGGCGCCGAACAGGTGCGCGATCAGGCCCAGGAAGCTGCGGTCGCGGGAGCAGACGTGGAGGATCGGCTCGACCGCGGTCTCGGCGACGAGCCGCGCGCACACCGCGATGTTGGCCACCCGGGCCGACGCGCGCGGGCCGTCGGCGACGTTGATCACGTCGACGCCGCCGGCCAGGAGGTCGGCGACCTGCTGCTTGGTCTTGCCGAGGTCGGTGCCCTGCGGCGCGCTCAGCTCGACCGAGACCACGAACTCGCCGCGCGCCAGGCGGCCGCCGAGCCGGCTGCGCTCGACGATCGGCGTCTTGCCCGGGGGCGCGACCGGCCGGGCGGCGCTGCCCGCGTCGCGCACGTCGGCCCCGCCTGTCACTGCCTTCGCCACCGCTGCGCCCTCGTCGAGCTTCTCGCCGCGCAGCATCCGGACCGCGCCGAGCATCGCGCGGGTGTGCTCGGGCGTGGTGCCGCAGCAGCCGCCGATCAGCCGCACGCCGCTCTTGAGCATCCGGCGCGCGAACACACCGAAGTGCTCGGGATTGGCGACGTACAGCGTGCGGCCCTCGACCGACGCCGGCAGCCCGGCGTTGGGCTGCGCGATCACCGGCCGGCCGTGGCCGACCATGCCGATCGTGACCTGGTACAGCTCGGCCGGTCCGATCCCGCAGTTGGCGCCGATCACGTCGGCCCCGGCCGCGACCAGGCGATCGGCGATCTCGGCCGGTCCGAGCCCACCGTCGCTCTTGAGCTCGGCGCCGAACACCATCATCGCGAACACCGGCACCCGCGGCCCGCGCTCCTTGGCCACGGTGATCGCCATCTCGAGCTCGAGGATCGAGCCGAAGGTCTCGAGCACGATCGCGTCGACCCCGGCGAGCACCAGCGTGTCGATCTGCTCGGCGAGCGCGAACCGCGCCAGCCGGCGCTCGGTCGCGCTCGCGATGCCGTGCTTGACCCCGCTGGGGCCGACCGCGCCGGCGACGAACGCGCGCCCGCCCGCGGCCGAGCGCGCGAGCTCGACCCCGGCCCGGTTGATCGCCTGGGCGTGCTCGGCGAGACCGTGACGGGCCAGCGCGATCCGGTTGGCGCCGAACGTGTTGGTCTCGATCAGCTCGGCGCCGGCGTGGACGTAGTCGCGGTGCACGCCGAGGATCAGCTCGGGCTGGCTCAGGTTGAGCTCGTCGTAGCTGCGGGTGTGGAGCACGCCGCGCTCGTAGAGCAGCGAGCCCATCGCGCCGTCGAGCAGGAGCGGCCCGGCGACCAGCGCCTCGGCGAGCGAGCCGGTCACGGCGCGCGCCCGCTCGCGCCCGCGCCACCGCGGAACGCGCGCCCGGGCAGCCCGAGCCGGCCCAGCGCGCGGCGGACGTCGCGCAGCGCCTCGCCGCGGCCGAGTTGCGCGAGGTGGCCGCCGTCGAACCAGCGCACGTCGACGCCCCAGTGCGCCGCGAGCGCCTCGGCCTGCTCGGGCGGGGTGATCCGGTCGCCGCGCCCGCCGATCACGAACAGCCGATCTCGCCCGAGCCGCGCCGGCCGGGTCGTCGGGGTGTGGACCGCGTAGGCATCCGCGAGCAGGTCCTCGGTGATCCCGGCGTGGGCCGCCCGCACGCGCTCGGGGCTGTGCTCGCCGTGCCGCCACATCAGGCGCGCCATCGACACCGCCGGGATCATCGCGATCGCGAAATCGATGCCGCCGGCGTCCTCGGCGCCGGCCACGCTCGCCCACAGCGCGGTGGTGTAGCCGCCCAGGCTCATGCCCAGCGCGCCGACCGCCGACGCGCCGCGGCCGCGCACGAACCGCGACAGCCCGCGCAGGTCGAAGATCGCCTGGCCGAAGCCCTCGTTGGTCCGCATCGGGTTGGAGCTCGGGAACAGCGCTCCCGAGCGCAGGGGGTGCGCACCCGGCGCGCGATCGCCGTGGAACGGCAGCACGAACGCCGCGACGTCGTAGCCGTGGCGCAGCCAGTACTCGACCGCGAACGTCCGCTCGGTGACCCAGTGGTGACCGCCGGTCCAGCCGTGCAACAGCACCAGCGTCGGCCGGCCGCGACCCGAGGTCCACCACCGCGCGTGGCAGGTCAGGTTCTCGGCGCACCGCAGGTGGAACTCGCGCGCCGCCGGCAGGAACGGCTCGTAGTCCGACGGGTACGCCAGGTCGACCACGTGGGTGCCCAGCGGACCGTCGCCCACCGGGGTGAGCCGCGCCACCGGAACGGCGGGCGCGGGGAAGAACCGGCTCGGCAGCCCGAGCGTGCCGTCGCCGTAGGCCGCGGCGAGCTCGAGGAGCTGGCGGCGCGCGTCGCCCGGCGGTGACGCGGTCCCGCGCGCGGCGCGCGGCAGGCCCGCGATCGTCATCCGGCGCTCCATGAACCGGACCACACTGCGATCGATCGCCGCGCTCGCTCGGGTCAGGACTCCACGCACGTCCGAAAGGCTACCCGATTTCCGATGCAGCCGGGAACCTGGCCGATCGTGTGAGCACGTGAATCGAAGTCGCGCTATCACGTCGCCATGTCGATGCGACGAACCGCCATCGCCCTGCCGCTCGCCGCCGGCCTCGCCGCCGCCGCCGCGCCGGCCCGCGCCGACACCTTCAGCGGGTTCTCCGGCGTCGATCGGCCGTACCTGGTCAACCAGGATCGCGTGTGCCGGCCGATCACCGTGGCCGGCGGCGCCGCGTCCGGCGCGCCGAGCTGCGACAAGGCCGCGGCCGATGTCATCGCCCGGCTCTCGATCAAGCCGCCGATCGTCCAGGGCGGCGCCAAGGCGTCGTTCACCGCCCAGGCCGCCGGCCGCACCATCACGGTGAGCCGCAAGACCGGCGGCGCCGTACTCGCCTGGGACGCGCCCGATCCGGTGGTCAAGATCGTCGAGCTCTACGCCAGCCAGTACGAGGACCGCGTCGCGGTCGCCTTCAGCGTGCGGCGCGCCGGCAAGGAGGTCGTCGACGTGGTCGCGTTCGACCTCGGGCCGAACCAGGCCGCGATCCGCGAGATCACGGCCAAGGCCAGGCCGGGCGGTCCGGACGACCCGGCCGACACCGCGCCGGCCCCCGCGCCGCCGGCGGTCGATCCCACGCCCACCGATCCGAAGCTCGCCAAGGCGCTCACCGACGCGCGCGCGGCGGCCAAGGCCAAGGCGCTCGCCGCGTGGAGCGCGGTGCTCGCGGTCGACGCCGCGCACTCCGAGGCGCTGGTCCGCACCGCCGCGGCCCAGCTCGCGGCCAAGCAAGCCGCCCAGGCGCTCGCGACGCTCGCGACGCTCGCCGGGTCGCAGCGCGCCGATGCGGTCGAGTGGCAGGTCGAGGCCCGGTTCGACCCGGCGTTCGCCGCGATCCGCGCCGATCCGAAGTTCCGCGCGGCGGTCGGCCTCGATCGCAAGCCGGCCACCTTGTACGAGCGGCTGATGGGCTTCGGCGGCCAGTGGGAGCAGACCGGCACGTCGTGCGACAAGCCCGAGGTCCGGCTCGTCGCCACCCGCGATCGCAACT
>Ga0307515_10004064_pt1 | contig 30519 bp, 38 predicted proteins | sample 17_EM_MG_FD_194513 | JGI IMG/M metagenome (GOLD analysis project Ga0307515, IMG submission 194513) | Populus trichocarpa ectomycorrhiza microbial communities from riparian zone in the Pacific Northwest, United States - 17_EM | ecosystem: Host-associated > Plants > Roots > Unclassified | place... | reverse complement strand
AACCTGGTCTCATGGCCGACACCTTGTTGATTCTAGCATTGCCCTCTTTTCGAAGTCTTTGACTCTTCCCAATGTCTGTGCTTTCATTCTCTCCAAATTGCTGATCGCGCTCATGGGCTTCCCAAGACTTGGTGTGGCCTTTTACACCTAGAGTGCTCATGAATGCACCCAAAGCAAGCTGAATGGTGTGTGCCATGCATGGTATGTGGTTCCTCAAGGCGGGCCAATCGATTCCGGAGGCCTCGATGGCAGTTTTTAGTTTGCGAGTCATCGAGCAATTTGAGGGAGCGTTATCCATTGTAATTTCAAGTAAATGGCCGTCAGTCAGCTCAAAACGGTGAAGGATTTCCTTGAAATGTCCAGCTAGCCGTGCTCCCGTATGATGACCCTTGACCTGTAATCCTTAATGAGCTTTCGAAATAGGAAAAGAATGGGCTATCAACCGCATTGAACACCAGTTGTACATCTCCCAAAGTCCAATTCCTATCCATATAATAGGCAATGACCGACGTTATTGCTAATTTGTTCGTCGATGTCCATCCGTCTAAAGCTAAACTGACTTTGTTTCTTGATGGCAGTTGCTTCTTAATTACATCCACTGTCAGTGTGTATTCCCTCCGGCATATATTACTCACGGTGTTAGCTGACGGTAACACCAATTTGCTTTTTAATGTGTTGTATGACCGTCGTCGCTCAAGGTTAGACATCGCGTTCCATGGAATATGAGCCGAAACAGAACCTAACATAAGGTAGCGATTGCAGGTGTCTTGGTGAAATTCGGCCGTTTTAAAGTTCTTTTCTGCCAGTTTAGATTGTTTTGTCTGTCAATTCAGTAAGTATACTTGATACCTGAATGGTAAATTTGAATTTCCTTTGCGAACTTACAATCGGAATTCCTCGACTTCCTTCCCACTTGAGTATGGCCAAAAGTGTTTCATTGACCATTGAACTAGTCAATTCGGTTAGTTCTGACAGTCTTAATTTGTTTAACTTTGCGATATGCGCTTTTGCCAGCAAGTGTCTGCCCATTGAGCTGGTCCCATGTTGTGATGGATGGCGAAGAACTTGATGACAAATGATACATATGATGCCAGGGCTGCCAGTTTTCTCAATTCCGCAGTGTAAATAGAATCTCCACGAAGGCACATGTCTAGAGTTATTCCAAGCAATAGGCCGCTTCAAGCCTTCATTCATTGAAGCCCACCAAGCATCGAAGATCATTTGCAAAGTAAGGTCACTCAAATCACGAATGAAGACACATTCATTTTTTGAAGATATCATGACCTCTAACAACGAGGTATTTAGAGATTTTGTGTCTGACATCGCGGTAGGAAATTGAACGCTGGGTAATTCAATCTGGGTAACTGTCAAAGGATATGTTATAGTCACGTAGAACGCTGGTTCTCAAATATTGACTTTAGAGCTACGAGCAGGAAAAACGTCAGACCTGTGAGACATCGCATGCATATTTGTGAAGTTGAACAGAGGGACATACAAAGACGAGATGGTTGCGATATCATCATTAGCATTTTTGCCCATAAAGGCAGCCAATAGTATGATTATATGTCAACACCGTTGCATTGCTGTCTGCTCATCCAAGATGCAAGCCCAAAAATCATTGACGCTCCATTGACTCTCATTTTTAGGAGGTGGTAGCGATATCAGTACTACCATTATTGCCTAGAAAGGCGGCCAATATTATGATTATGGGAGTATGCCATTGCACGGCCCTTGAATTATCCATTATGCGAGACCAAAAATTGTTGACACTCCATTGACGTTCATTCTTAGGATGTGGTAGTGATATTGTCACTAGCATTTTTGCCCAGAAAGGCTGCCAATAGTATGATTATGCGAGTATGCCGTTGCACGGCCCTTGCATTATCCATGATGCGAGACAAAAAATCGTTGACGCTCCGTTGACGCTCACTGTTAGGAGGTGGTAGCGATATCGTCGTGGGCCGTTGTGCCCATACTGGCGGCCAACACTGTCATTATGGTGGAATGCTGTCGCGCAGCCTAGTCATTATCCAAGTTGCAAGACCAGATATTGGTGACGCTCCAGTGACGCTCCATTGACGCTCATTTCTAGGATTGAGCAACAAGCATGTTGCATGCCATTTTGCATCTAAAGCCGGCCAATAATCCCTCTTTGGATTGATGTGACTATGCAACCCTTTGATTGCCGAACAGATGAAACTAAAATTGTTGACGCTCCGTTGACGCTCACCTTAGAGACATACCACCAGTCATTTGGTGCGCAATCATGTTTCTTAAAAATCATACTGTCATTATTGACAGCCGTTATACCGTTTCTAGGTAGAATCATTTGTACCCAAAAGAATCGAGGCCGCTCAGTATCTGAGCCACCACTATCCACGTCATCAGTCCGATCAATGACATAGCTCCTTCGTGATTTCGCGCTTTCAGCCGGTATATTACAGCATATAGATCCGTCAACTAATTTTAGACTTAAAGAGCCCGACTTGGTGACCTTTCTTTCTCCAGCTCGTTTTCCTCGATATCCATGACGTACCATAAGCAATTTCGAAATTCTCGACCATGCGCAGCAGGTCTGAGCGGAGAGTTATGCAGTTAGCTGCATGAACTAATGCGGCATAACGGCTGCCATTGATCAGGGTTCAGACTCCGCACTGACCGCTCGTCCGATGACTTGTATGACATCACTGAGTTGAATTTTGTTAGTAAATTGTGTCTCTATTTTAGGTTTTGCTTTCTAATGTAACTGTAAATGGCAAGTCGATATCAAGTTTGCTGGCCCTCTATCAACTAGATTTGGAGTCTAGAACATTCGCATGGCCGTACGACCCTTGCACACAGACTGATGAAATATCATGTCTCACAATTTGGTCACTGAACTCAGGAAAAAGCAGACACGTAGCAAAGTCGGTACACTAATTGCTTTCCCAAGAGATAGGTCATCAAAACTAACTATTTGGCTATCTATACGTCCGGCGATGCGGGCGCCGTCACCATATCTTCGTCCGTATCCAATTTCTATATGGTAATTAACTTGGGAAGCTGCATGCTGGGGTGAAAGCTTACGGGTTCAACAGGCTTCGCATCCTGAATCAGCATCCAATTGGTCGCTGCGTCAGGCAAAAAACCTGGTATGGATTGGTATGACTGTGGTTTCTCCAAACCCAGCCTCATTTGACTACTTCCTGGTCGAGAAGTCACTGCCGTCATTGGTGATTGTCCTCGGACGATATCAAGAGTCTGCACATGCTCTCTAAATGTTGTCGGTGACAGTGTGGCTGCAGTTGTGTCTATTTGGGGCTGAACAACTGCCGGAACCCTCAATTCGGTAGTCCCATACTTCATATCCCTCGCACCAAAGTAGTTTGATGCATCCCCCCAACCCGGTTGGGTCAATCTGTCAAGCTTCATCTGCTTCTGCCGAAAACTCTCCAAGCGGTGCTGTACTGTTTGGGATATTGTACCCATCACTGAGCCAGGTTCATCATCGTCACTCAGCTTGCCGAGCTCTGTATCATCTTCACCATATTCCTCGTCTTCCCCATCCTGCTCTGCATCGGAACTTGCAAGATCTCTCAGACTGTGTCCGATAGCATTCAACATCTCTTCAAACGTTGTTTCGGGTATTCCGGTTGTCGCCCCCACATTTTCAGCAGTAGTCATATCGTTCAGCTCATGCATAATCGCTGTCTCTGCGTCTTGAACTCGCTTTCTTGCCACAGCGGTCTCTCTCTCCAGAGAATCCTTGATCCATTTCTCTTTCTCGTCGTTGCTTAAACAGTGCGTTTCCTGTCGTTTCCATGCCGAAAGCTTTGTTTTGGATCGCAAGCTGCGAAATGCTCCTAACGCTCGGACCCTCTCTGCCTCCAAGCTGCTCTTGCCTTCATTCGCATGATGACGTTGATGTGTTGACATCTTTGTCGATTTGCTATATTTGCCTGCCCAAAGTGGAGTAAAGTGCTTTTTCGGAGCATTGACCATTGTATTGTGTGTTGATCTTGTTGTTGGGCGAAATGTTGGGTGTTGCAAGATATGGACCACATGGAGGAAAGCTGAGTCTTTTATGTCAAGGTTCGTACGTTTGATCAACCCGAACAATGCAAAATCTGCGTTTTGACCAGCATATCAGTTGGAATAGTGACGCTAATTGTATGTTATGACATAATAGTTAGCCCCTATTTCATGTAAGATCCCAGCTATGTGTTAAGACAGACATCACCAGACCACCTTGCTGTCGTAGAATTTCCTTTTTATAGCTATCAAACATGAGATATCAGCTGTCGTTCACTTCAATGTATCCCTGCAAACAAACAAACCATCAAACATCATCAGACCAACTTACTACACATCACGGGACCGTTGGAAACACCTGCAACCTGCAGCAATAGGCAGCAGGATATACCTTGAGTAGAACTTGCAAGTTGACAGTCATTCATTCCCTTGTGACCTGTAGCTGAATATATATTCCTCAGGACTTTCCACTTTTCGTTATCATCTTCCTCACCTTTTCCACAACTGCAAGTCGTGGCTCCACAAACACCTCAGTCAGATGTGATACAATCTGAATCAAGCCGAATGACAGGCGCTTCATCCAATGCGCCCCTGGCTGAGACACAGCCGCAACGCAGACACCAGTTAGTCCACCGCGACACTGCAATTGCAGCCACCAACATTATGGCCCAGGATGCCCATTTTAACATAGTACGTAAGACCGGACGCAGCAATGATAGGTAGTAGCATGCAATCGGATGTGAGTAGCTCCATATCAATACAGAACGCCGTCAACTAAGAATATGATGTACAGATGGTGTACGTAGAGAGCTCCGCGAGGAATTTGTCGCTGCCCCCAATGGCACACCTCCATGGTCGACGAAGACATTCGTCTGCACAGTCCGTGAAATGGGACATTATGATGTTGTCAGCTGTGGGATTTTCGCGCACGAATTTCGTGATAAAGGTCCCCGGGAGTGGACTAAGCAGGGTGTAAAGACTCTAGAGGAGGCTATGGAGTCGTATATGGTTGAGGTAATTGCCGAACCTTCCTTTTAGAAACAGCAACTAATTTCTTGTAGGTTATGAACATGTCTGCTACTATGGCGAGGCAAGGAGGTCGGGTACAGCTGGAACAGTCCGACCTGCGCCTGGCCTTGAATATGGTGAAAATGGCGAAAGGAGGGTTTTCGCGTGCAGCAATAGAGGAAACGCAACAACTAATTAACAAACCTTCCGCCGAAGTCCGAGAAGAGAAGAAGCGAGGCGTTGAGTTTCCTGGGCATAAGAAGGTGAAGGCTGCGATAGAAAGACACCTGGCAATGGTTTATAAAAATCACATGGCCAGCCGCCTTCCGTGCCAAAATGGTACAGCTAAGAACCCGCAGTCACGCTGGAGGCGCAAAGGAACCGCCGCACCTCCATGAGAACCAGCGGCACCTCCACCCGAAACGCCACGTCCGCCCGGAACGCCACCTGCGCCACCAGGTGACACTGACGGAAATGAAGATTATGAAATCGAAGGTACGCCATCCAAGTGTGTGTATTAACATTCTCCACTTCCAAACACTCAATTTTTCAATCATAATGCATATGCCAAGGATAGCAAGCACGATACAGATTTTATTCCAGATTTGCTGAGTACACTATCTGCTGCGTGGAAATACCGCTGACAATGATTTTGAGGATGACGACAGCCTTTTGAGCGAATCTGATGGTGAAGATGACCATTGATTGAAAGGAACAGGATTTTTGAGTATTATCAGTATCTACAATTAGCGGACACTTTAAAGTATATTTCAAAGGATATATTTATATGCACAATTAAAGAACAATGTAGTGATAAAGGAAAACATACATGATAAGGATAGAACGACTGCCAAAACACAGTAATTGATGTTCTATGCCAAAGTCATTGGTTGCGAAATGCGGAAACGCCTGAGGCAGAATGAGTGTCAACGGAGCATCATCCATTTTTCGTCCTCTAAGTCAGGTTAATATAATGTGAATTAATTGTTGTTATCTATAATCATTGTATTGGCTGCATTTTTAGGGAAAAGAGAAAGTAACTCACTCCCTGCCCCATTCTGAAAATGAGCATCAATGGAGCGTCAACGGATCGCAGACATCTATAAACAATGTTTTGGCAGCCTTTATAGCCTACTAAGCAAGAGGTGGTCTCGCGACAACCTCCCAGACAATCACAACTTAATTCGTTTTCAATGCTCCAACTCAGTGATCCCAAACGTTTTAGCCTATAAAATCGGTCAAAACTCCATATATAGCCATTAGCAGCCATCTCGCGCTTTGATTAACCATCATGGAAGGCCAAATATCATTGATGCTCGGTTGATGCTCATTGTCATGATCGGGCAGGGAGTGTGCCGCTTTCTCTTTGGCCATTAAAGGCTGCCAATCCATTGGTTATGCATAATAATAGACAAGTCACTTCTCAATTACCTGACTTACAAGACTGACAATCGTTGACGCTCCGTTGACGCTCATTTTCAAAATGGGGCAGGGAGCATGTGACTATCTCTTTTGGTTTGAAATACGGCCAATACCTCATTTATGATCGTTTGCATTCAATCGCCACCTGGATTACTCATGAAGAAAGACCACAAATCATTGATGCGCCGATGACTATCATCTTCATGATGGGGCATCGAGTGTGTGTCTCTTGTTTTTAGTGACAAAGGCGGTCGATTCATCCGAAAAGGACAATCGCCTGCGAAAGTTAATATTTCGCGATTAGCAGTAGGGTATCAAAATGCGACCATAAATAAAAAAACCCGTAACACAGAACTGGAGATTGGAACCGACAGGTCCAGCCAAACCCGGCAAAACCCGTGGGTTGACGGGTACGGGTCTGGGTTTGGCCCACCAAGACGCTCCAGGTTGGGTGTTTGGATGGTTTTTGAAACGAACCGAACCATTTTTCCGATCTGAACCCGGACCGCTCGCAGGTTACCCGGACCTGTTGCTAACACTAACCATTCCCAATTTAGTGACATTCAATACGCAGATTTTGCTTTGTTCAAGTTGATCAAATGTACCAACCTTGTCATAAAAGACACAGCTTGCCTCAATATCATCCATATCTTGGAACATTCAACATCTTGCCCAACAACAAAGTCAACTCAAAATACAATGGTCAATGCTCTGAAAAAGAACTTTTCGCCACTGCTGGCTGGCAAATACAGCAAATTGACAAAGCGCTCCACACAACGACGTCATCAAGCGAATCAAGGCAAGAGGGGCATGGAAGCAGAAAGGGTCTGAGCCCCAGGGGCATTGCGCGGCTAGCGATCCAAAACGCAGTATGCTGTGGAGACAAGATGACAAATGCACTTTGTAAGCAACGACAAGAAAGAGCAAAGGATCGAGGATAATGTTGAGAGAGAAACCTCTGGAGCACGAAAGTGTGTTGAAGACACCAAGACAGCAATGAAGCAGGCGCAGAAATATATGAAAAATGCCGGAAACGTGCAATTTTCAACGAGAAAGCCGGACAAAACATTTCTGGAGATGCTGAATGTGATCGGAGATGGTCAGAGCGATCATGCGAGTTCTGACGATGGGAAGGATTTGCAAGATGAGGAAGATGATGAAGAAGATACAGATCTGGGCAAGGTGAGCGAAGATGTGGAACCCGGCTGGGTGATGTGCACAATCTCCAGAATGGTACAGCACAGCATGGAGAGGTTTCGGCAAAGCAGATGAAGCTTAATGAATTGACGTAACCAGGATGGGGGGACGCGGCCGACTACTTCTGTGAAAGAGAGATGACGTACGGGATGGCCAAAATGAAGGTTGTGGCTGTCATTAAGGCGCAAGCGGACGATGTTGCAGCAGCACCTGTATTAACATCATTTGGAGAGCGCATGGAAACTGTTGATATCGTCCCTGGAATATTGTAAATGCTGCAAGTGACTTCTGAACCAGAAAGTAGTCCCACGCGGCTAGGTTCCGGGAAACCACAGTCCCACAAATGCATCGCGTCTCTCCCACCCAATGCGGCTCCCAAATCATCACAGATTAAGAATGCGAAGCCTGTTGAACCTGTATGCTTTTACCCCTGCACATTGCATCCCTAGCTAATGACCATATAGAGATCGTATTGAGACTAAGAATTGGTGACGGCCCCATTGTCGCTGGAAGAATAGATTGGCAAATTGCAATTTTTGATGATGTATCGCTTTCAAAAGCAATTCATGTACCTATTTTGCTATGTGTCATCTTTTACTTGCTTTCAGTGATCAAATTCTGAGAGATGTTAATTTGTCTCTGCATGTGCAACTGTCGTACGGGCCATGTGAAAGGTCTAGACTCCAAACCACGTTGATAGATGACCAAAATACTTGATATCAGCTTGTCTGCTATTGGAAAGTGCAAAAGCAAAAACTCAATTATAGACAAAGTTTACTAACACAATGTAGGTCACTGATGTCATACAAGTCATAGAAGGAGGGGTCAGTGCGTGATACGACCCTGTATGATTGGTGACCATCATGCTGTATTAATCCATGGATGGAACTGCATAACTCTATGCTCAGACCTGGTGCACATAGTCGAGATCTTGAGAATTGCTTATGGTAGGTCATGGAAATCAAGGAGAAGGAGCTGGATGAGGACAGGTGAGGAAGTCGGGCTATATTAATCAAAACCTAGTAAATGGATCTACATGCCGTAAAGTGCCAGTTGAAAGCGCTGGAATGAGATAGGGCTACGTCATCCATCGCTCAGATAACAAGTATAGTGGTGTAGCAGAAATCGTGAGGCCATGAAGCTTTTGGATGCAAATAATTATGCATTGAAACGATATATTGGTTGTCAGTAAAGACTATATAAATCTTGGCATCCGATTATTGAGCATTCAATGACTGTTAAGATGTGTTTCAGGTGAGTGTCAATGGAGCATCAATGATTTTTAGTCTCACATGATTGGCAATCAAAGTGCTGTACAGTCTCATCCTTCCAAAGTGAAATTATTGTTCGTCTTTATAGGTACAAAGACAAGCGTCATGCTCATTGCCCCATCCTAACAATGAGAGTCAATCTATCATCAACAAGTTTTGGTCGTTTGTCTTGTACAATCCAAGGGATGTGCAATGACATTAACCCATAATTAATGTACTGGCCACCTTTATAGGCAAAACAGCTACTGACAATATCACTACCACCTCCTAAAAATGAGTGTGAAAGGAGCGTCAACGATTTTTGCTCTTGTAAGTAAAGCAATTGAAATGTGACTTGGTCACTGTTATGCATAACCGATATATTGGCAGCCTTTAGAGGCAAAAGGAAAAGTTACACGGTCACTGCTCCATTCTGAAAATGAGCGTCAACAGAGCGTCAAGGATTTTTGGCTTTGCATCTTGGGTTATCTAAGTGGCAACTGGTTGCAGACATCCACAAATCAGGTATTAGCCGCCTTTAGTGGCTAAAACATAAGTGACATGCTCTCTGCCCCATTCTCAAAATGAGGGTCAATGGAGCGTCAAGGATTTTTGGTCTTGCATCGTGGGTATTCTTGGAGTCGCTTTGTGGCACTAATTCAGATAAGAAGTAATGGCGGCCGTTTCAGCCAAAACAGTGCATGGCATATCGGTTACCCAACCATGAAAATGAGTGTTTTCGGAGTGTCAACAATTTTTCGTCTTGCATATTGGGTAATCAAGGAATTGCGCAGATATTTGAGCTCATAACGGAACTATTGACCAGCATCATAGGCAGAAATACAATATACAAAAGGAACAACACGGATTCCAAAATAATTGATATCACAAAATGCTAAACATTCAAAAAGTGATTACTGGATGCTGAATAAGTGATTTTGATAAGATACTATCATCATGCAGCAAAAACAAGAGCATTATATGAATCTACAGATGGACCCACTGGACAACCCGCAGAGAACCAGCACAAATCAGACATGTTGGGAGACATATATCACTCCCGTACCCGAATGGATCATTCGGGTTTATCGATAACCCCGACTACCGATGTCACAAATGTTCTGTTCCGACCGGGACCCGGACCCTATCTGACAGTCCGGAACCGTCGATAAGACTACTTCCAACTGCATCAATTGCTGACCTTCTCTTTCTGCATCCAAACTGTCTGTCATGAAGTAGCCTCCTTCGCTCACTCTGCTCTGGTATTGCATTGGCCGCTACCATTTCGACAACTTTTCCCACACAATTCAACAAAGTAATCACCCTGGATGCTTTGCCGACTCGATAATCTGGCTTATTCGATTTTGGAACAACTTCCCCCCTCGCATCCTTCCGTACTCCCGGGTGAATTCCTAACTGAAACACTGTTTTTGTTATTGCCACAATTCTGTTGGAGTCACAATCCCGTCGCAGTCTGATGGCCTGAAACCCCAGAATATCTGGGGTGGGGGCTTTCATTATTGATTGGTCAACCAACGCTTTCCGTATGTCCCCCTCCGCTATTTCTGCAAGCGTATGTCCTCCTTCCTACTGGGCACTCCACTCTTCGCCCTTGATTGGTTTTGGAAATGGCTCCCCGTTATTCAATTTTGCCATATCCTTCCAGGTTTCCACCACTCATCCTACCCTGGATTTTGTAATGGGCGGGGTCAGACATAGGTGATATTGGTAACAGTGATCTGATGTTGTAATCAGTACAAGGCGCTTCAAAATTCGTATCGAGGGAATCAAGACAGAACAAAAGTCAAGGCTGGGTCAAAGTCATGCTTGCTTTGCTATACAAGAGAACGAGTAAAGAGAGAAGAAAAGGAAATCCTCCAACACCAAACAACCTCTATTTATATACGCTTCGTCTGCCACCCTCAAATTATTCCACATGCTTCGATGTACCTTCCGAATATCCAACCATGATCTTACACAACACCAGCACAACTCTTATCAATACAACCACGCCACATCATCCGACGTCGCAACACCTCAAACCACTTTCTTATCATAACAAATTATGCCACCATCTTCCCTGAACACCCTCATGCCGTTCCCGCGTCTCTCAACGTCTCTGCCTTTCCATAACAGTAATTCCTTTCGTTCCCCTTGACCCATCACTCGTAACCCAAATCGTGACAGTATCCCCCTCCTAGGTTCAAGGTCCGCCGGGAACAACTCCTAATGGCCCTGGTTTCCTGTGACAACATTGATGAAACTCCCCCACGGCCTGTAGCCCATCCACAAACTTTGCAGGTTCCCATGTCAGAGAATCATACCCAGTCCATCGTATAAGACACTGTAACTGGTTCTGATACATCCGACTATCCGCCACGTTCGAAACCTCATACTCTTCTTCGCTATCGACTTGTACCGGAGGGGGCGGATCCACCCGTTGTCCCTTCAATGGGTCATTCACAATGGGATCCAAAAGAGAAACAGGTTGTAATTGATGAATCCATATCGACGCAGGCAGCTCAAGTTCATATGCATAAGGGGATATTCGACAAAAAACCGTAAAGGGGCCTAACAATTTCCAATCCGATATCCTTGTAGGTCTAGTAGTGTGGATGTGTCGGGCGTCCAGCCATACTTGAGAGCCCTCCTGAATATTCGGAGCATGAATTCATCCACGATTTGCTCCTTCTGCCTGTACTGCTTGGCTCTGTCTCATTTCGACTCGAAGATGATCATGAATTTGTTGCATCGTTGCCTCGACATTATTGGCACTCACACGTCGTTGATTATGTTCCATTGTCGGTTCTCCCACAAACGACATCCGAGGATCTGTACCTTGGATTGCACACAATGGAGTACACTTACTTCTCTCTGATACTCCATTATTTGCAGCAAACTCTGCTAATGGTTGCCACTTAACCCAATCATCCTGCTGATGGGTTACAAACACCCGAAGATACTGCTGCATACTAGCATTCATTCCTTCCGTCTGTCCATCCGTCTGTGGATGGAAAGCTGTTGACATTCTCCGGTCAATCCCCAATCGACTACACATCTGGTGCCAGAAAGTCGACGCACCCTGTGGGCCTCGATCTGAAACAATGCTTAGTGGGAGTCCATGAAGGCATACCACTTCCTGCAGAAACAACTTTGCCAACCCCAAAGCATCTATCGTTGTATGACACGGGATGAAATGTTGCGTTCTCAAGAGCCGATCCACCACTACCCATATTGTATCAAACCCTTCGCACTCCGGTAATCCCACGACAAAATGCATCGAAATGTCTCGGCATGGCCTATCCGGCACAGCCAAAGATCGCTGCACCGCAAAGGTTGAATCTCTTGAACCCCGGGACCGCTGACAATTTTGACAATTCTGGACATACCTATCAATATCCTTCCGCAGTTCCTGCCAGTGATATCCTTGATCAAGCCGGTTGAACATCTTCGCTAGTCCCGGATGTCCTGCTAACGCCGTATCATGATGTTCCTGTATAATGGGTAGGCGCAACTCATCACTATCCGGTACATATAAACTCTCCCTGTACCTTAGCCGTCTATTGTCCTCCATACATTCCGCGACTGTATCATCCTGTAGCCCACAATTTGTTCGAATTGCTTCCAGTATCTTTGCTGGTAGCGGATCAGTCTGATATGCCTGCATCCTGAGATCAGGGATAGAGGGACAGCCCTGTGCGGGCAGGCTCTCTGCCCTCAAACGCAATTGTTCTGGTAGGTTCTGGGGCTTTAGAACCCCCTGTTCCATATTTTTAAGTCTGGCATCCCCCCCCTAAGGGAGGTCTCCCGGCCTCCTCGTCAAAGCATCTGCTTTACCATTTGATTTACCTGGTCTATAGACAATTTCAAAGTTGAATCTAGTTGAAAATTCTGACCATCGAGCCTGTCTTCGATTTAGCAGCTTCTTTGTTATAAAATATTCGATGTTCTTATGATCAGTTATCAATTTCAGACCATATGCAGCCCCTTCACCCTCCGGTCTCCATTCCTCCAACGCCTTAATAATGGCCACCAGCTCCTTATCGTATATATCTAGTGTTAGCAATGGGTCCGAGTAACCCGCCAGCGGTCCGGGTTTTGGCCGGCGGTTCGGTTCGGTTCGGGTCGTTACCCGGCCAAAAACCTGAACCGCTATGTCTTGGCGGGTTTGTAACGCAGACCGAACCGAAACCCTGTGTTTTTGGCCGGGTAGAAACCGGACCGCGGGTCCATTTTGCGGTTCCTACATTTTTGGCTCCAATTAAGTATTTGAGTTCTGATCGCATCATGACATGATGTATACGTAGATTGTGTAGTTTAAGCCGATCTTTCACCACCCGGTTTCAGAATTGCGATCCGACTGATAATCGTTGACTGGCTGGCAAATGAGTGTAGATTTCCACCGAAATTTGCGGGTTTTCGACCGCGACTCAATGAATATTGGTTGGATCGCAAATCTGAAAGCGGGAGGTGAAAGAGCGGCTATAACTGCACAATCTGCGTATACATCATGTCATGATACCATCAGAACTCAAATACTTGATTGGAGCGAAACATCTGGGCTTTCAAAGGCCGGGTTTTGAGGTGGAAACCGGCCCAAATGCCAACGGTCCAGGTTTTTCATGTGGTAAAACCGTTGCCACGGTTCGGTTCCGGTTCCAACCCTAACCCGGAACCGTTCTAGCAGGTTGGAACCGTTGCTAACACTATATATATCATAGTTTCATTCGGCCGGTGAATGTTTGTTTGAAAAATAAGCTACCCGATGTAGCACCCCATCGTCATCATACTGAGATAAACCTCCTGCAGATACATAATCGGAGGCATCAGTTTGAATAATCACATCGCTATCATGATCGAAGTGTCGGAGTACCGGAGCAGTCGTAAAAGCCGTTCCCATCCTTTGGAAAGCCAACTGTTGTTCCGCTTCCAACACAAATGGCTCATCTTTCTTAGTTAACCCTGTTCATGGCTCCGCTTTCTCAGAATACATAGGGATAAACCATCGATAATAATTGCAAAACCTAGGAAACTGATCAACTGTTGAGGGTTATCCCTTAACAATGATAATGATACTGTGATAGTTAAATGAATATGTGTCACGGTGAAGTCACGTGATATGCATAACACCTATTCATGACATCACAAGTAATCAGTCTTATATCCTTTAGCAGGGATTATAAGAGTCGCGTGTCGATTGAATAAGCAATTATCGTTGCTTAGCAAACTCATTGAAAGAATACATACTACGGTAATTCTTATTTGATGTTGCGACAGTGTTGCCAGATCGAAAGGAGGTAACTCCCGCTGAGCGCATTGTTTCAACCACGTTCAAATCCTGGATACCAGTGGGATTGTTTGATTGGACTGGAGATTACTCCGCCACACAAACACAGCAGTTGATAGTCAATATGCGAGTAAGCAGGACCTATAGCTTATTGCCTCAGGCGATAGGAGTAACTGTGGTACTCTCCGGTCAAAGAGAACTGTCTCGACCTAACCATGACGTAACTGAGGGAATTTTGACGTTGGCTGAAGATAAGAGGCCTGAAGCAACCCTGCTCATTGGTTTGAGTTAGTATGCATTGCAACGTCAGACTCATATTCGATATGAGCTGACGCGTCGAATTCTACATTGGCATAGTATCGGTTGGTCGCCGAATCAATCTATGACGCAAGCCAAATAGCCTATAAGGTGAGGCATTAATTTGCGATAAGCGCTGCAAACGAATTTGTTGTCGGACGTTCCAACTACTGTCGCAAACTGGTAGTAAGATGTCTAAGTGTAAGTATCATATGACACATAGTATGATATCATGCGATGGATGGCCTGATTCTTATCAGGAGCGGAATGCTTTGAAACCACATTGCATGAACACGATAACAAATTGGGAAGCGTGGCAATTATCACCGGGCGCATTCTAAAACGCGACCGCGATAATGCTATCATAATACTTGTAGTCATAGTGTTGAAGTACGGGCGTACAAACCCTCAAAGACAACTATAAAGAGATGGCATTGCCTCGACAGTGAGAAAGGATTCAAGCTGCAATCCACAGTCAACATTCAGAACACCGAAGACGATCTTAAAATATTATTCACAATTCTATCTATTATGAACTATTCAATATTCCTTCTCAAGGTCTTATCCACACTCGTGACTACGCATTATATGCCTGGAGACAGATACACACAATCCGAGTACGCACTGCAACAAGTTGTCGAATCGTTCGGCAACCTTCTTTAGAGTTTGAAAGAGCATCATTTGCACCACACCTATCGAGTGGTGTATCGTTTCTGCGAACTCGAGAATATCGACTACCTGGTGCTGAGATATCTTCGCACCGGTATATTACCCTTCGAGGAGTTTTCCGAGGATTCGTCGTTCAACAAACAAACAAAATCTTCATATACATAGGAGACGGTCTTTGGTACCGTTATCGATTTGTCGCTCTTGCTACACAGGAGCAAGAGGTTGAGTCTTAGGATAAGACAAGGAATGAAAGAGTTTTCTTAGATAGGCGGTTGTACTTAATTCAATAAATTTTGTATTGAGTATTGGGATTAAGAACCCCCGTACCAGTATAATATTTTATGTACTCTACGCTGTATCTGAAGACAAGGATATATGACTGAGGAACAATTACGAATATATCGAATATTCTATAATACAGGAGCATACCTTTATCGACTACCAAACGATCCACACTTGTATTTAATCCTTACGCCGCGACCTCGAACAATTGTTATACATGAGTTCTGAGTGCAAGGATTGTGAGGATCATTTTTGTTGCATTTATTTGGGACAACGAACTTGCCCAAAGCATTGCTTAAGACAAAATTGTTTTTGCGCACGCTGTCAATTATACCACATCGAAGTAATTAGTCCAGCAGTTTACTCTCAGCGCTGCGACTTTTTATCAGAGTGCTATAATTTTAAACATATAGGAAGAATCGCGAACAGATACTCCTATATTTTGGAAAGGTTCTGTCAAGAACATTGTCCAACACCAGATTGTCCACATAGAGAAGAAACTACGGTGGATATACCAATACCAGTACCTACGATACCCGATTACGGAAAAGTATTGGAACATGTCGATCTCAAGGAGAAGATTGACTTATACAAGCAAGGCGCTGTTAGCAGTGAGCTCGAGAATCGAGAAACCCCGATCCCCGGCCCAGCTGGAAATTCCAGTATGGGTTCAGAATTATCAGAACCGCCTGGAGGAAGCCCGCAGAGAATACCTTCTGCTGACGAACCACGAAGCACAACAAGAAGCAGAAGAAGGACAAGGGGAAGTGGTAATGCTAGAAGCGAGCACCGACTTAGTGCAAAATCAATTGTCGGAACTCGCGCAGCAAGTGATGCATGTTATACAAGCATGCAACGAAGAAAAAGAAATCCTAGAAGATGATTTCGAATCGGTTAAAAATAATATTCAGATACTCGAAACCAGGAAACAAAATTTACAGACAAAGGATTGATTCAGATGTATCGGGAGTATCCTCTCAAGCGGAAATGCAGCAAGTAATGTTGAAGGAATTGCGGTTTGGGATTCATATTTTGCAAACCCAGGATAACCAAATTGTTGATGAAGCCAATCAGTTGTTTCAGGGAATGAAAACTGAAATGGAAGCTATGAGTAAAAGGATTACGGCAAATTCTATTCAATTGTTGGCAAATCAAAATACGACTAAGAAAATCCAAGCAGAGATACAAGGCTTAACGCTAGGAGTTGATTCGGTTAATAATGTTTTATCGAAAATAAGAGAGTCCTTGAAGGGAGTTCCTACGAAGCAGGAATTGCGGAATCATGCATTCTTAATGGAGGAACAAACCATGAAAATTCAGGAAGTTAATACTGGATTAACTATGGCAATGGATGAATTCAAGGTTTCCGAAACGTCTCGGTTTCACTTTAGAGAAGAAGTTCCCGAGGTACCAAGAGTTTCTCCGTTTGCGCAGGCAGGACCATCTAGGACTATTCATACAGAACGCCAATGAGATTTCGATAGTAATGCCTCCAGTTTAAGAGATACCGAAAGCGAGTACTCTTGGTTAGGAAGAATTAGAGGAGGTGCTGGAAGCAACGAAGTAGTCGGTGAAGCATCCGGTGGAGCAGCCGGTGAAGCATCCGGTGAAGCATTCGGTGGAGCAGCCGGTGGAGCAGCCGGTGGAGCAGCCGGTGGAGCAGCGAGTGGAGCAGCCAGTGGAGCAGCCGGTGGAGCAGCCGGTGGAGCAGCAGGTGGAGCAGCCGGTGGAGCAGCCGGTGGAGCAGCCGGTGGAGCAGCCGGTGGAGCATCTGGAGGAGCAGGGGATCCCCCACCTCCAGGATCTGGACCACCTTCTGATCGTGGCAACAATGATAAGAATAATGGTAATCCTAGGCAACGCAGACCACAACGCAGAATTCAAGAACTTGAGTATGCGAAGCCAATAAAAATTAAGGAACCTAAACGTTTCGAAGGAAAGATAGGGGATGATTTTGAAACCTGGAGGATAATGATGGAAGTCTACATTCCAGATCAACCAGAGAAGTTTCCAAATAACGAACGAACTATCGATTGGATTGGTTCCTTAGTGGATAAATATGCCGCAACCTGGAATGTTCAGTGGATTAAGGGTACCATATCCGGAAAACATCCAAAATCCATTACAGGGTATATTCAAGTGTTGAAGTTACGATTTGAAGATAAGGATGGAAAACACGAGGCTTATGCAGTGCTTGAGAAAGTGCGGTATGATGGCTGTATTAAGGATATGTTTACTCAAATACAGATGCATAATGATAGAGCCTTGGTTTCCGGAGCCGCTCTCAAAAAGATAATTTTGGACCAGTTACCTCATAAAATCCTCGAACTAATGCATACCGTTGACTTGACGGGGAAAACGGATAAAGAAATTATTACCATCATCACAAATGCAGGCAGAACTGCAGAGAAATCGGATGAAGCCAGAAGGAATTTAGGGCTAAAGAAACCAATTTCGGAAGTTAGGAAAGAAGTTCAACACAAGTCTCGGTTCGGAAAAAAGGATCGGTTTGATAAACCAAAGAATTTCAAAAACCGGTTCCAAGGACGACAGGATAATGGGGACCAGTCGAAACAAAAATTCAAAGGAAAAAATAAGTCTAATAAGACTTATGCCGAGCAGACGGAAGGGATTGAGAAGTCTGAGTTGGACCGAAGAAAGGCAGCAGGAGAATGCCAGAGATGTGCCTGGCCCTCGGATAGGAAAGGAAACCATAAAACTATGGATTGTTTTAGATGGGCCAGAAAAGAGGTTGGAACAGCTCCGTTCCCGAAGGCGAAGGAATATCAGAAACTCAAAGTAGGAGCATATGATCAACAATGAGAAGTGGATCTGTATACTACAGATAATGATTCAAGTAATGGTGAGGATTCTGATAGTTCGGAGGATGAACAAGAAGACCAGGACATTTTCGAGGAAGAAGACCAAGAAGAAGATGACCAAGACGAAGAAGAATTGGAAAAGAATTGGTGGGATTCGGATAGTGAGGCCGAAGAGTAGTTAGGAAGCAGCATTATGCTTCCTAGGTTGAAATCAATGTTTTACATACCAACTATGTTTGAAGACCTTATTTCTTTTAATTTTTTTTTCAACTTTTCCTCTGAGGATGACTGGAAAGTCGAAACCGCCGGTCGGTAAGGAAATCCGACACCACATTATATACGAACAACATCAACTTCACTATCATTCGACCCGTTTTGGCCGTGCTATTGTCGAAAGGATAGCAATCACTTTATAGACGAAAAACATTAACTTCATTCGCCCCGTTGTGGCCGTGCTAATGTCGAAAGGACAGCAATTATGAAACGCAAAGCAGAAGAATTATTGAACCATACCGTTGAAAATCGAATAATTCTAAGAACTTTGTGTTTTATGAACCCTCACGAAAAAAGAAAATTCAAAAAATATCCGCCATAACGGTAGGCAAGCGACCTATTTATCGATTTTTGTTCGATTTCGATAATCAATACTTTCCGTTGCAATGTATGATTGATCTTGGAAGCACGTCGTTTGTCATTTCCCCGGAAGCTGCGAAGGCTTTTAAAATTCCAGTCGTTAAAAGGACTAAGAAAGTTAGATCTAACGATGTTACTGGACGAGAAATTGAGACGGAAGGATTGTTTACAATTCCTTTGGGATTATCGGTTGGAAATCATCGGTCTTATGATGAGAAAGATCATGCTTTCGAAGTAATGAAGACTTCTGTGGATTATGATTGTTTAATACCAGCCTGGTATCTTGAGAAGCATAAGGCTCGAGGAACGACAACATCACATTTACATTTTCCACATTGCTCCGGAAGTTGTTACGGACATGGGAAATTACATCCTCAATATTCAATTACTTATGATAAGAGAGTAGCTTTGAATCCGGACGCAATTCATATAGGAGCGTTAGTTCAGACCTCCTCCTCGATGTTGGAGAAATTACCAAAGTGTTATCATAAGTACTTGTTACTTTTTGAGCCGGAACATGCAGAAAAACTACCAGATAATAGAGGATGCGATCACAAAATTGAACTAATAACATCTGAAGATAAATTACGAATGGGACCGATTTATCAATTATCACAAGAGGAAGAGAAAATTGTTGTCAAATATTTGGAAAAAATGATTAAGGAAAAGAACATTAGACCATCTAGCGGTTCGGTCGGAAGCCCGATTTTATTCGTACCAAAATCTAACGGAAATGGATTAAGATTGTGTGTTGATTACCGACATCTTAATAATCATACGAAAAAAGATAAAACATCGTTACCAATTATGGACGAATTATCCAGAAAAATTCGAGAAGCCGACTTCATAACAAAGATCAATATGAGAGCAGGTTTCCATTTAATGAGGATGGCGTTGGGGCATGAAAAGTTTACAGTGTTCAGAAGTTGCTTCAAACAGTACAAGTATATGGTAATGTCTTTCGGACTTACGAATGCACCGGCAACGTTTCAATGAGAAATAAATTGAATACTTAGACCGGTACCTGGTATGGAGTTGGTTATTAATACCAAAGAAGAAATCGATAAAGATGGAGGAATGGTAGTAGTAGCTTATATCGATGATATATTGATAGCTATGAAAGGATCCATCGATAAACACCATAGCCAAGTAGGAAAAGTTTTCCAACTACTTATGGATAATAATATGTGTGTTGAGATTGATAAGTGCATTTTCGACGCACAGGAAGTCCCCTTTTTAGGATTTATAGCTAGTGGAAAGGGACTTAGAATGGATCCGGAAAAAGCGAAGGCCATTGTTGATTGGCCAAGACCTACGAATAAAAAAGATGTCCAACAAATCTTGGGTTTGTGGAACTTTTACCAGAGATTTGTACCAGGATATGCTGAGATAGTATCTCCTATTACGGATTTATTAAGAGGTCCAGAAACAACGATTGTATGGGGACAACCACACGAGGCAGCATTCCTAAAGATAGTTGTACTTTACACCTCAGGAAAAGCACCGATATTGCGACATTACGATCCTAGTAGACCTGCTTTAGTCGAAACAGACGCATTGGACCTCGCAATTGCGGGAATTCTATCGCAAAAGTTTGAGGATGGAAAGCTACATCCAGTAAGCTTTATTTCAAGGAAGTAGTTTTCCACTGAGTTCAATTACGATGTTTACAATAAGGAAATGCTAGCGGTGGTTTATTTTCTTAAAAAATGGAGATACTTCCTTCAAGGAGCAGCCCATAAAACGATAGTATATTCAGATCATCAGAATCTGACATATTTTAAAACTGCAGTATCCTTGAATAGGAGACAGGCCAGATGGGCAGAAGATCTTGTCAGCTTTAACTTCGATCTGTATTATTGGAAGGGCTCTGCAAATCAAAACGCAGATATACTGTCAAGGTGCCCGGCGTTCACCTCTGAAGAAGGGGGTACGAGGGCCGTTGGAAATAAAATGCTGTTAAGAAAAGAACAATGGTTAGAAATAGAAGCCATGCAGCTGGACGATAACGATTACGAAGTAATAACAATAGGAGTGTTGGACGTCGATCAATTGCTACCAGAAGCACAGGAAAGAATTAAGGAAAAAACCATTGCTGGACAACGATTACAGGACAATTTGCAAACAACTTAGTTCTGGAGATGTTGTTGACAAACATTATCAATTGGTGGACGACATTCTGTGCTGGAAAAAAAGTATTTATGCACCAAACAAAATACGAAAAAGGATAATGCAATCCGAGCATGACTCAAAGGTAGCAGGACATTTCGGAAGAGAAAGAACTATGGAGCTGGTTTCGAGAAATTTTTACTGGCGAGATATGGAAAAGGATATACAGAAGTATTGTAGCGAGTGCGATAATTGTCAGAGAACGAAGAGCCCTCGACATGCTAAGCATGGGTTGTTACATCCATTGGAGATGGCTTGCAAACCATGGACACATATCAGTACGGATTGTATAACTGATCTTCCTGAGTCTGAAGGAGCTATGATGATACTGGTAGTAGTGGATCGGTTTACTAGAATGGCTCATTTTATTCCGATAAAGCGAAAAGATTCTCCAACGGTGGCCAGAGCTTATTTGGAAAACATTTGGAAGTACCATGGATTTCGGGAAGATGTTGTATCAGATAGGGACGGTACATTTACGGGACAATGCTTTATGGATTTATACGACTATCTCGGAATTACGACAAGCATGAGCACAGCTTTTCATCCTGAGTCCGATGGACAAACTGAACGCATAAACCAAGTCATAGAAAGTTATCTTCGATCCTACTGCAATTACGAACAGAATGATTGGGCGTCAATGTTAGCGATGGCGGAGTATGCCTATGACAACTCGAAGCATTCATCAACGAAGATTTCGCCTATCTACGCAAATTACGGCTTCGAACCTAGGATGAGTTGGCCTACCGATATTCAATTCCGGAATCCTGCCTCAGAATTGTATGGGCATTATATGAATGCAGTACATAAGAAGGTATCGGAACAGTTGGCAGTGTCTATTGAAGCCATGAGACAAAATTACGATAAGAAAAGAAAGAATATTGAACGGTTCAAACCAGGAGAACTGGTTATGTTGAATGGAAGGAATATTTGAGCGAAACATAGATGCAAGAAGTTGGAAGATAAAATGTACGGACCTTTCGAAGTTTTAGCAACTGGAAAGAACGGAAGGTAGTGTTTGCTGAGGTTGCCGGATTCCTGGAAAATACACCCGACTTTTAACATAGCCTTGTTGGAACGATATCGACGAGTAGATCCGAAGAAACAAGTTATCGTGATAGAGGCCGACGACGCGGGTTGGAAAATGGAATCAATAATTGCGAGCGGACCATCAGACGACGACGTGAAAAAGCATGTTCACTTGGTTAAGTGGGAAGGTTATTCGCATAATGAAAATACGTGGGAAATGTATGAAAATGTGGCGGAAAATTGTAAAGAATTGTTAAAGGAATATTACAAGAAAAATCCAACAATTGCAAGAGACGGACGATACGTTAAGAAAAAGAAATAAGTTTTATGTTTTAATTTTTCACTTTATTATGTTGAATGACAAGTTTTGTTTTTACTTTATTATGTTGAATGACAAGTCTTGTTTGTATTTTATTATGTTGAATGGTAAGCTTTGTTTTACTTGTTATGACGGAGCACCGTTGTGGTCGCCGGTTCTAGAAAAGGGGGTGATGTTAAAGGTTTTCCCTTCACAGCGATAATGATACTGTGATAGATAAAGGAATACTTGTCACGGTGTAGTCACGTGATATTTATAACACCTATTCATGACATCACAAGTAATCAGTCTTATATCCCTTAGCGGGGATAATGAGAGTCGCGCGTCGATTGAATAAGCAAGTGTCATTGCTTAGCAAATTCATTGAAAGAATATATACTACGGCAATTCGTATATGATGATGCAACAGTGTGACCAGATCGAAAAGAGGTAACTCCCGCCGAGCGCATCGTTTTCAACCACGTTCAAATCCTGGATACTAGCGGGATTGTTTGATTGGACTGGAGATTACTCCGACACACAAACACAGCAGTTGATAGTCAATATCCGAGTAAGCGGGACCTATAGCTCATTGCCTCAGGCGATAAGAGTAACTATGGTACTCCCCGGTCAAAGAGAACAGTCTCGACCTAACCATGACGTAACTGAGGGAATTTTGACGTTGGCTGAAGATAAGAGGCCTGAAGCAACCCTGCTCATTGGTTTGAGTTAGTATGCATTGCAACGTCAGACTCATATTCGATATGAGCTGACGCGTCGAATGCTGCTTTTGCATAGTATCGGATGGTCGCCAAATCAATCTATGACGCAAGCCAAATAGCCTATAAGGTGAGGCATTAATTTGCAATAAGCGCTGCCAACTAATTTGTTGGCGGACGTTCCAACTACTGTTGCAAACGGGTAGTAAGATGTCTAAGTTTAAGTATCATCTGACACATAGAATGATATCATGCGATGGATGGCCTGATTCTTATCAGGAGCGTAATGCTTTGAAACCACATTGCATGAACATGATAACCAATTGGGAAGCGTGGCAAGTATCACCGGGCGCATTCTAAGAAGCGACCGCGATAACACTATCATAATACTTGTAGTCATAGTGCTGAAGTATGGGCGTACAAACCCTCAAAGACAACTATAAAGAGATGGCAGTGTCTCGACAGTGAGAAAGGATTCAAGCTGCAATCCACAGTCAACATTCAGAACACCGAAGACGATCTTAAAATATTATTAAGAAATCTATCCATTATAAACTATTCCATATTCCTTCTCAAGATCTTATCCACACTCGTGACTACGCATTATATGCCTGGACACAGATACACACAATCCGAGTACGTACTGCAACAAGTTGTTGAATCGTTCGGCAGACTTCTTTACAGTTTGGAAGAGCATCATTTGCACCACACCTATCGAGTGGTGTATCATTTCTATGAACTCGAGAATATCGACTACCTGGTGCTGAAATATCTTCGCACCGGTTTATTACCCATCGAGGAGTTCTCTGAGGATTAGTGGTTCAACGAAGAAACGAGATCTTCATATACAGAGGAGACAGTCTTTGGTACCATTATCGATTTGTCGCTCTTGATACACAGGAGCAAGAGGTTGAGTTTTAGGATAAGGCGAGGAAAGAAAGAGTTTTCTTAGATAGGCGGTTGTACTTAATTCAATGAATTTTGTATTGATTATTGGGATTAAGAACCCCCGTAACATGAACTTCAAAGAAATTATTCAGCCTGCCATTCTTTGGCTTCTTCTCTTGACCCCAAATCCTCACAGTCTCAACCTTATCCTCGTCCATCGAAATCCCCTTTGTTGATATAATCAAACCCAAATATCGTACGGTCTCCTTATGAAACTCACACTTTTCTGGCTTCAAACATAAACCCACCTCTAAAAGAGGTTTCGTAACCCACTTCACATGTTCCACATGCTCTCCCTCCGAATCCCTATATATAAATATGTCATCCAAATATGCTGATGCAAAATCATCCAGGGCCTCTCTTATAGTATTATTAATATATCCCTGGAAATCTGAAGGCACATTTGTCGTGCCAAAATGCATAACCGTTGGTTCAGACAGTCCATATCTTGTCCGGAATGCTAATTTGTGTTCATCCCCCTCCGTAACTTGTGACAGATTATAAGCCCCACGAACATCAAGTTTCGTATAAACTCTTGGTTTTCGAAGTGAATTCAGAGATTCCCGTAATAATGGAAGGGGATACCAATTCATAATAGTTTTGCTATTGATATCTTGGTAGTCAATACAGAACTGAAACCCTCCATCCAGCTTCTCTGCAAGGAGAACTGGTGCCGCGAAAGGGGATGATGACTGATGGATGAATCCTTTTGACATGTTCTCTTCTAACCATTCTTTGAGGGCTACCAATTCGGCCATCGACATTGAATCAATGCGGCCCTATGTTGCTGTTTCTCCTTCCTTCAGGCGTACCTCATGGTCGATGCCTGGTCAGTGTGGTGGAAGGCGGTCAGCTGAAACTTTATTGAACAAAGAAAGGAACTCATGATGATGGTCCAGAATAATCTCCTCCAGGGGTTGTTCCCTAAGATCCTTGGCTTCAATCACTTTGTTAATGTCATAGAGAGACGCCTTAAATACTGTAAGCTTCCCTTTGGTAATTGTTCGAAAAAACAATGATTCATTAAGCATAACGATATTCCCTCGGAACGGTCGTCGCAGACGTATCTGTGGTTCAAACATCCCACGAGGGGTATATACTGGCTCAGGGGGTTCCTCTGTGACTCCTTGTACCATAACGGGTGCATCATGACAATGTGTCATACAGTATTGTGATCCAAAACTGACAGTAATGGACACAAACCATACTGCAACATCATGTAATCGTAAGCAGGGAACTCCAAGGACAACCGGATAATGTCCCAATTTTGTAACGAACATAGGTAACAGCCCCAAATGATCCTGGATCATCATTCCTACCTTAGCAATATGCGTAATATCCCCAGACTCAATAGGTCTCCCATCGATAACCTCGACTTGTCGTTTCTCTTTTATCTCTTGAAGTGGTATTTGATGATGTCGAGCATAGTCTTGATCCATAAATGCTATGCATGTAGCTCCGCAGTCGATCAGCGCATGTGTGGGTATTTCTTGATTATTCACGGTCAATGTGCAGGTTATAACTAATTGTTTCCCTTCCATTGATCCTTCTAATACCTCCACCTTGCTGACTGAAAGACGCGAAATTCCAAAACATATCCAAGCATTTAAATCAAAACTTTTCCATCAATTGAAGAGCCATCCTTCTTCAATTGACCTGTTCTTTTCCCGTGTCCTCAGAACCTGTCCCGGTCCCTACTTCCTTAATTTCTGCTCCAGCCACCCTGAATGTCTGAGCCTTCTTCCTCGCCGCACATTCCGCGGCCCTGTGGTTAAACCCACCACAGTACAAACACCTTCCATCAGTAAACCTCTTTGCCCTTTCTTCTGCGGAAATCCTCCTCCTGCCTGCACTGAGGTCCACAGGTGCAGGTCCAGTATATCCAGCCACTGTTCCAGCTGGGGCTCCCGCGGAATCTGTTGGAGGGGCCGGAGGTCTGGAGGACGAGGCAAAACCAGTCCCTCCACCCGTATTCTGTGCCGTCATGTCCGCACGTCTTTGTCGGATCTGAGTATCTCGCTTTTGACAAACCGTCACAAATGCAGGAAGTTCCTCTGCCATATCGCTATACGTAAAGGAGTCATTCATTTCCTCGGATGATCCCATTCACAAAGCATTCCGTAAAGCCGAAGGATTCCAATCCAGATCCGCAGCGATAACCTGGAACTCAGCATAATACTGAGAGAACTCATGGTTCTGTTGTTCAATCTCCCGCATTTTCTGTTCAGCGGTGGCTACTCGGTTGGGGACCCCAAATGCTGCTTCCAGGAGTTGTATGTATGCTGGTAGGTCATCCAGCCCAATCTCCCTGTCCTCCCGGATGTGTTGCAAGATCTGGCTTAAGGCTATTCCTCTCAGGCGGTTGAATGCGTACCACATCTTTGACTGCTTGTCGGGAAAGCTGGTGGGTGTGTGTCGTATAACTATCCGGAGTTGAGTAATCCAGCATCTCAACTTAGGGGGATCTGATCCTGAAAAGTCCGGGGAGTCAGGAAACTTCTGTCGTTGGTCCTCGGGTTGCTGGGGGGGAGTCGGGGCTATCCACGCCGGTAAGAATAGCACATTGGCTAACTGCGTCCTCGAAGCTCTGACATCCTCTGCCGATTTTCTGGCGTCCCGTGACATATCGTCCAGTTTCTGTTGTAGATCTTCGTCCGTTCCTGCCGGCCTGGGCACACTCCTGGCTTCTTCCAGTTCCAGCTTCGATGTTTCCAGCCGCTGTTTGAGTGTCGAGTGGTCGCATTCCGCAGGTAGGAACTGTTGTGTCTGCAGGTCTGTGATCTGCTTCTGTAATGCGAATATTTGTGCCGGGTGATCGCACACCCTCTGTACCATGGCCACGGGTTCGGTGTACTGCGCTACTCTCTTCAGCCCCTCCTGTGCTTCCTCAAGTAGTGTCTGTCTCTCCCCGAAGTCGATCTCCAGCATGTTCCTGCTGACGATTCCTCGTATAATGGCCTGGTCGTCCGCGGACACCCGAGACACCCGATTGTGCGGTTATGATCCTGACATTGCAACCAATCAAGCACATCCAGCAGTGCCAGTTATATGCGTCAATTTCGGAAGGAGTTGGAGTTGGCGGTTCGATCACAATTAACAGCACCGGCGCGGGCTTTGCTGTTGTTGCTGCTGCTGGTGCTTGTCCCTCCGTCGAGTGTGTTCCTAAACAGTTATGTTCTTCACACTCACAAGTTACCTCAGGGTCACAATCGAACCAAGCGTGGGCTCCCCAGTACTTAGTCCAACTATTCCCAAACACAGGGTCGTTCAACTCCAAGCCTCCTCTGTACGCGGCGGCTTCTGTCCAAGAGATATTCCAAGGGGAGGGAACATCTGACTGTTTCCAAAAATACGCAGGCAAGATGGGATCATCTACGTTAGGATTCAATAATCCTTCGATACTTTCAAAGGCGTTAAAAGGTTTGGGTTCAGAAAAGGAACAACAGGTCTCAGCAAGATCGAACCAATTCGTTCGGGAAGTACAGTTACTGATGTACTCTCAGATTCGATTATGGGGATCGATGTGGGTCCTGACGGAGATCAAATTCGGTATGTCATGGTAACTCGTCAACGCAATCGTCGCAAACATGGAGTCACCAATGATTTGGTCCAAGATATACTCAACATGTAAAAGAGCAAGGTTCGTTACAGTACTTACAACCGTTCGAAGGATGTAGGCACATGTAATTCGGAATGATCGTAGCTACACAAATAGCAAATTGAAATATAACCATTGGTAACTTTACAGTAGTACCAAGCAAGATCAAAACAATGGGTCAAACAAGGTTGACAGTACATTCAATATCAGGTACGTTGTAAGGGACTTGTTTCAGTGTAATGGGCGGGGTTGGACGTAGGTGATATTGGTAACAGTAATACGATGACGTGATCAGAACAAGGCGCTTCGAAATTCGTATTGAGGGGATCAAGACAGAAGAAGAGTCACGGATAGGTCAAAGTCGTGCTTGCTTTGCTATACAAGAGAACGAGTAAAGAGAGAAGAAAAGGCAACCCTACAACACCAAACAACCTCTCTTTATATACACTTCGTCTGCCACCCTCGAATCATTCCTCATGCTCTGATGTACCATCCGAATATCCAACCATGATCTCACACACCACCAGCACAACTCTCATCAATACAACCACGCCACATCATCTGACCTCGCAACACCTCAAACCAGTTCCTCATCATAACAGATTTTACAATCAATTTCCCCACCACCCTCACGCCGTTCCCGCATCTCTCAATGTCTCTGCCAGTCTGTAACACTAAATCCTCTCATTCACCTCAACCCATCACTCGTAACCCGACTCGTGACAGATTTGAAGGTCCGTGTTGTTTGTTGGCCTCCCGGTTTCGTCTATCTCAATGCTTGCCAGATTCGATCATTTCTGGCAATCTGGAAAAACTGCTCCCAAACATTCCTTTTCGCTTGGTGGATAATTCTTCGTCGGTTGCGTCATGCATTCTTACCCTGTTGTTGTGATGCTTCCCCTCTTCGTCTGGACATCATCAAATGTCCCAAAATCGGTCTGTTTTCTGCGACCTCGATATTCCACCACCTCTTCGATCTCGCACAAACTCTTAACTTTTTGCAGTGCCTATTGAGTTGATTCACAAAATTTCGCTGTATCCACTCAGCTTCCTTTTATAACTCTTCCCCACTGCTCTCTCCATTCAAAACTGGTCTCTTTGTGCTGAATACCTCCCACTCTTCTTTGGCTTTTTAAAAAATTTCTTTCTCCTTCTTGAGCGCATCAATATCCCCTCCCATAATTTTTCTTGACACTTTAGCTCCCTGCCATTGGCCACATCTTTACTGGGAACACACAACCGTGTGATCCGAAGTAGCTGCGAAGTCTGTCCACATTTCCACTGTATCGACCATTTTGGTTTGTGTGATAGAAAAATTGATAAGCCATTTCGAGGTCTCGCCATGTCGCATATCCGCATGGGTAGCTTCCCCATCTGTTACATCTAACAAATCATACTCATCCAAAAGATTTTCCAAGAAGTCAGCATCTCATTTTCTTGGGCATTGAGGATTCCATCTATCACTATGAGCATTCCAATTTCTTCCCAAAAGGATCTTATTTTGCTGCATCATCTCTCGCCATCTTGCGGTATGTGGCAGTCTACCATGACTTCTCACCCTCTCCACTTGTCGTTGTTGATCGTACACATTCACCAATCTCACCATTCTCCCGAATGGGTATTTCATATCGAACACGTATTCATCACGATTTACTCCCAACTCCACTTCACAAATCTCCCACTGTGTATCTTTTCGAATTCCAATGATTGTTCTCTTTCTTCTGACAAATCTATATCGTGGGTGGCTTATTTCGTACCCCCCTTTTCAATAACCGGTTCTTGGATCATCATTAGGTCAGATCCCCAAATGATTCCAATTTTCAACACTATCATAATCGCCTTGTACCCCATTCCCCAATTTTGCACAATACACTTCACCATCGCGTCATGAGGGTTTCTGCGATCCCTGCATTTGAACATTCTCCTTCCATTTCCTGTGTTGCCACAACCAAGACTTCTGGCTTCTCTGCTGTCTGCTCATCATGATGAGCTTTCTTCTCCACTTCTTCCGTTGATGGTATGCCCCCTTCCATTCTCTGACGCTTGTTTTGTTCCTTTGTAACAATATTTCAACGTTCTTCTTTTTCCTTCCACATTTGCCTTTCTTCGTCCGCTGACGTAATCCCCTCCTGTTTCTCGACGGAACAGTTGGCCTTCGCGATATGATTCCCCTTGCAGTTGACGCACTGATCCACATCATGGGTACAGTTCTGTCCTTGCTTGGCTTTGGAACCTACAACGCTGCACTTGCATCAGCAACAACTCTAGTTTCCATCTGAAACACCCGGGTGTTCCGGACGGCTCTGACGGTTCTGGCGGAACCTCGTACCCTCTGACGGAGAATCAGACGCGACCCGTCGCCCAAGCGACGGGTCGCGTTGCATACCTCCCTTGCGGCGGCTATTATACCGTGCCTCTTATTCTTGCGACGCGTCGCGTTGTAGATTACGCTCGCCGCTCCGGCGTCAGGCTTCCTTTACTTTGCGTCCGGAATGTGGTGAGGTATACGCACCATCAGAACGACATGTATGTTACACTCTTCGCAGGGGTTGCAGTTATGCAGTGGCCGTTTACACAAAGCCTGGCGATGTTTATGCCTTTCTTCGGCCGATAGCCACATGCCGCACTCTCATTTGTTCAGCATTGAGATTTGTCACTTATTGCAATACAGTCTTCGCTTCGGATACATCGCTTGCCGTTGCATTTGCTTCGCCATTATCGTATTTTACATGTCTGAAATATACTGTCCAATCTTCACACTCTCTAGTACTATGCCCTCAGTCCTCCACATTCTGCGTTGATCCGTCATCTGCTTGCGATGCTTCTTCCTCCTCATCTGCATCGTCGCCATCCTCGCCCTCATACCCGTCGACATCTCTG
>Ga0307515_10004063_pt1 | contig 30520 bp, 10 predicted proteins | sample 17_EM_MG_FD_194513 | JGI IMG/M metagenome (GOLD analysis project Ga0307515, IMG submission 194513) | Populus trichocarpa ectomycorrhiza microbial communities from riparian zone in the Pacific Northwest, United States - 17_EM | ecosystem: Host-associated > Plants > Roots > Unclassified | place... | reverse complement strand
GTTTAATAACTGTTTCAGTGAGCTAGCGTACAAATAGGCAGAACGTGCGCTGTTTTCGCGCTTCGAACAGGATTCTCAGGATCGGCGTGGAGGGGATCAAGCTAATCTTCTGCGCTGTGTTTTCTAGGGAGATATTTGAAGGATAGGAGCGCCTTTCGAAGTTTGAAGCGATCGTCGACGAAATGAGCTACTACTGCTAGAAAGCCCTTTCGATTTGGTGCAGACCTGTTGAACACGGCGATTAAGGATGAGAACTCTGGTTTATTGCGAGGGGATGGGTCAAAGGTACCCCTGATCTAAGCTTGATATGGTAGTGATCGACGCTAGGCCGACAAGACTAGCAGTCAAGTGCGAGGTGTACATCCGACACTGTATAACTTACGTTATAGGAGCGTTGGACAATTCGCTGGGCAGTCTTCCCTAGAGTTAGGGAGAACTCCCTTAGCTATATACGCCTGCTTCTGATTAAGTCTATCCAGGGATTGCTGTTAGGAAATGAAATACTCACAAACACGAAACCCAAGCCCTCATGGTACCTATATCACTGCCTTCCTCTCTCATTGATTCCTGTATGCTTTTCCCATCTGTCTATGCCTTTTGTTACCCTTGTTGCAGTGATCAATTCCAGCAACCTTGCACTCGGCAACTGATCAAACTGCCCACGAGCATCCGTCTGCCAGAGTGTGGTCCGATATTTCCCCCATGCTGCAGCAGCTTCGGATGGACGATCCTTTAACATGTTCTGTAACTGCAGCTCGCAGGCCTTTCCTAGATCTGGAGTCGAGTGCCATGCGTCGGGACTCTCTCCGACATCTCTTATTATGACACACCCGGGGAAGCTTGTATTAGAGAAACCACGCATTTGCAGATAATCCCTTCCTATCTCTTTGGGCTAGGTTTGTGCAGGACCGCTTGCTTGAGATCTCCAAAGCGAAGTAAAAAGCAAAAGTTCAAGGACATCCGCTGGATTAAGAGCCACCCAAATACTCTTTACGAAAAATGCCCACTCGTCGTGCAAGGGTTCGATATCAGACAGTTAGTCCTTGTGGATATAGTCAGTGAATGAGTGGAGACCTACACCGTCGATGTGCTGACAAAGGAATCCGTAGACGATATCGAACACTTCCGAGACCTCAAGGCTCTCTTGCAGGCCGGTCCTTTGCCACCACATTGCAGTTGCTTTGTCGAAGGCTTGATTCTCGATCGATTGCAACGTAAGCGACACTGTTGAGCGAGCTTTAGGCTCTCGATGGCGACCCAATATCCGGTCAGGGCTTTGCAGAATCGGCCTGTTTCAAAGGGGGAGAATGCTGTAGCAGTACATATTTCGCCGTTGTTGTGGTCGGTTTCCTTCCCATTGCGCGCCAGCCTTAAGATGTCGAGTATTTCCGTCTCTTGTGGCGCGTTATCCCCCGTTATACACGGACTTTTAGTGTACTTTAAATTTATTACTGGATTAAGGTATAAGTGCTGAAGTGGCCGGAGGCCCTGCCAACGAGCCACAATATCCCAAATTTGCCAGCCGCTACGGACTCTGCATGCAAGCACTGTTCAAAATGGGTCGATGGCGGATGCAATTCGGCGGGTATAGAATCATGACGGCCGCTAAGATGCCGACCGCTGAGATGCTTGGAAGAAAAGTGCTGGAAGGCGCCCTGCAAATAACAGGGCATAATATCGTAGGTGTGAATGCTGGGAGGGAGCTGCTGATGGTGAGCCTAATACTTAGCAGCAGATACGGCTGGTCGCGATTGCCGCCGGTGAAGTGATACTCACAATATACATAATACCAGTTAAATATCTACTCGATTTTATAGTCCTAATATATTTCCTAAAAGTTATTAATATATTCCCTCTACTAAGAACGCTTATTCTAAGGTTGACTTTACTTGAACGAATATAAACGGCGGTGATTATTCTTATATTCGACAGTCCGATTAAGTGATTTGTAGATACCGAAGAAGGCGGAATCCTTCCGATATATCCTAAGCTAAGGACCTGTAATGTTCCTGAGCCAAGCTAGCTCTTTTCGGCTCGTGCAGAAAATCCCGTTCTGGTACACACTAACAAAGCTGGTCGTTGTCGCAGCTCCCTTTGCATTGATACTGCCCAATCCAATTTTCATCTCCCTGCGGATTCAGTCCCACGAACCAACCATTCAACGTCTGCTGAAGGTAATCCAAATTCTGTGGCTGACCATGAGCCTGCCCATCCGCCGAGCACGGATAGTCCTCTGTCAGACCACGTCCATTGTTTAGACCGGTCCCATCGCCCTCTGTAAACCAGCCATTATAATTTCCGATGGTCTTGATTGCATTTCTCCCTGTGGCGTCAAGTTGCTGCTTGAGAAACGCCGCGCCGGCATCAACGTTCTTTGCGACGTCGTTGGTGCATTGATGGTCAGGATAGTTCTCGCAAGCCACCTGCATCAAACCCGGCGTTGGACCGCCTGCATCCGCATTGCAGCTTGATTCCTGCATAGCAATGAAGGCAAGAAAGACAGGATCAATGCCATGGCTGTCACCACTCTGCTGAAAAGCCCAGTCGTATTGTTGGCATGAAGAGCCCACATTTCCATAAAACGTCGGGCGATCGACCTTGATCAAGCTATCCCAGGACAGGAATGGTGCTGTCCAGCCTTCACCCCTAACGCCAGTATTCAGGAAGTCCTCGGATCTAGCAGTAGCCATCGTTAGCTTCACCGTCTGGAAGACTGGGACCCGTGAAGAACCTACCCGTTTGGACCAGAGCCGGGAGTCACATCTGAAGTGGCTCCTTGGGCGTCCGGGTTTGTACCTAGGCCCGGATCTGAAGACTGTGCGAGGGATGTCGCAGCACAGGCAATTAACAGTAGGAGGGTTTTCCGATGAGGCATTCTCATAGGTGGGTAAGTGCCCTGGTATTGAAAGAAAATGGACAATGTCGGGAAGACTGCAGCTTAAGAGGTTATTTCCTCTTAATATCATTCCACTCCATCCTTTATATCCCGAGCAGAAGAGTAAGGCTCAACTTCATAATAAACAGGCGCATGAATTTTGAACAAGCATTTTCCTCATTGGCTTAAGTCCTCAGGAGGACTTACTGGCTGAATGTTGAGACGACTACGGTGTGAGAGCAACTCAAGGGCAGTTAGTTAGCTTGCGGACCGATTGAGGTCGCCGAGGTAAGATTGCCCCCCTGTCTCGGAATAACGTTTGCGGCTGACTTGGAGCTGACGTAAGCTTTGACCAACCAATCCACGATCACCTGCGGGCGGTTGGGATGTTCTCTCACCTATTGTATCGCTCTGCCCGGAGAGACGGTGCGTCCACTATTATGCCGCTGACCGCGTCCCCAGCTCTCTTGGCCTGGGCGTTCTATCTCTCGTGCTGAAGAAGACGCAGCTGACGGTGCTCGTACGGGGTGTACGACCTGCAGTGTCCCCCCCCATGTGCGCGCGCAACACACAGCAATTTCGCTTCGTATGCGCTAGAGAATTTTAAGTTTAACTCTTGTAATTAAGCTTAAAAAATTAAAGGCTTTGCCTTGGCAAGCGCATGGTATCTACGCCGGATGGTGCGCTTGACTAGTGATTACCGAAATTGCTGACACTGGAGGTCGTACACCCTGTAAACATGATCGAGGTAACGTGCTACCCCCCCGCAAGCGAGCCACCTCAATTACCTAATTCTAAGCCACGCTTATTAAAATATTGTATTGCTACTAAAATTGAGAAAATGTGTTAAAAATTGTCCCGGTTGGGGGGTGTCTCGCTTGGGGGGGAGGCACGTTAGAGTCGTCCAGCGCCTTGCAGTGCGGTGAACGATCCAGTGGGTCATCAGCATTACAGCCTTCTACCAGTTTGCAGAAGAATTTGTGCATGGCTAGCTCCTCGTATATTTTGTTTTCCGATATGGATCATGATATAAGAGTCTCTGATATCTAGTTGATTCAAGACTCAGCCTTTCACGGATTCTCCGCCGAATAGTACCAAAGTTACTCTTCTGCTTTCAAATTTACTTTCATTCGTTCTTCCAAAGTTCACCAAGATGAAATTTCTGGCTCTGCTAGCAATCTTGCCTTCGACCGCCTTTGCTGGCGACGTCGCAGGTTCACAGCAGATTCCTCTTGGCTCAAGTCTGAGCGACCAAAAGCCTATTGTCCAGTCAACGTACTGGTACGAAACAATCAACCACAACGGCGAAGCCTCTTTCATGCAACCCTCGTGTAAGTCAGGTTACCAGGTGTTTCGCAACGTGGTCACACACTTCGGCGCAGACAACACAGGCAACACTGATGCTTCGACGGCTATTCAAAATGCCATTGACGGTAAGTTATTCCAACTCTTCCGTTGGAGGGCGCTAAATCACATCTAAAGCCTTTGCCTCTGGTTCGAGCGCTTGCGCGGGTCGTGCTGCGAATGCATATGGGACCACAGGCCAGCCTGCGATAGTCTATCTACCCCGTGGAACCTATCAAATGGCAAAATCTATACAATTGCGTCTAGGGACAGTCTTAATGGGTGACCCCACCGATCCACCTACGCTCAAGGCCGTGTCAAATTTCCCAAGTGACCACATCATCTTTGCCAAAGATCCTGTCCAGCCGGGAACTAACAACTTCTACATCGCGATCAAAAATCTCATAATCGATTCCACTAACGTTGACAAGGCCACCACTATTGGTCACATCGACTGGACGGTTAGTCAGGCTACACAACTGACCAATATCGTCTTCAACATGCCGAACTTCTCCACTGGTCATGCGGGTGTTACGGTTGCTCTCAATTACCCCCCGCCCCCTGACCCCAGCGGATTCAACAGCGCTCTCATCTTGAATGATCTCACTTTCAACGGCGGTGCAACTGGTATGATACTGAATGGCCAGCAATGGGTCCTCAAGGGAATGAGCTTCAACAGGTGCAACACCGGCATTAGAGTGAACGGGTTCAACGTCGTGGTACACAACTCCAGCTTCACTGATTGTACCACTGGCATTGATGCACATGGTGTCTCCGGCTCCTTGACCGTTTTGGACACTATCACCACAAACATCGGTACATTGGTTAACTCGGGAGATAGCGGTAACGCCAGAAACTCAATCATTCTCGAGAATGTAATCAACAATGGCAAAACAGTTGTGTTAGATAACAGCCCAAATCCACCACTTACTGGCAATGTACCGAATACTTGGGTTCATGGCGACATGGTAACACTCATCCTGCTGCATTTGCGGACATTTCTGACTATCCATAGTATGCTCCAGGGAATCCGGTAACACAGTTCGAAGATGGTAGGTTCCTAACAGCAGAACGAGCTTCTGCTCTGACTGTCAACGGTAACAATTACTTCACCATGAAGCCGCCAACCTACCAGGAGTTTACTATCGATCAGGTGGTAAACGTGAAGACTGTCACCAATCTACCAGTCCGAGGCGATGGGATCACTGATGATACCGCAAATATCAATTCCGTTCTGCTCCAATGCGTTGGAAAAGTTGTCTATTTCCCCGCTGGTACGTATATGGTCACCGATTCCCTGATTATACCTCCCGGATCTCGCATTGTTGGCGACGCGTTCGCATCTGCAATCAGCGCAGCATTCAGCACTAAATTCTTCAATCCTGATGCTCCAACCGCCATGGTCAAGTTGGGGAACCCAGGCGATGTTGGCGTGGGGCAAATCAGCGACATGCTTTTCACCGTTAGTGATGTATTACAAGGCTGCAAAATGGTGAGTTAATCCAAGCATAAAATTGTGACTGCCACTGTTGCTAATATTTTACTAGCTCGAAGTTAACATGGCCGGCAATCAGCCTGGCGATGTTGGTATTTGGAACTCTCATTTCCGTGTCGGTGGCGCCTCAGGATCCAAAGTCAAGACGGTTTGCAGTACTACTCCTGACCGATGCAGGGCTGCTTGGGGTATGATCCATCTGACCAGCACATCATCCGCATACATCGAAAACATGTGGGGCTGGACTGCAGATCACGATCTTGACGGCGGGCCTGACTCTGTACAAGATGCACCTGTCATCGCAGTCGGACGAGGCGCACTCATTGAAGCGACTAAGGGAACATGGATGGTTGGCACCGGCATGGAACACAACACTCTCTACCAGTATAATTTCAATGCCGCAGCCAACGTCTGCAGCGTCTTCCAACAGAGTGAGACTCCATACTGGCAGGGACCGGGGAGTTTCGGGCTTGCACCGGCTCCATGGACCGAGCACTTACAGCCAAGCGACCCTACATTCAACAGCTGCGGGTCAGAAGACGCACAGTGTCGTATGGCCTGGTTCGAGCTCGTGAGCGACTCCAAGGACATATTCCTGTATGGAGGCTGTGTTTGGGTCTTCTTTAACGGTGGAGTCAACCATGACTGCCAGGGGGCTCCCGGAATATGCCAGCAAAACGCCATCGACATTTCTAATTCTACTGGTACCCACCTATACGGCACCAACGTGAAGGCTATCCAGACCATGATGATCAGCGACAACGTTGAGATTGCTTTCAGGTCTGACAACGATGGCAGCTTTTTTTTGGGTGGAGTGGTTGCTGCGTATCTGTTCAATTCCGCCTGATCGAGGAGAAGTACGAAAACCGTCTCTTTCATGGTTCTAATAGTTAGCCTTCTGTTTCAGCTTGTCCGCTTTTTCACTTCACTCTCATTAAAAGTTAGATTGCTTTTGGGCAAGAATCTTTTCTTGACCATAGAGGAGTAATGTAATTGAGATGGCCAACTGCAGAAGCAGAAGTGAGCCTCTGTACGAGGGCTTGGTTTGGTGCTGTACTGGTACGAGACAGATGTGGATGGAATGGAGCCTAGGAGTGCAAAAATACGGATGGATTTTTCTAGCGCGTTTTATAAGCGGTTTTCTTCTAGGCTATGGTTAAAATACTAGAGAAACCAAGAAAAATTAGTGTATAAACTAGAAAAACTAAGATAAAAGTTATATATATAAAAGCACCTTTTTGCTTTTTTAATATTCTTAACTATTCTATTTCTAGAGAAGGGGGTTTAGTTCAGTTTTGTTTATACTCTTATGTCTTTAAGCTTTTATTAGATATTAAAGGTAATAAACTAAAAGATTCTTCTTATATTTCCTATTAGCTTAAAGCTATACAGCCCGTTCCAAGCCACAAGACGCGATCTTCTACGGAACATCAGACGCCGATTTCGCTAGTGGCTGTACGTGTGTTGGTGACAAAGCCGCCTACTTTGAAGGGATTGCTGTCGACCTGAATCAGGTTATCTTATCACCGACTCAGCTACCTCCCATTGACTCAGTCATTGACTCGGTCATTGACTCGGTCACCTACCCCTTGTTTCCATTGCCCCCCCTACCCCTTCTCGTTCTCATTTCCTACACCTTTCCTATGTATATATAGAGGCTATTAGAGCCACATTCAATAGACAGAGTCCTCATTCTTTTCTTACAATCGGTGCACGGACTACCGATCGACAATTGCCCTCCGATTTTCAAGGCGTTTTTCATCTGTTGACTATCAGAAAGAGGCCAAGGACCATGCCGACAAGATTGCCTGGCGAAGGGACCAATGTCGGTTGCTGCGCTCGCATTCTCGACACCCTCCTGCGAATGTAGTTATCGTCTTTCTACAGAAGTATTTCGCCTCTTGCTTCGAAAATTGGCACCGTTAAGTAAGATAAACTTACTAATACTATATCCTCTTAAAATAGTTAGAAACCAATTTCTTTAACTATTAAAGTTTCTATATTACTTTTTAAAATTTATAGACTTCATAAAGCTTTATAGTGCTTTAGGTAATTAGGATTATTTTTTAAAACTAAAAGGTTATATTTTTTTAAAAAAATAAGAACGGCTTATTTAGTAATATAAAATCGTATAATTTAGGGATTAGCTCAGAAGCAAATATATATATACTAGCGTTATTATTAATTTAAATTAGGTTTAACTCTAACTTCTAGGTTCTAACTTTATATTATTTTACCGTTTAGTAGTATTAGTTCTCTAGAATAATATAAAAGAAATAATTAGCCTATTTACTAGCTATTTAAAGCACGTTCCTTTTTAGATAAGTTGCTAAAAATCTTCTAAATAAACTAATCGCGTAGTACTTTATCCCCAGCAGTATAAAATATAGATTTTTTATGCCTGGCCTCTTATATGTTATCTAGGATTATATCTTTTAATTTCCTTAAGGCGACGAGTATTAATATCCTATCCCTTTATAATATATAAAGATACTAAGACGAAATAAAGAATAAGTAGAGTATTATTATATGAAAGTAGAAGAATTTAGTTAGTATTTAGTAAAGATATAAGTCTAAAGTAGGTAGGTAAGATAAACTAATTATAAGAGTTAGTCTACTAAGTAAATTGCCGTGGTTGTAGGAAGTAAGTTATAGCTTAAAGTAGCAATTAGGGGTTAAACTAATTAATTAACTAATTAATATTGCGTAGAGGTGCCGTATAAGAGTTAGTTAAGGTAGTAGAAGTAAAGAGTATAAAGTAAAGTAGATAAGCCTAAGGTAAATACTCTCGCTAATAGAGTATAACGCGCGCGCGTTAAAGGGCAATTTACTATAGTAGATTACCGCTAAATATACTTTCTCTAGTTATAGAAAATAATCTTTATAAATAACTAGTATAATAGGCAGAGTTAGAAGTATATTAAAATATATAACTTAAAAATAAGGATTAATACGCCTAGGACGTTTTACCTACTTAAGATTAATATTTTAGCTTAATTAAGACTGCTTTAATATACCCTTTTAAGTAGGGCTTCTAGTAAATAATTAAGACTCTAAATAGTATTAGATTTAAAGCTATAAGGACTACGACTATATACTATATATATTCGCAGCCCGCGAAGCCCTACTGCACGCGTCCACGTCGCCGCGGGTGGAAACATCATCTAGAATCCTATTCCTCTTAATGGCCAAGTGCAGAGGCGATGGTAGAGAGCCGTCGCAGCGCGTGTAGCGCTGTCGTTTGACTCTGTGGTGACGAGCCCGTGACGCGTATAAAGTATCGCCCTTAATAACACTAGGAGCCTTACTGCCTCCGCTTAGAGCTCTTATTCTACCGTCCAGGGAGGCCCATTAACGGAAACTAGGATATAAAAACCGCCTAATATATAACTACCTGGCTTACAGCTAGGCCTAAAACTAGCCTTATCTAGCTAGTTAATATAGACGCGTCCTAGGCGTATAACAGGACACCTTTAGGCTTATACTAGCTCTAAGATCGTAAAGTAAGCGCGATAAGGGCGTAGGGATCCTCCTTTTATAAGAACTTATTAAGGTTAACGCGTCGCAGATACTTCGTATAAAACTTATTAAGGCCCTAAGGCCACCGCGAAGAACTTATTAAGGCCCCACCTAAAAAACTCGTTAAGGCCCCTCTATAAGGGCCTATCTGGTATCTAGTATAATTAGGTAACTTAGAAGAGGGTCTTAATAGGTATAGTGCGCGCGACCTAGGGAACGGTAACGCGACGGCGCTATAACGGCGACGTGACGGCGACTAGATAGCCTAATAAGGTAGAAATATGGGTAAAGCTCTAGGTAGGGAAACATAGGCTAGCTTTAACGGCCCTATAGCGTTTAACTTATAGTTAACTTATAGGTGACTTATAGAAGGGTCTTAATAGGCGTAGTGTATGTAACTTAATGCGTATATATATAAGGCAACTTATAAAAGGGTCTTAATAGGCGTAGTATATATAACCTAATATATATATATAGGGGAGGCTATAAGGGAAACATAGGCTAGTTAGATAAGGACTTAATAGTTAGAGATATAGGCTAGCTTATAAAAGGGGGGGATATAAGCTTAGTTAGTAAAAGAGGGGAAAGTAGGTTATCTAGTATAGGACCTAATATCTCTATAGCTCCTCTCCTATAAGATACGGTCGGCCTATTATAAGGAGACCTTTATAGGCAACGTAAAATAGGAGCTAGTAGTGTATAAAGTATTACGCCCCTATATTACTACTAGCCTTCTATAGGGCGTAGTGCGTAATAGCCACTACTAGCTTTAAGGACCTTACCCCTTAGCTAGGCTTTAACCCCTAGTATACCTAGTATATAGGTAGGATTATATCCTAGCTAGAGAAGATTACTATATAGCTTAAGAGAACGGATACGCGTATTAGTATATTAATAGACAGAACCATTCACCTCTAGGGCGGCTCGCTAGTAAGATATACTTAAGGAGTAAATAGGAGTTACTTAGGTAGGGGAGGCTTTTTTTAGTCTAGGCCTTAACTATAAAAGGTACTTAAGGCTTCTATATTATAGAATATAGCTATAACGCCCTTATAGGATTACGCTAGTAGGCATATAAGAAGGGAGTTACGACCCCTAGAAACGGCAGCTTATACCCATACTAGTGGAAATAATAAAAAAAGGCGTAAAACTAGAGGCTATAGAAGGCTCCTAAGCTATACGAAAGCGTATTAACTTTAAAAGAAGACTCTTATATAGACCGCTAGGGGGCGGTTTAGTACTTAGGCTAATCCCATTATAAGATACCTAAAAGAATAGTAAAATTCCCTATTAATTAGTAGTGGTAGCTAACTGCTTATAGAAAGCCCTAGGCCCTTAGGCTTAGTAAGGGAAAGCTACTTAAAAACTAAGGTAGAGGCCTAGATAAGTAGGTATGTTAAACTCTACTATATAACTACCTGCCCACAACTTAGAAGATCTATAATAACGGTTATCCTATAAAAAGAAGGTAAAGTAAATTACTTAATCCCAAGAAGCTACTGCCTTATTGCCTTAAAAAACACCCTTAGCAAGATTTTAGAAAAGGTAATAGCGGACTATATAGTAAACATAGCTAAGGAATACGCCCTACTACTATAGAGCTAAATAGGGGCAAGAAAGAACTGCTTAATATTATTAGCACTTACGCTACTTACTACCACCATTAAATCTACATAGGCGATGCGAAGGGACTTTATGGTATTAATACTTAGCCTAGATATTAGTGGCGCCTATAATAACGTACCTTATAAGCGTTTCCTATATATCCTTAGGGTAAAAGGCTTCCTAGAATAGATTATATAATTTATTTAAGGGTTTATAGGTTAGAAAAAAATATTATTAGTCTTTAGCGGATACTAGAGCCCCCCTATTATAGTTACAATAGAAATACTATAAAAATCACCCCTCTCGCCTATACTCTTCCTTTTCTTTATAAGTAACCTACTTAACTCTTTTAAAAAAGGGGCGACCTAGGGAATAGGCTTTATTAATAATATAAACCTAATTATATACAGGCTAATAGCCGTAAAGAATTATAGAATACTAGAAAAAGCTTATAATATCTATATAGAATAGGCAAGACAATATAGAGTTTAATTCTTACTAGAGAAATACCAGCTAATTTATTTTATAAAAAAACGTAACTAATCTGCAGATCTCTAGTATATAATTCGCATTTAAGGCTTTAGGGGTTAACTAGTTTAGGGCTTAAGGGTATTAGGAGTATAGGTAAATAGTAAGCTCTAGTAGAGCGTATATATGGCGTAAGCGGCCTATAAGGGCTAAGTATAGTACATTATATTATTTAGGATCGTTAATTCTATATAGGGTCTATGCTTTTAGAGGTTACGCCTACTATATATAGCAGTTATCTAGCCAACTATAACGTATAGGTCTAGTATTTAGGCCATTAGAGAATCTAAGAAAGGCCCCCTTAAGTTACTCCTTAAACTACTCTAAAAGGTCTAAATAGCTTACCTTTAGAGTATAATAGGTGTATATAAGCAAACGGCTACAGTACTGCTTAAAAAGGAAGCCAATATTCCCCCCCTATAACTATATATTAAAGCCGCTATAATATAAAGGGCCTAAAATAAACGCAACTCTAATATTATAAAGTATATTAAGACACGCCTAAATAAACTATAGAGGGACCCTAGGGCGCCCTATAGGAGAATAAACTAATAACCCTAAAGTAGGGAAGATATATTAGAGAAATAGGTAAAGAAAGCAGAAGAAGAATAGTGCTGCTTTAAGGCCTAGGCCTATATAGAAGAGGAAGGGAAACGTATAAGAGGCTAGTAAAGATAATAGTAAAAGAAAAAAAGGAGCTAAAGTAGAGTATAAAAGAATGCTAGGAAACTATCTACTGTAATATAATACTGGTTAGACTAATGTTAAAAAGGTATAAAGGCCAACTAAGGTAAAAGAAACCTAAGCCGTAGTATAGTTAACGTTATAGGGGGTAAATACTCTAGGGCCTTAAGAAGGCATAATAAAGGCAGAAAATATAATAGCGACACTCTTAAGAATAGGAATAATAGGACTAAAAGACTAGCTCTACTAGGTAGGTGTCCTAGTAGGTAGCCTAAGATATAAATATAGCTAGCTAAAATAAACACTAAAACACGTAATACTATTATGCCCCTTATACACTAACTAAAAAGTAATACTTTTAATAGCTAGCATAGAGAACTATAATATACTACTCTTAATATAAAATGGCCTTAAGGCGGTTACCTAGTAGCTTATTAGCTAAAATATACTAAACCAGTTTTAGGTTATAAGGGAAATAATAATAGAGGGTAGGAGGGTAAGTAACGGGCGCCCCCTAATAGCTCTATAGTAGTAGAGTAAAGTTTATAATACTAGCGCGTCTATAGGCTTATTACGGCAGCAGTAGTTCCTAAGAAGGTTAAAAAGTAAAGTAGTAGGAGCACTATAAGTAACTCGTAGGCGCCTTATAGGCGCCTTATAGGCAAGTCCTAAAAGGCAGGGAGATAGATTATACGGTTTTCTTAAATAGAGTTTTCTCCCTATATATATATAAGGAGTAGTCCGCGTAGGCCCAATAGGGATCCAAATCGGATATTAAGCAATGAATTATTATATTCGCAACTACGAAAACAATTATATCCTTAAAGACTTTAAGCATTTGTTATATTATATACTTTAAAAGTCCTATATTCCGAACTAGTATAATTATTAGTATATCTACCCATAACTCCTCTATCTCTAGGTTAATTCTAGTGTCTTAGGCAATATTAAGCAATTTAGGGAAATTAAAAAAAAACTTATCTACCCTTCTACTAAGTTAATTTAAAGTAGACTAGTACCTAAGTCTATATAAATTATAAACCGTAGTATATTCTCTAGATCTTAATATATATAGATTATAACACCTTAAACGTTATATTTATTAACCTATTTAGGTAAAAGAGATTAATATATATCCTAAGGCTCTGTATAAGGATACCTAATAGTAGAATTTATAGCTCTATACTAAAGTCCTAATTTAGTATTAGCCTAGCTAGCTTTCTTATATATATTTAACTACGTATAAATAAGGAGATATTAGGCTACTTCCTTAGTTTACCTAACTAGAGAATTACTATACTCTAGGATTTAATTAACGATTTTAACTATAATCTTACTTTAAATAGCGTAATTTATTCGGGTTTAAAAGTGTATAAATATTATATTACTCTTATTTATAATATCCTTAACTACTCTATTAATCTTATATAAATAAGCTCTGCTAATACTAAACCTAGATATAATCTGCTTATCCTTCTTAGGAGTTTTACTAGTAGATTTATACTATACCTCCTCTATAGTATACACACTATTTAATTATATTATTGCTATACTAGGTATATATAATATTATAAGGGATACGGGATTAAAGGTTTATAAATATTTAGCGGTTATAAATTAATTGTAATAGGCACTATAGGATATAATGCTACTTTATATATTTAACTTATAATTTAAAAGGAGTAAGCCGTTATAGTTAGTTATTAAAATAGCTAGTAGATTGCCGTAGATTGCGGTTATTAGATTAGTTATATAACGTATTACCCTTTTTAGATATAAACCTACCTATTTAATCTTAATAATAACGTAAAGAGCCGTATTTGTTACTATTATAATAAGCTTAATAAATTGCTAGTGCCGTAAATATAAGCATATAATTTTTATTATAGGTAGATTAGCGTAATATAAGCTATACTATAAAGCTGTAAGTATAGACTATCTTAACTAATAGGTTAATATCTATCCTATAATTTAGGCTTAAGTAAATATATATAAAGGTGATAAATTTACTCTATTAAAAAAGAAAATGGAGATCTGACTGCCGGTTTTGGAGGGTTCTGTCGCCGTTTTTAAAGGTCACGTTGCCAAAACTCCCCACCGCCCTAAGCCTCTTGCTTACCGGTCTAACGTTAAGCCTCTCGCTTATCGCCCTATGCCCCTTGCTTTTTAACAGGCAGACTATAATCCTTTTACGCGCCTGGCGCTAAAGCTATATATACTCTATAGCTCCTACCTCTAATCTGTTTAATCTAGGCCTCGTTTCTCTTATTCTCTACCCTCCTATCTCCTTAACCCTATATTACTCTTTAGATCCTTTCTACCGTTATTACCCTCTAGGTCCCTCTCGCTGTTACTACCCTAAGTTCTCTTCTAGCTTCCTAGAATGCGGCGCGCTTAATTATTAGATCGCAGCTTATTATCTAGCGTTACTAATAATAAGTATATGGATATAGATAGTGACGGTAATAGCTACGGGACAGAACCGACCGTCTTTAATAGTAATACCGATAGTAATGCCGATAGTAACGCCGACTATAACGCCGACAGTAGCATTAACTGTAACGCTAATAGCATTGCTAGATTTAATGATGCTTATAAAGCGCCCGCTTAAGCATGGCTTTATAAGGATTAAGACTATCTACTAAAATACTACCTTAAATAGTTAGAAGAGTTTAAGGAATCCAATTTTATAACGTAGGACTATACTAATAGTAGTACGAATCTCCTTAACCGCATTAAAGATTAATAGTATTAGTAAGTAATAACCTATTCTACGGCTTTCTCTTAGGCTTAACCTAGAGCTAATAATTTCTAAATACTACACCTATATAAGGAAAGACCCTAAGAAAACGTACTAAGTCCTCTTGCTTTAGCTACTTTATAGCTTTTTTAACTAGCTCCTAAATTAGAAATAAGGGAAGGGGGGTAGGAAATAGTGCGGGATAAAGCTTTCTAGCTTGCTTGGTGTATACTAAAAGTACTATCGCCTTATATATAAGAGAGTAACTAGTAAGAAAATTGCTAGTAAATTAACCCGCTAAATATATAAGATAATTACGTTCCTAGTTAACCCTTTAGCCTAGTAAAGTAAGGCGGAGCTAAAATATCTTTTTTAGGTACTTTGGAAACTGGCGAAGAAACATAGCTTAAGTAATAAGAAGTAAGAAAAACCCGTTATAGACGTAGAGGATTTCGCCCTAGTTTTTAAAACCAACTTAGTTACAACCAGAAAGAGATATGTAGTTAGGCGATATCGGATATAAGTCTATTTCTTACTATAGCTAGGCCTTTATACCGCAAGCCGACCTAAAGCTCTTTTTAACCTATGCTACCGACATATAATAATTACACTTATTCGCGACCTAGAAGGCGGGCCTTATAAGATTATGCCCAAGTTTATATTTAAATTCACTAAGGAATATCTTAGTATAAAAAAAGCGTATGTTCCCTTTCTACCCCATTCCTCTCCTTACGCTTATAAAGAACTAGTAATACTTTCCCAATTCCTAAGATTATCTTTAACCCTTCGCTTATTTTTAGCCCTTACGTCTTTCTTCTAGGCCTTCTTTTTACTGATAAAGCTTTTACGGCCCCTAATTTAACGTCTGTAGAATAGCTTAGCAAGCTATATATTAAGCCTAGGCGTAACAAGTTACTACTGCTACTCCGTTTAGACCTAGATAATATCCCCGTATTTTGGCGATCGATTAAAACCCCCTACGGCTATAAGGTCTTACTTAACCAGCCTTTGCTATACTTAACTCTTTTGCCCTAGATTAAGGACCTTGGCGTAATTACGGGATTTTAATAGGTTGCGCGCCTATATAGTCTCCATTATGGCGTAGGTAAGGCATTTAATAAAAATGGTAAGTTTTATTGTATAGAGCTAGTTTTACTAAAACCTTTCTAACGCCTATACTACCTAGGTAATGTAAGTAACGCCCTCCGGAACTTAATAATGCAGCACGCTAACGCTTAAACATTCCTAAAGCACTACCTTCCGTAGCGTGTTGGTGTAGATATATAGGTAATTATTTAAGGCTTAGAGCCTTAAGAAAAGTTAATAAAAGTAGTATGCTAAATAAGCCAATTAATTAACCTGCGGCGGCTATAGCACCTAATAATAGAACAATCCTTATTAGTAAATGAGAACCCGCGTATTTATTTCTTAATTAAAGTTTAAAATAAGCTAAAGCTTAGCCTTAAGCGCAAAACCGCAGGAAGCATAGAATACTAAAAGCTTAGCCGAGAAATTACAAATAAAAGGCAACGTTAGAGAAATGCGCTATTGGAAAATATTAAGAAGAATTAGGATAATAAATAAGCTATAATTAATATTAAGCGGTAACTTTCCAGGGTTATATTTAGCGAGGATATTAAAGCAATCTTAAAATCTAGTAATAATAGATCGGTCGAATATAAACGCCTTATTAAAGTAATTATGACGCTATCTGGTATATCACTAGAAGATAAAATACGTAGACGCAATAATGCTATTAATGCGGTTATAGATTACTACAATATTAAGGAAGGTAGAGTATATTAGCTAAGTTATTACCAGAGATAGTTTAGGATAAGTGTCGCCCTTAGCCAAATTAAGATTAAAGAAGATGCTAAGATTTTAGAAGCGGCTAAAGCGCTAGAGAGGGCAAAGTCATCCTTATATAAGGAGAAAAGACTAAAAATATACTTTATCTACCTTAGGAATGAAAAGCTCACAATTAGTAAGCGTATATATAGGTTCCACACTCTAACTGCTTTTACAAAGTATTTCTAATAAGCGCATCTCTCTAAACTCCTAAAGTAGGGTAAGATTAAATGTAATGTTTATAAAGTAACCCTTAAGTATAAAATGCATCTTTAGAACTATACGCTTAGTATATATGGGACCTTTTCCTAGTTATTGCGCGCTTATCTTATTATTCTTTACCACTTTTTATTTTATTTTAGTCTATTATTATCCAATCCTATTCTAGTATTTAGTAGAATAGATATAATAACTAGGATTTTGTAATTCGTCTAGGGGGGTAAGGGTAATAGGTAAGGTAAGGGTAAGGTAAAGGATAAAATAAAGGGTTAGGTAAGGGGTAAAGGGTAAGGTAAGGGGTGGCTAATAGGGGATAGATAATATAGTTACTACATAATATCTGACGGACCGACTATAAACGAGATATATATTTAAATTTCTTAGATTAACCCAAACGGAGAAAGGAAGAGAAGTATTATATAATAACTTTCTACCTAAGCCGATCTCCTAAGCTATGTATCTTTACTTATATATAACGCTCGTACCTTTTACAACAAAGTATATAAGGGTAATTAGGGTCGGATAGATAACTGCTGTCCTTAATATAATATATAAACTTGGCTCTGTAACTAATATTATAATAGGTCCTAGTTATATAGAGGGTATTAAGACAGTTATTATTGTTTTTGCTTTTACGCTTAGCTACGGCATACCTCGCCTTAGCAGATTAAAGCAGTAATTCTGTTTATTATAGCTGAGATTAGATAGCTTAAAGTTTCTATATAAAAATTTCCTCTATATCCTTAGATGCGGTAACCGCCGTCTGTATAATGCTAATAGTGAAATCGCTTATAATATCTAGCTCTATAAAGTCCTTAAGTTTAATAAGCTCTTTAATATGCTTGGCCGCTGTTAAGGTGATTATATTATATAATGCTAAGTCGCCTATTAGGCTAAAGACATCCTTAATAATATTAGGAAACCCGTTTGCAGACTAGCTGGTTCCTAAAATGCATTAAATTTTTATATTTATAAGCTCTTTTAGCCGTAGTATATTATAATAATCGGCAATTATATTAATATAGACGTGGCGAAGTATAATATAGGCCGTTATCGGCCGTGTCGTTATATCTTTATTATCGCTACCACTATTATCTAGTTTAGATGGCGATAAGGTATCGGCGTTATTAAGTTACGCTACCTCTAATTCTATAGATCGAAGTTTAAGTTTAGATAAATTAAATTAGCGTATGAATATATCCCTTACCTTAGCTAAGCGTTTTTATACCTATAATATTGGATCCTTGCTCCTCCTTGCTATTATTATAATCCCTCTTATATATAAATTGGATTATTTTCTTAATAGTGCCGGAATCGAACTCGTTAATATTTATAATGTTAGTCGCCGCCTTTTACCCGTTAGTTAGTTCTTGGTTAGGGTTAATTCTACTAGACGTTTAGTTGGCTTTTATTTAAAAGCCTCTATTATAGGCAGCTGTAAGTATAGGAGATTGGGTGCATATAATCGCTTTATAGACTTTAAACCTTAGCCCCTAGCATATAAGTTTTAAGTTGCTATATTTCTCGCTGTCTATAAGCTGCGCTAAGCCGAGCAGAATATTTTTAGATAATATGTTTTGTTAGTTTTCTTTCCTAGTTTTAGTTTTAACTGCGTCTTAAGCAATATTTAAGGGTGTGATTTAGTATTAAACAGGACGATTAAGAACAAGAACTTTGCTTTATTAAACATAGCTTTAGAGCCTCTATATATATTAAGAAGTCGTTATTAGCTTTATCTAATCTGCAACAGATTTAGTTAATTAGTTAGAGCTTTAAATATTAGTCGCTTAACTAAGGACTAATATGACTTCTAAAGTTCTAGGTCGGCTCATATATATACTAAGCATTTTTAGCTGCCTTTTTACCCGGATAAAGCTAGTTATATAACTACGTCTTGAGCAATATTTAAGGGAGTGATTTGGTGTCAAATAGGACGATTAAGAATAAGAACTTTACTTTATTAAACGTGGCTCTAGAGCCTCTATATATATATTAAGAAGTCGTCATTAGCTTTATCTAATCTGCGACGGATTTAACTAGTTAGTTAGAGCTTTAAACGTCAGTCGCTTAACTAAAGACTGGTATAACTTCTAAAGTTCTAGGAAGGGTAAGTAGTGAGGTATACGGCCGCAGCGCCTAAAAGCAGTTAGTGGTTATATAATAGAGGCTTAGTTAGAGGACGTGTTCCTATAGCTTAAGTTAAGGCTCTACACTCCTCTAAGCCACATTAAGCAAAGTTAAATAGTATTATATTCCTGCGTACTAGCCCGCCAATTATACCATTTTACTTTTTCCTTAACTATGTGCTAATATAACCCGCACGATCACCCAGCTCGTAAGATCAGCTATGCTTATACAGTTTATAAAATTAAGCATTAGGTTTTAAAAGACCACTTCTATATAGCCTTTCTATCTTTATTACAAAAGAAGTATATTTATACTAGGTATTTTAGCAAGGCTAGGAGAAGAGAGCGTAGAGAGGGGGGTTTAATTTTAGTAGGGGTTATAAGCATAGGCGAACGTAAAGGCATAAGGCGGGAAGGGCTTTAGGCTTAGTTATAAAATAATAGTAAATCGCTAGACCATTATATAAGCCGTATAAGATCTTATATTCTCTAAACAAAATTAAGTAATTTAAGCAGCGTAGTTCCTCTATATAAACTTAAATCATTTCCTCTATAGAAGTACTATAGCTGCTGTAAGCATTAGCAGAGCCCAGGACACTAATTAAACTATAAGGGAGGGCCTAATAGCCCAGTTGGCTTTATTAAGTTCCTTAACCTCTTTATTTAATTACTCTAAAGCTTCCTTTCCACCTTCTATAAACTGTATATCGCCAAAAAGGCAATTAGATATTATCGCTTCTCCATTATAATTAAGTGCCATTATAGCTAATATGCTACTACGGTAGCCCGGTACGGCTAAAGGTATTTTAATAATTATATTGCGTATGGGAATTATAGCCTAGTGAATATTAGGTGGAATATATAGAATGCCGATAATTTTATAAAGCTTTAAGATTTTAGGGACCTTCTTGCTTATAATATAGGCAATTACTTACCTTTACTTTACGTAATTTGCCTTTATTCCATCTAATAAAGGTAATAACTTATTTTCTATCCTCCTTAAAAATCTTTTCCCCTGACTTTAGAACCTAATAGGCCGACCCTTAGCCTATATTAAATATATCTATCACGACAATAAGTACCTAAAAGTAGCGATTAGATTACTAAAGATATAAAAGGGGCGGGTTATATACTGCCTACTTTAGTAGGTAAGTTATTACCAGTCTTTAGAGGAGGTCTTTAGAGGTCTTTAAAGGTCTTAAAGGTTTATTTATATATTAATTAGTAAAACCCTAGCAGAGGTAGTATATACGTGTTAGTAAGATTAAACTACGTGGCAGTTCTTACTAGAGCAATAAGAAAGTGCGTAGATTTAAGTTGGGCTGTAAACGGTATAAAATGCACGAAAGTAGGCCTAAATACGACTTACTAGACAGCATAAATATAAGAAGACGCCTATTCTAGCCTTGCTATAGGTATAGAAAGATTAGTAAAGGTTAAAACTAAGTGTGCTTGCAGAATATAGAAGGCTAACCTATTATAAGTAGAGAAGCCTAGCTCGGCCGGCCGCGGGTATAATTACGTAGCATAGGGGGAAGTGTAAATTAGCACGCCATAATTATGCGTAGAAATGCGAAAACGTTATATAATAGCCTTCGCTATACTATTTGCGGAAGGAACAGCTCTTGCTAGTAAAGAGACGCATTCTTTTTTAAATTAATCCCTAAAGCCTTAATCCCGGCGGCTATGTCCTCCCTATATACGTCCTTATACGCATCCCTATCTTTATCCCGGTCCTCTTCTATACTATACCTTATATTGCGATTTCTATTATCCTATATCTTACGCTCTATCTATTATAGGATTTCTTTTCTACTATTTATCTTCTTAACTGCACCTAAGAATATAAGAACTTCATAATAATTCCCTTAGTAAATAAATTCCCCAAAGACAGTTTTTTAGCTATAGTATTGGTAACGGGCTAAAGTATAGCAGATAGCCATTATATTAAGAATCTATAAAGCTATTAGGTTATATAAAAAAATTTATTCCTTAGCTTTTACCTTAATTTTCTTAAGTTTGTAACCATTGTAGTAGGTAAATAGAGCCCAGTCTATATCCTGAGCGCGGACATAGGCACGTCCATCTCTCTAAAACCAGGGGTCCTTTTAAGCCATCTCCATAGTAATACTAAGACTAGTTATTCTTATAAGGTTGCTTAGATATAAAGATAATTATAGGTAGATAATAGTAAGGAAAGTTTAGGTTAATAGAAGGAGTAGGTCTTTATATAGAAATAGAAAAGACATCTTAATTTACGGCCTATAGCACAACCTCCTTACCAATAAATATTAAAGTAAGTAACAGTTGACTTTTATATATCGCCTAACCTCTTAGACTAAGGCATATTAGATATTTAGGCTTTGTCGTTAATATATTATATAGGTCCTACCGACCGGAAATTAGCCCTACTAAAATTTCAGCCCCACTAAAAATCTAGCCCCAAATCGCCTTTATTATCTTTTACTAATAAAGTCCCCTAATTACAACTTCCTTCTTAAACTCAATTATGTCTACACTATAGATAGCCCCTAGCATTAATAGTAAAGATATAGATGATTTAAAAGCCTATCTAGCAATATAGAGCTAAGGGTATTCTTCGCAGACATTTAATACACCCTTTTTTATTTTACCCGCCACTACTATAATAGATAAATACATTACTCCATACTTAGAGGTAAGTGCTAAATGCTAGAATAGATATAACGCTTTACTAATAATTATAACTAGATAGCTAGAGCCATCGCTATTATAATCCTAAACACAACCCCTAACGTAATATCTCTTAAACAGTCATATCTAATACTATATAATAACCTATAAAGCCCCCTTCCGCATATGCCCGCAGAGAGTTTAGGAAAGGCTATAGTAATATTAGCCATTAGATTGTTAAACTTAGGTAATAGATTACCGAAGTTTAAAGTATTAAAGGACTACTAATCCTTTTAACTCCAAAGTGGCGAGACGCTGGGTGCCCTATACTATATACCTTAAATCTTTAAAGGAAGTGGAGGTGGACTTACTTATATATCCATATAGGCCAAAACAGCTACTACCCTACAGCAGCCGTAATAGCATTAGATTGACATATAAGAGATGCCATATTAAGAATGTTGGAGTATAATAAGCCTTATAGGCTATAATGACTAGTATACTATATATAAGGAGCCGTAGTATAGTAATTAAGCCTATTATTTATTATTGTGGTACTAGCCGGAGTAATACAGAAACTAGAAGACTCGCCCTTACTTAGCGTAGTAATTAGTGGAGGCCCCTAATAGATATTAGGATGGCCGTTAAATAGCTTAAAGGGTATTAGCGGAGGGCCTTAATATATATTAGAATTGCTATAAAAGTGCTCTAGGGGAATTTATGGAGGACCCTAATATATATTAGGATAGGCCCTATAAAGCTCTATAAGAATTAGCAAAGGGTCTTAATACTAATTAGAATTACTACTAAAGATCTTAATAAGTATACTCTCCGCCTCCATAACAGACTATAATGTAGCTGTATTATTCGTTAAGGCTGTTATTAGTGGTTAAAAAGGGTGCAATGTTATTAGATCTGCGTGTTAGTAATTACGCGCTAATATAGGATCCTTAGGTTTAGTAACTTCTATACGGGGACGTTTGCTAATCGGTAGATAAGGGAAGGAAATTTACTTTTTTAGGATCGGCTGGGACGGGTTAGTAGTGCTAAGATATAGTAGTCCTAAAGAAAGCATCTGACTAAAATAGAGCTCTTAACACTTCCCCATCCAAATTAAGCATCTTTACGCAATTTCGAATATTATAAAATAATTCGGGTGCTGTAAAGCTATAAGAAAGTTATTAATATTAGGTAAATTTAATCTCTAGTAGGTATTATAGGTAAAGGCTAAGGGAACTAATAGCCCTATTACTCTAAGTCTTTATATAATATAAAGCTTAATTCTATATCTAATAGCTAAAGCCGCTTTAGTAACGTCGTAACATCCTATACTTCTTATAAATAATTTAATATAGCTAACTCCCTTTACGGAAGCGGCTTGACTTTTAACTAAATATTCAATCCTTAACGTACCTATAGACTTTAATTGTTATTTCTTAAAGGAATCTACAAGCGTCTATTGGCTAAGAAGTTTTTAAAAAATAGCATTATCTAATAAATCGCTGTTAGTAGTAATAAGATCCTTAACAAGGGGATGTTTATTCAACTACTTTAGTTTATTAATAATAACCTTTAGATCTTTCCCTACGGATATGTTAATGAATTTCTTAATCTTAGGGAGGTTAGTTAATAATGCGTTAAGTAGGCTTATATATTTAGATAAAAAAGGAGGTAGAGAAGCAACCTTATTCCCTAAAGGCTAAACACTCCCTAGAGAAAGCTAGACATCCTTACTCTCTAGAGAAGGCTAGACGACATCCTTATTCCCTAAAGAAGGTTAGATAATATCATTCTTATTCCCTAAAGAAGGCTAGACATCCTTATTCCCTAAAGAAGACTGGACATCCTTACTCCCTAGAGGGGCGTGGAGCAAATTATAGTGGCTGTGTTTATTCTCTAGGAGAGGTGGAGAATATTAAAAGGTGTTAATAGGAAGCTTTTAAAGCCTTTAAATAGTATATATAATATTAGGGAGATAAGGTTAAAGCTGCTTATTAAAGGTATTACGGATAATATCTAAGGCTGCTGCAATGCTGAAGTTTATAATAGTGGGTTGTAAATTATATAGTTTATATTAAGATAAAAGAGTAGTAGGGTGTCCTTTGCTTTTAATTTCCTGGCAGATTATTAGCGTACCTCTACCCCTAAGACTTAAAAGAGTCTTGCGCTAATATATTGCTTTAGTTAAGTGCGCAATATTTAATTAAAGCGACGTAATTGGCGTAAGGCCCTTATTAGAGCTGCGCTAATATAGTGGCGATTATTAACCTCTAAACTGCATCGCTTTAATCAAGTACGTAATATTTAATTAAAGTAATATAATTGGCGTAAGGCCCTTATCAGAACTACGCTAATATAGTGGTGATTATTAACCTCTAAACCGTATCGCTTTTGCTTATAATGCGTAGTTAAAAATCGGACCTCTCTTCTAGCTAAGATAGGAGGCGATATAAGTTATAAACTTAATCGGGCGTATAATGTAAAATATTTAGTAATATAGCTCGTTCTGTTATAGAAGGCCGTAAGCCTTAATATTATTAGAGGATTCCTTTTCTAACTAACGCGTAGGATACACGATTTGTAATGATTTCTTCCTTAAGGAGCTAAAGAGTAAGACGCCTTAATAGATCTAAGGATGCTATTTAAAGGAAAGGATATAGAAATACCTAATATATAGAGCTAATTTCCGCCCTATTATATTAGGGATATATAATTACCTTTATTGTCTGCTCTACCAGTTACCTTAACGCATCTTTTATATCTTTTATTCGTTACTACCCTGCTTTACTATTTTCACTACTCCTTTTAAACTATTCCCTAGCTTATCGTATTTCCGCTAACTATTTATAGCCGCTCTTTACTCTTTAATATGGATGCTTATTTAACTATTAGCTTGCTTATTAAAGCCGCAACTTACTAGATTATGCCGACTATTAGTTTCTTAAAGCGTTATATTTAGCTGCCTCTTATATCAATTATTAGTACTTTAATAGCCGCTTATAGTTAGGATTAAAATTCCAGATACGGTGTATTAATTACTAAGCTTTATTAACAAGCAAATACCCTACGATCTGTTAAGGTAGATCTAAAAAAGGCGTCTTCTATTACTAGGATTAGTTGGCCTATAAAGAGCTCGTAAAGCTAGGAAACGATACCTTCTAAGTTAGACTATTTTAAGCGTCCTAGTACCGGTCTATCGTCTAATTAAATTACTATGGGCCTAAATAACCAGCAAAGGGCATTTAGGGGTCCAGTAGATTCTATATATATATAATACCAACAAGTCCCCCGAATACTTAATAATATAATATTAAGTAAAATTCTTAGCACTTGCCTAGATAAGACTCTAATAGATAAGACTCTAATAGATAAGACTCTAACTTATAAGAGGACTGCGAATATACTCTCTTATAGAATAATTTATTCATTCCCCAAGCCTCTACGGGATTTCCTTAGTGTTCTTTATAGAAAAACTAGAGAGTGAAAAGTATAGGATATTATCTATACATCTACTTTCTCTAAGTTAATATATAATCGCTCTAACGCATTATAAGTCTAAGTATGTTTAATATCTCCTATATAGTATCTATTCTAATTAAATTGCAGACTATAATCTAGGCGATTCTCTAAGACTTACAGGGCTATATTAAAGAGAAAGGTATATATAGTGCTCTCTTATAGAAGCTATGTCCACTTATTAATATTACGGACCTTTAATAGTAGTTATTTATATCTAGCTTAGAGTTGAGATTTCGGCATATAATTAAAATTGATCCTCCAGTCTTTAAATAAATCTGCTTATACCGCAATATGAATTTACATACATGCGTCTAAAATTCTTAAAATTGCAGCGCTCGTACATTAAGGGGGAATTATACCGGTAGCGTTATTGCATTTATCAGCCGCCTAGTGCTCTATTAAATAGATGTATTCCGCTAAATGTCCTCCCAATTACTGCCAACGCTCTTGCTATACCTCTTATAGTCTTAATATAAGATGCAGTTCGATCAACCGCTCTAGCAATGCAATTTATTACTATTATTTTTAAAGTTAATAGAATCTATTAGTCCAGAGTTAAGGGGAGCGACCAGTCTAGCGTCTAGTAAGGGTCTTACCAATAATAGTTAATCTAGAGCTACTAGCATTAATTAACCGTTCTATATTAATTAATATAGCTCTCTAAGAACCATACAGACTGTTAGTTTACATTATTAGCCTTTCCCTAGTAAGACTCTACTAACACTTTATAAAGTATAACTCAATTGGCCCTTATACGAACAATAAGCCCTTAGCATCCGAACATAAGTCCTAGTTAATTGATGAACAATTTCAGCTGATAAACACGAGTTTTGAGGATGGTAATGGTTGGGATAGCATTTCGACTAAACTTAATAGATTAATATTGGGTTGTAAACAGAAATATTATAGCCTTTTTCTTAATACTAGAGTAAGTGGTAAATAAACAGAGGAAGAGAAAGCCATTATATACTCTTTAAGGCAGGAGGGGGTTCAGTTTATAAATATTGCCAGATAGGTACCGCATTCGCTAGCTTAAATTTTGGAGATATACCTTACTATATACGTCTTATGCCTTATCCTACCAAGGCTATATATTACTTACATTTACTAGGTTAAATAATACGTTAGATTACCTACAATCGCCAGTTAGTTTCTTTTCTTAGATGCAACTTCTAATAGCTTTACTAATATTTTTAAAGATTGTTATTGCAAATAAAGCCTTATAGGAGCCCTAGTCTTAAATATAGACACCCTATAAAGAGCAAATCCTTATAGAGCTAGCTCACCAGGTGTTACTTACAGTTTTATTATAGGACAATATTGTAAAAGCCCTATTAAGGAGAACACCGGGTGCATATTAGCGCCATTATAGCTATATCCTTCGCGCTAAAGAGCTAGCATAGACAGTTAAGGAAGTAAATCTCCTTATAGAATTATATAATAAGAAATTTCTGTTATAGAAAGTCATTGGGGGATATTTTCCAAATAGGCACCAACAATTAATTAAGGAATTCTATAAAAATAGCGAGCTAGGTAGTTAGGCGTAGCGTCCTCCAAATATATAGCCAGGATCTTAACAGATTTAGTAGTTATGGCTTTAGTTCTATAAGCTAGGAGGTTATAGAAGCTAGGGGCTTATAGGAGCTAGGGGATCCTATAAGCTAGGTAATTGTATAAGTAAAGTAGTCTGACCTAGCGCCCTCTAATTAATACCTAGTGTGTAAATAGGGTATTAATAGGTTTAATAACTTCGGCTTTAATTATACGAGCTGGATGCTTGTAGGAGCTGGCCGATCCTACAAGCTAGGTAATTGTACGAGCATAGTGCTTATGGGAGCTAGGCAATCCTATAAGCTAGGTAATCGTACGAGCTAGGCGATCGTATAAACTGGGTAATTGTGCGAGCTGGATGCTTATGGGAGCTAGCTAGTCCTACGAGCTAGGTAATTATGCGAGCTAGGTAATTATGCGAGCATAGTGCTTATAGGAGCTAGGTAATCCTGCGAGCTAGGTAATTATGCGAGCTAGGCGATCATGCGAACTGGGTAATTATGCGAGCTAGGTAATCGTGCGAGCTAGGTAATTATACGAACTAGGTAATTATGCGAGCTAGGTAATTATACAAACTAGGTAATCGTATAAGCTAGGCGATCGTATAAGTAGAGTAATTGTATAAGTAGAGTAATTGTGTAAGAGAGTAATTGTGTAAGTAGAGTAATTATATAAGTAGGGTAATCTAACCTAGCGCCCTCTATTAACGCTTAGTATATAAATAGGAAGCAAATATTAGGAAAATACTAGAACTATAAAAAAAAGAAATATGTAAGTCCCAGATCTAGAAATATTAAAGAAGTTCCTATATAAAGACCCCTTATATATACTTAGAGAAGTTCCCATATAAATAGCCCTATAAGCGTAGCTATAAGTTTAAGCCCTCTTACGTAACCTAATTACCCCTCCCTACTACATCAGAATAGATAAATAACTGCTATATACTATAAGCAGAGAAATAATTTAAATAAAAAGAAAATACTATAAAAAAAACATGTTTATATCCTTAAGATATAAATCTATAAGTACCGTAGTCTTAAGGTGGCATACGTCCTAGGTCTATAAGAAATTTAAAAAATCCTAGGTTATTAGCATAGATTTACCTACTATTATTACTTTTAAGGTAGTGAATAAATTTATCTAAGTAAAAGTATAGATTATCGCAAATACTTTATAGCTCGCTATAAGTTAAGCGGGTAGAGACTCTAGTAGGAATAGTAATATTTTATTTTATTTCGCGATAGGCTAAACGAAAAGAGGCTAAAGTTTTAACCCTTTTACCAGCTTTTATTAGAAATCTTCTTTATATTTATATTTTATACTTATAAATTTAAGACTATAAAGCCAAGGCCACCATATCTAACCGTCGCCTATATGGCCTTGTTACTTAATATCTCTTTATTACTATCTGCCCCTATTTCTTAATCTTTAGTGCTAAAACCATTTTCTCCGTTATATAATATCTTTGCGTCTTATTCTTAATCCTTATTACTAAAGTCACTTTCCCAACCAGCTAACGCCTCTACGTTGCCGTTATCTCTAAAGTCGGTTTCTCTATTTATAAACGCCTACTCACTAGCTAACAATTTAGGGACGCTGCGCTTATAGGTACTTAGGGTTGCAGATACCACTTAAGGAGAAATTGTGGTTAATATTGTTAGGATATAGAATAAGCCTATGGACCTCTAAGTACTGGCTGCTCAGCGCTTTAAGTAAAAGATCTCCCCTAACCCAAGGCAGATTAATAGGAGTTAATTACCGCCTATATAAGGCGGAGCGCTTATAAAGGGCTTAGCTAGAATAGTAATTAAACCACCCTAAAGGCACTAATAGCTCCTTTGCTATAGATGGGGAGTCAATATCTAAGATTAACTGGCTAGGATAAGTCTACTGCTTAAGTAGTATCTTGCCCTAGGAAGGATGGGCGTTAGAAGTGGATTATATAATACTATTCCTACTAAGAGAGGCGTTATTAGGGGTTATTATTAACTTCTAATTCTAGTTTATAACTTTATATAAACGCTTCTAAACCCTACTAAGGCATACAGCGTTCGTTGGGGATTATTAGCCATTTAAGTTCAGCAGCAGCTTAGCTAATAGCTACCCCTAATAATGCCTTACTTATAGATTACTCTAGACACCTATAGTCTTGGGCGCAGACAATACGTAAGCTGAGAGTAATTATAGCTACTAAATATTGTACCACAGACACTATATAAAGTGGAAAAGGGCAGCTAGTATACTCCGCCTTTTTATTCTGCCTTCTATCCTAACTCCGCCCTAGGAGAGAAATAGAATATAAACGTCGTGCTCCTGGTTTTTATATGCCATTAATTCGACTTACCTTTAAATTTGACCTCTTGACCATATATCCCTTACCATCCCTATAAAAATACTAGATATTATATATATTACCTTAACTAAGCTTAGATACGTTGCTAATATAACCTATAGGTCCTTAATCGGTACTTATAAAAACATTACAATATGCTATTGCCCCGAAGATAATATACCTATTTATTAACTTAATGGAAACCTTAAATTATTCTAAAATCGTATTAATAACAAAAACATAGCATCTGCCAGCAGGGAGAAGAAATAATTACAGTTTTCCAACCCTATACAGAAATAGATACCTTATACGCCTGCTTAAATATCTAATAAGGTTAACTCTTATAAAATCGGCAATAATATAGAGGATAATATATAAGAGGATATGGAAATATACGCTAATTACCTTAAGAGCCTAGAAGGCCGCAGCAAAACTAAAATAGTCTTACCTAAGCTAATAGAGAGCTATAGCGAGGCTAAAATAGACTTACCTTAACTAAAAGAGGGCTATATTAAAGGTTTGCTAGTACCTCTAGGTATATTTATAAAACACCTATATATTTTTTAGTAATACTAATAGTTAAGTAGAGAATAGTTTAGCTAATTATATAAACTTCCTTAGAGATATATCTCCCCTAACTAAAGTATTAACAATTTCTAATACTATAATTTTAGATAGATAACTAAAGTATCTCTTATTATAGTTGCTAACTTGCTATATAATAGAGGACTTAAAGCGTCTCTGAAACCCTAGATATAGATTAGTTATATCTATATATAGTCCTATTGTAGTAGTATACTAGTATCCTACCTGGGTTTTACCTGTAGGTATACCGCATAAGAAACTTATATCATACTATACTAAAAACCCGCGTTACCTTTATTATTATGCTAGGATATATAAACCGCTTAAAGATGTTATAATAGAGATAGCTTAGAGGGGTAAACTATATAAGCAAAGAGACCAACTAGGAAAGGCGCTAGATAATTATTTAGAAGATCTATTAAGGAGAGGGACACGCAAAAAAAAGGTTGATTATACCGTAGATGGAGCCTCCAAGAAGCCAAAGAAATGAGAAATTTCTTATAAGAAAAGATTTTCATAATCGCGTTTTTGTTTTCTGGCGTTAAGAATTAAGGCGCCAATTAGGATTTCTTTAGCTTAGTATTGTTTTTCTATCTAGTTGCTTCTATATTAAGAGTATCTCGTTATCATTTACATATACATTAAACTAAAGTTAAGAACTCGCTTATAGTAAAGTCCTCTACCTTTATATGCTTAGTAGCGATAAGTTAGCCGCCCTATAACTCGCTTGGTCCTCTATAAAGAATTAAAGTTAAGGTATTAAAGTCTTTAGCGTTTTTATAGGTAACTAGGGTATAGGTTAACTCTGAATTTCATATTAATAAGGTAGGAATTTTAAGGATAAATATAGGATATCCTCTTAATATTAAAAATGGGATCTTATTTTAAGAACTAGATC
>Ga0307515_10004062_pt1 | contig 30522 bp, 28 predicted proteins | sample 17_EM_MG_FD_194513 | JGI IMG/M metagenome (GOLD analysis project Ga0307515, IMG submission 194513) | Populus trichocarpa ectomycorrhiza microbial communities from riparian zone in the Pacific Northwest, United States - 17_EM | ecosystem: Host-associated > Plants > Roots > Unclassified | place... | reverse complement strand
TCGGTGAGCCAGGACCACGCGACCGTCGGGAGCAGCGGGTCGGCGGCGACCTCGGGGTCGACGTCGGCGCAGACGTAGGTGACCAGGCGCAGCGTCCCGTCCCAGGCGTCGTGGCCGGCGGGGTCGTGCAGCAGGATCAGCCGGCCGGTCGCGACCTCGGGGTCGCCCTGGCTCTCCACGTTCGCGGTGAGCGCGAAGGCGTAGGGGGCCAGGCGCTGGGGGGCCGTGATCTCGTCGAGCCGGATCTCGGCACGCGGGCGCAGCGCGCGCAGTCCGGTCACCGCGCGCGCGAACGACTCTGGAGGGGACGCGGTCGACGGCGTCATAACGGTGACCTTAGGGCCTCGGGGCACCGGGACGGGCATCCGCCGCGCCGTGGTCTCCGTCGCGACGGGCGCTCCCGGGGGTCGAGCGGCGCCCGGCGCGTGGAATCATCCGATGTTGATGACTTCAACGACTCCGGCCGAAGGCCGCACCGCCGCGCCCGCCGACTCCGTCTTCGTCCGCGCCTGCCGGGGTCTGCCGGTGGACCACACGCCCGTGTGGTTCATGCGCCAGGCAGGGCGCTCCCTCCCCGAGTACCGCGCCCTCCGCGAAGGCGTGGCGATGCTGGACGCCTGCGCGCGGCCGGACATGATCACCGAGATCACCCTCCAGCCGGTCCGCCGCCACGGCGTCGACGCGGCGGTCTTCTTCTCCGACATCGTGGTGCCGCTGCACGCGATCGACCTCGGCGTCGAGATCGTCCCCGGGACCGGCCCGGTCATCGAGAAGCCGGTGACCGGTGAGGCCGACCTCGACCGGCTGCGCGACCTCGCGCCCGAGGACGTCTGGTACGTCACCGAGGCCGTCGAGACGCTCGTCGCCGAACTCGGCGCGACCCCGCTGATCGGCTTCGCCGGCGCGCCGTTCACGGTCGCCAGCTACCTCATCGAGGGCGGGCCGTCGCGGACCTACACCAAGACCAAGGCCCTCATGTACGGCCGCCCGAAGTTGTGGCACGCGCTCTGCGAGCGCCTCGCCGCGATCACGCTGTCCTTCCTGCGGGTCCAGATCGACGCCGGGGCCAGCGCGATCCAGCTCTTCGACTCGTGGGCGGGCGCCCTGTCGGCGCGCGACTACGAGCGCTTCGTGGCGCCGCACTCCCGGGCCGTCTTCGCCGGGCTGTCCGATGTCGACATCCCGAAGATCCACTTCGGGGTCGGCACCTCCCACCTGCTGGAGGCGATCGGCGAGGTCGGCGCCGACGTCGTCGGCGTCGACTGGCGCACGCCCCTCGACGAGGCCGCCCGCCGCGTCGGCGACCGCTCGGTACAGGGCAACCTCGACCCGACCGTCCTCTTCGCCCCCGAAGAGGTCCTCGACACCGAGATCCGCCGGATCCTCGCCGAGGGCAAGGCCGCCCGCGGCCACGTCTTCAACCTCGGCCACGGCGTCCCGCCCGACACCGACCCCGACGCCCTGACCCGGACCGTCACCCTGGTCCACGAGTACTCGTCATGACCCGCGCGCTCGTCATCGGCGGCGGCATCAGCGGACTTGCCGCCGCGCTGCGCCTGCGCGAGCTCGGCGGACCGGAGCTGGAGATCACCGTCGTCGACCGCGCCGAGCACCTGGGCGGGAAACTCCGCACCGGCCAGATCGCCGACACGCCCGTCGAGCTCGGCGCCGAGACCTTCCTGGTCCGGCGCCCCGAGGCCGTCCGGCTGGCCGGGAAGGTCGGCCTCGCCGAAGCCGTCACCCACCCCGCGGTCCTGCCCGCGGCGCTCGCCGTCGACGGCGAGCTGCGCCCCATCCCCAAGGGCACGCTCCTCGGCGTACCCGGCGACTTCGACGCCGTCGCCGCCACCGGAGTCCTCAGCCCCGAAGGGCTCGCCCGGATGCGCGCTGAGGAGACCGCCGACGGGCCGCTGCTGCCCGAAGGCGACACCACCGTCGGCTCCCTCGTCCGCCAGGCCTTCGGCGACGAGGTCGCCGACCGCCTCGTCGACCCTCTCCTCGGCGGCGTCTACGCCGGCCGCGCCGACGAGCTCTCGCTCCAGACGACCGCGCCCGCGCTGGCCAAGGCCGCCCGCGAACACGACCGGCTCTCCGACGCCGTCCGCGCCGCCGCGCCCGCCCCGACAGCGCCGGGAGGCCCGGACACCGGCGCGCAGGCGCCCGCGCCCGTCTTCGGCACCATCGCCGGCGGCCTGAGCATGCTCGTCGAGGCCACCGCGATCGCCTCGGGCGCCGAACTCCGCCTCGGCCTGCCAGTCCGCGAGCTCGCCCGCGACGGCGAGCGCTGGCTCGCCACCGTCGGGGACACCCGCGACCCCGAGACCCTCACCGCCGACGCCGTCGTCCTCGCCGTCCCCGCGCGACCGGCCGCCCGACTGCTCGCCGGGATCGCCCCCGAGGCCTCGGCCGAGATAGGCGTCCTCGCCTACGCGTCCATGGCCCTGGTCACGATGGCCTTCGACCTCGACGGCGAGCTGCCCGAACTCTCCGGGTTCCTCGTCCCGGCCACCGAGGGCCGCGCGGTCAAGGCCGCCACCTTCTTCTCCCGGAAGTGGCCCCACCGCGCCGACGAGCTGACCGTCCTGCGCTGCTCCATCGGCCGCCACGGGCAGGAGGCCGAACTCCAGCGCAGCGACGCCGACCTCATCGCGCTCGCCCGCACCGAGCTGGGCGAACTGATCGGCCGCGAGCTGCCCGAACCCGTCGACGCGCACGTCACCCGCTGGGGCGGCGGACTGCCGCAGTACGGACCGGGCCACGACGACCGGATCGCGCACGCCCGTGAGGTGTTGTCGGCGTTCCCGACGCTGGCGCTGGCCGGCGCGGCCTTCGACGGCGTGGGCATTCCGGTGTGCATCGCGTCGGGGGAGAAGGCGGCGGAGCGGGTGCACGCGGCGCTGGCCGAAGACACCGCCCCCGGCCGAACCTGACGCGCGAGCGGGGGGAGAATCGCGGCATGGCCGAGTCGATCAATCCGAACGCCGCCCGTATCCGCGAACTGAACGACGGCATCCGCTACACGATGTGGTCGGTCTTCAAGGCGGTCACCCCGCTGCCCGGCATGCGCGACGACCTCGCCGAGGACGTCGAGGCGCTGTTCAAGTCCCTCGCCGACAAGGATGTCGTGGTGCGCGGCACCTATGAGGTCTCCGGTCTGCGCGCCGACGCCGACCTGCTGATCTGGTGGCACGCGGAGTCGCCCGACGAGTTGCAGTCGGCCTACTCGTCCTTCCGCCGGACCTCGCTGGGCCGCCACCTGGAGCCGGTGTGGTCCTCGATGGCGCTGCACCGCCCGGCCGAGTTCAACAAGAGCCACATCCCGGCCTTCCTGGCCGACGAGGAGGCGCGCGGGTACATCTCCGTCTACCCCTTCGTGCGCTCCTACGACTGGTACCTGCTTCCCGACGAGGAGCGCCGCGCGATGCTCGCCGAGCACGGCCGCCAGGCGCGCGACTACCCCGACGTGCGGGCCAACACCGTCGCGTCCTTCGCCCTCAACGACTACGAGTGGATCCTGGCCTTCGAGGCCGACGAACTGCACCGGATCGTCGACCTGATGCGCACGCTGCGGGCCTCGCGGGCGCGCATGCACGTCCGCGAGGAGATCCCGTTCTACACCGGCCGCCGCCGCGAGGTCGCCGAGATCGTCAACGCGCTTCCCTAGCGGGGAAACGAACACAAAACGGCGGAAAGCACCTCCGAAGTCGCGTTAATTCGGGCCGGACCGTGTTCAAAGGTGGCGTCGGTCACGCATATCTGGTAACTGTCTCGCATGACAAATACCGATGTGACCGAATCGCCCCCGCCGGAAGGCGGTGCGCCGCCCACCGAACTCAAGCGGGCCATCGGGCCGAAGCTGTTGCTGCTGTTCATCATCGGCGACATCCTCGGCACCGGTGTCTACGCGCTGACCGGCAATGTGGCCAAACAGGTCGGCGGGGCCCTCTGGGTGCCGTTCCTGCTCGCCTTCGTCTCGGCGTTCTTGACCGCCTTCAGCTACCTCGAACTCGTCGGGAAGTTCCCGCGCGCCGCCGGCGCCGCCCTGTACACGCACAAGGCGTGGGGCGTGCACTTCTTCACCTTCATGGTGGCGTTCACGGTGATGTCGTCGGGCATGAGCTCGGCGTCCTCGGCGGCGCGGGCCGTCGGGTCCAGCTACATCCCGAAGCTCTTCGAGTTCGGCGACCACTTCCCCGACATGTACAACGCCGACGGGACGCCGGGCGAGGGTCTGATCATCCCGATCGCGATCGCGTTCCTGCTCATCTTCGCCGCGCTCAACCTGCGGGGGGTCAGCGAGTCGGTGAAGGCGAACGTCGCGTTCACCATCATCGAGATGACGGGTCTGGCGATCGTGGTCGTCATCGCCCTCATCGGCATCTTCGAGGGCAAGGGCGACGCGGGCCGCCTCGGCGAGTTCAACACCGCCGACGCACCCGTCTTCCTCGCCGTCATCGGCGCCACGTCACTGGCGTTCTTCGCGATGGTGGGTTTCGAGGACTCGGTGAACATGGCCGAGGAGACCACGAACCCGCGGATCTTCCCGCGCGCGATGCTGACCGGCATGTGCGTCGCGGCCGGGATCTACCTGACCGTGGCGATCCTGTCGTCGACGCTGCTCAGCCCGGCCGACCTGAGCAAGGGCGAGGCGGGCGCGCTGCAGAACGTCGTTTCGTACGCCGTCCCGGGCTTCCCGCTGTGGATCTTCCTGGCGATCTCCATCTTCGCGGTGTCGAACTCGGCCCTGATCAACATGATGATGGCCAGCCGGCTCGTCTACGGCATGTCCCGCCAGCACGTGATCCCGGCGGTCCTCGGCAAGGTCGCGCCGACGCGCCGGACGCCGTGGACGGCGATCATCTTCACCTCGCTCGTCGCGATGGCGCTGACCTCGTACTCGAACACGCAGACACTCGGCGCGACGACCTCGCTGCTCCTGCTCGCGGTGTTCACCGTGGTCAACATCGCCGTGCTGGTGCTGCGCAGGAGTCCCGTCGAGCACAAGCACTTCAAGACGCCGACGCCGCTGCCGGTCCTCGGCGCCGTGATCAGCCTGATCCTGATCGTGCCGTGGACGTCGATCTACAACGGCGCCTGGCAGCCCGCCGAGCGCGACAAGTTCGCGCTGGCCGGGTACCTGCTCGCCATCGGCCTGGTGCTGTGGCTGGCCACCTTCATCACCCAGCGCCTGACCGGGCACCGCGCCGACCGCGGCGACGTGCCGGTCGACGAGGAGCCGCACCCGTAGCCGTGCCGAAGGCCCCCAGGTCGCGGTGACCTGGGGGCCTTCACGCGCCCGCGGTGGATCCGGATCCGGCGTTTCAGTGGGCCGCCGGTGCGGAGCCCTACTCGGGGAGGACGCCGAAACCGATCCCCGGGCAGGCGTCGTCGATCTTGTTCGAGTTGGCCTCGTAGGCGTCGATCTTGGCGTTGTCGATGCCATCGGCCTCAAGCTCGTCGAGGGTGGCGTCGTCACCGGCGTCGAGGGCCTTCTGGTGCTCCTCGATCTTCGGGGTGTCCTCGCCCCATTCGGTGACGCGCTTGCCGAGGTCGGCGTCCTCGAAGTCCTTGCCGTTCTCCGAGGCCCAGGAGGCGAGCGTGAGGAGCTTGGCGGGGTCGAACTCGTCGAACGAGGCGGTCGCGCTGGGGGCGGCGTCGTCGACCTGTTCCTTGAGGTCGCTGCAGTCCAGGGAGGGACTGTCGTTCGCGCCGGTGTCGGCTCCGGTGCCGGACCCGGAGCCGGTGTCGGAGGAGGTACCGCAGCCGGCCATGCCGAGCCCGATGAGGGAGACGGCGGCGGCGGTGGTCAGGACGCGTCGTGCGAGGTGACTCATAACTTCCTTTTGTCTTTGTTGAAAGGGTTGTGGGGCAGCAGGCACCTTATTCGGCTCATGCCACGTTCCGCCATATGCGTGGGGATGCCCTTGTAGGCCCCCTACAGTCCGCGTCCGGGACGACTGTGGGATGCCACGCGTGGGAGCGCGGGGCCCTCGGTGAAACCTACAAATGATTTCGTCGGAATCGATAGCGTCTCAAGGTTCTCACGCTTGGCGACGGATGCTACGAACCGTTGCCGCGTAGGCTGTTCAAGTGAGCGGCCCGCCTTTCAGTGGACCGCCGCGCGCCGCATCGGGACGTGCGGAATGCCGTCCTCGTCGAAGTACTCGGCGCCGTCGGGCTCGTAGCCGAAGCGGCCGTAGAAGTCCTTGGCGTAGGTCTGCGCGTCGAGCACGGATTCGCGCCCGCCGATCGCGTCCATCGCCGCCTCCATCAACCGTCCGCCGACACCGGTCCCGCGCGCCGACCGATCGGTGCACACGCGGCCGATCCGCGCCACGTCGTCCACATCGGACAATATCCGCAAGTAGCCGGTGACACCACCGTCCGCCTCGGTCCAGATGTGCAAGGTCGCCGGTTCGAGGTCGCGGCCGTCGAGCTCGGGATAGGCGGCCTTCTGCTCGACGACGAAGACGTCGACGCGCAGGCGCAGCAGCGCGTAGAGGGTGATCGTGTCGAGTTCAGTGAAACGCGCGGTGCGGATGCTCGTCATCCGCACATGACAGCACAGTCCGGACAGGTTGCGGCCACCTGCGGTCAAGCAGGTGAAACTCTTCGCGAACGAGCAGGTCACCACCGCGTCACAGCATGATCTCGACCTCGCCGATACCCACTCGTAAGCGCTAGGGTGCCAGAAAGCTCGTTACCAGCCTCACACGTTCCAACACGCGATCCGCAAGGAGCCACACCCCTATGGACGCTGCGCTCACCCAGTCGCAACTCGACGCCCTCCACAAGGAATTCTCCGCGAACCGGGCCTACAAGGTGGCTCAGAACGCGGTATCGAAGACCTCCCTGCACGACGTCGTCCTCGACCTCGCCAAGGCCAAGGCGATCGACCACACCATGTCCCACCAGCTTGACGACTGGAAGGTCACCAACCAGAAGCAGAGCGGCCGCTGCTGGCTGTTCGCCGGTTTGAACCTCCTGCGTCCGGGCACCATGAAGGCCCTGAACGTCAAGGACTTCGAGTTCTCGCAGAACCACATCATGTTCTGGGACAAGATCGAGCGTGCCAACTACCTGCTGGAGCAGGTCATCGACATGGCCGACCGCGACGTCCAGGACCGCACCCTCTACAAGGTGCTGGCCTCGGCGGCCGAAGACGGCGGCCAGTGGAACATGTTCGTCGCCTTGGTCCAGAAGCACGGCCTGGTGCCGAAGTCGGTCATGCCCGAGACGCACGCGTCCTCGGCGACCCGCGAGATGAACAGCATCCTGCGCAAGGTCCTCCGCGAAGGCGCCCTGCGCCTGCGCGCGCAGGCCGAGACCGGTGCGTCGGTCGAGGCGCTGCGGGAGACGAAGGAGGAGGTGCTCCAGCTCGTCCACCGCGTGCTGTGCATCCACCTCGGCACGCCCCCGGCGTCCTTCGACTGGCAGTGGACCGACTCCGACAAGGAGTTCCACCGCGACGGCGAGCTCACCCCGCAGCAGTTCGCGGCGAAGTACGTCTCGCTGCCGCTCGACGAGTACGTCTGCCTCGTGCACGACCCCCGCCACGAGTACGGCCGCACGTACACCGTCGACCGTCTCGGCAACGTCGTCGGCGCCCCCGGCGTGGTCTACCTCAACGTCGACATCGACGTCATCGCCGACATCGCCGCCAAGGCGATCACCGGCGGCGAGCCGGTGTGGTTCGGCTGCGACGTCGGCCCGCACATGGCCCGCGACGAGGGCGTCTGGGACGCCGAGCTCTACGACTACGAGGCGCTCTACGACACCGCCTTCGGGCTCGACAAGACCCAGCGCCTCCACTACCAGGAGACCGCGATGACGCACGCGATGCTGTTCACCGGCGTCGACGTGCGCGACGGCGTCCCGCTGCGCTGGCGCGTCGAGAACAGCTGGGGCGACGACAAGGGCCTCAGCGGCTACTGGACGATGACCTCGGCCTGGTTCCGCGAGTACGTCTTCGAGATCTCGGCCCGCCGTTCGGCGCTCCCGGCCGAGCTCGTCGCCGGTCTCGACACCGAACCGATCGTCCTGCCCGCCTGGGACCCGATGGGCTCCCTCGCGCGCTGACCGCGAACGTGGCAAGAAGGCACGGCGACTTCGAGTGATGTGAGCTCGGACCGTGTCACAGACGAAGAAGCGCCGGGCCGCACTCGGGCCCGGCACCCCGCTCGCCGCCGGCTTCCGCGCCGGCGGCGAGTGTGCTGGTGCCCGCATCCGGCGCCGGGCCCGCGCCCCCGGACGGCCGCCCGGACGGCCGCGGACGCGACTCGGTCGCCCTGCGTGCACCCGTCACCACCAGCCATAACTTCCTTACGTACCAACAAAGTGGCCTCCACCAGGCAACCCCCCGGGATCGGCGTGCCGTCTATATAGTTGATCGACTCCATCGAAAGGGACACACGTGTCACCGAAGATCAACCGTAGAGGCGCACTGGGCTTCGGCACCGCCGTCGCCGCCGGAACCGTTCTCGCCGGCGGGACCGCCGCGGCCTCGGCCACGGCCGCGTCCGCCCTCGAAGCCGGCGAGACGGCCGAAGAGATCGCCCCGGCGACGAACGTCGAGCAGGCCCTCTCGCGCGTCCGCAGGATCTATGAACGGCACAGCGCGGTCGCCGGGGGGACCTGGCGGGCCTACGTCACGGTCGCCGACGCCGACGGCACCCAGCACGTCGCCGTCGACGACGAGTCGGACGCGGTCGTCGACGCCCTCAGTGTCAACAAGATCGCGATCGCCACGGCGGTCCTCGACAAGGCCGACCGCGGCCTGATCTCCATGACGGACCTCATCGACGTCACCAAGGAGATCATCATCCCGGGCGGGGACGGCATGTTCCGCCTCGACGGGTGGTACCCGAGTCACGTGACGGTCGGCCACGCCCTGGCCAACCTCCTCACCATCTCCTGCGACACCTCGGTCCGGCTCTCCGGGCTCAAGGCGCCGACCCTGGAGATCAACGAGATCATGGTCGCCAAGGGCTTCCCGAAGACCCAGGTCGAACCGGGCTCGAACCCCAACCGCATGTTCATGGGCTGGACGACCCCGCGCGAGATGCACGACCTGTTCTCCGCGCACGTCCGCGGTCAGCTGGTGTCGGAGGCGGCGACGGACTTCCTGTTCAACCTGATCCGCTCGCCGATCGCCTTCACCGACGGCATCCGCCTGAACCTGTCCACCCCCAACCGCATGCGCGTCGCGACGAAGGCCGGCTGGCTCGACAACGACCGCCACGAGGCCGGGATCATCTTCGACGCGAACGACGCGCCCATCCTCACGTACTCCATCTTCGCGACGCTGCCCGACAGCGACCCGGAGGACTTCGGCAGCACCCACCCGCTGAACGCCGCCCGCGCCCGCATGGGCGAGCGCTTCTTCAACGTGGTGAGCAAGCTGTCGGGCCCGGCCCGCTTCGCCGAGGAGTCGAAGCCCTACGCGCCCACCAACGGCGGCTGATCCGCCCGCGCGAACCGAGGAAAGGACCCGCCGCCCGGCGGGTCCTTTTCCGTTGGCGGGCCGTCGCGACCCGGTCATGACACTCCGTCCACAAGTGACTACCTACAGTCCGCGCGCGTCGCCCCTCGCGCGCGGGCGCAAATCGGGGATAATCACAGCGTCGTGCCCGCTCGTCGGAGCGTGGGGGAGGAGCCCGATGCCCTACCTGTGCGAGATCGAGATAACCGGTCCCCGTACCGACGACGAGGGGACGCTCATCGCCCAGGCCGTCCTCGCCGCGGTCGAGGAGGGCTGGCGCTCACCGCGCATCGAGCGAGGTGTCGAGCCCGAAGGCGAGGACGACGACACCGACACCGTGCTCGACTACCGCGTCCTCGGCTACCCCGGCGGCGCCTTCGTGGTCGTCGTGCTGCCCGACGTCGGCCTGGAGGCCGCGTCCCTCGCGGCGGCCTCGCTCGCCCGCCACGTCGTGACCTGGAGTCCCGGCCTGCTGGAGTACACCGTCGGCAAGCTCAAGATCGTCCCCCTCGACGAGCCGTTCGACGCCGAGAACTGGCTGCCGCCCTTCGACGACGACGGCGAGTTCCCCCGCCGCCCCCTGCCCGAACTGCTCGGCGACGAGCTGCGCTCGCTGAGTGCCCGCTACCTGCTGTTCTCGGCGCTGCCCTCGTTGTGGGACCCGGCCGCGCCGGAGGGCGGCGTGGACGCCGCCGAGGTCGTCGCGGGTGCCGTCGAGGCGCCCTGGGACCGCGACCTCGTCGACCAGCTGGGCACCCTCCTCGTCCGGGCCGCGCGTTTCGAGGCGCGCAACGGCGGCAAGTCGAGGCTGGTCGTGCGCGGCAGCGGCGACCTGGAACTGGCCGCGAACCTGCTCCAGCGGGCGCGCGGCGTCGCCGCGGGGGAGGAGGCCGGCTGGCACGACGACCAGGTCCGCGGCCACGAGCTGCTCTCCTACTTCACCGCCGACCACGGGCTGTCCTGGCGCCGTCCCGACGTCGGCGAACCCGAGCCGGACTACCGCCGCCGCCGCACCGACCGGCTGCGCGAGCTGCTGTGGGCGGGGCTGCGCACGCTGGCGACGCTCGCCGCGCCCCTGGCCGAGGTCAAGGGCACCTGGCGCCTCCTCGACGCCCTCGGCGACGACGAGATCGTCGCCACGTACGCCGAGTGGGAGACCGGCCAGCTGGAGGTCTCCGTCGAGCACGACGACGAGGAGATCTACGCCGCCTCGACCGCGCTGGCGCTGGTGTGGACGGCGATCCGCCGCCCGGAGCTGCTGGATTCGATGGAGGAGGCCGAGGGCTTCCGGGACCTGTTCATCATCGACCCGACGCCCTTCCACTTCTTCACCTGCTCGGCGCTGATCATGGCGGGCGCCAAGCCGACGACCGCCGCCGTCGAGGCCGCCGAACTGCCCGAGGGCCTGCGGCGGTCGCTGCTGGAGTTCTCCGCAGCGCTCAGTGAGACCGAGCGCGACGGCGGCGAGCGCGAGGACCCGTACGACGACATGAACGACGCTCTGGAGGCGGTCATCACCGCCGAGGACGACCGTTCGGGGCCGATCCTGTCGATCCTGTCGGTGATCGGCGGGGCGGCGGCGCTGATCCCCACCGACGTGGACAGCCGCGGTCCCGGCGCGATCCTGGCTCCCCGGCATCTGGCGGTCGAGCTGGTGGCGCACCCTTCGATGCACGGCACGGTCCTGCTCGACGACGACACCCAGGGCGACGACACGATCCGCCTGCACACGCTGGCGTTCGTCGCCGCGATGGACGCCGTCGCGGCGGGGGAGCTGGCCGCGGACTTCCCCGACCTCGCCGGCGCCGATCCGCGCATGGAGCCGGCGGCGCGTGAACGGGCGCGCACGTGGGTCGGGACCGCGCTGAAGATGGCCGAGGAAGCCGACGAGGTCGCCTACGCGACCCCAGACGCGAGCCTTTACGCCCAGCGGATCCGCGAGCAGGGCGCATTGCCGCACTGGTCCGTCCGCCGGGCGGTCGCCGCCGCGGCGACGGCGGCGACGAACCTCGTGTGCGCGGCCGGCCGCGAGGAGGAGCTTGGGGAGGTCTTCGGCGCGGTGTGAGGGGCGCGAGGCGGCTGTGAGCGTTCTGTGAGCGGCCGCGCGCAGGCTTCCGCGAGTACCCGACTCACGGAAGGACCCACGACCATGATGAAGATCGAACTGACCGTTCCCCAAGGGATGCTCGACGAGGAGGAGCGGGCGGCGACCGCCCGGCGCATCCTCGACGACATCAGCCGCGGGGAAGGCTTCTCGCCCACGGATACGGCCGTCGCGCGGACCGCGTGGCAGATCGTCGTGCACGAGGCGGTGGCGTGGGCGACGGGCGGTGACGCCCAGCCCGTCGTGAAGGTGAGTTTCCCGGCGCCGATGCTCACCGACGAGGGCCGCCAGGTGTTCATCACGAAGATCGCCGCCGCCGTGAGCCCGCTCGAACCGTGGATCTACTTCGAGGCCGTGCCCGACGGCCACTTCGGTGTCACGGCGCCCATGCGGGCCGCCGAGCTGATCCGGGGGCTGCGGGCGGCGATGAAGGCGGAGGAGGCGGAGGAGGCGACCGCCGCGCCGATCCGGCCCGGCGAGGCCACCGCGATCGACCCGATCTGCGGGATGACCGTCGAGCTGACCGCCGGGGCGATCACCTTCGAGCACGACGGCGAGAGCTACGCCTTCTGCAACCAGGGCTGCAAAGCGGCCTTCGCCGAACAGGTCGCGGTCTAGTCCACCAAGGCACCCCGGATGCGTGCGAGGGCCTCGTCGCGCGGCAATATCCGTCCACTCTCGTACCTCGTGGTCCGGACCGGCTCGCCGAGTTCGCGACCGAGCGCGGCCCGCAGGCCGGCGACGTCCGGGTGGGCGTCGTCGGCGGCTCCCCGCAGCGCGTGGGCGGCGCCGAGCACGGCGGCGGCCGTGCCCGGATCACCGCGCAGAAGCCGGTACCGGGCGACAGCGACGGCGACCGCCGCGACCAGGTGCATGTCCGGCATGGCGACGGCCAGCTCCACGGCCTCGCGCAGGTTTCTCGCCGCCGTCGCCGGGTCGCCGGTGTCCACGGCGATGTGCCCGGCGCCCAGGCGCAGCAGCACCGGTATTCCGGCCTCACCGGTACCGACGGAGGCGGCGAGTTCGAGTTGCGCGGCGGCTTCGGCGTGGTCGCCGCCGAACCGGGCCAGTGAGGCCAGGCCGACCCGGGCCGTGCCCGCGTGCCGGCCGGTCGGCGTTCGCGCCAGGTAGGCGTCGAACTCCACGCGGGCGGCCCCCGGGTCGCCCGCGTGGACGTGCGTCAAGGCCAGCCAGACCCGCCGGTCGTGGCCGAGGCCCAGCTCCACCGCCGGGACCATCGACCGCTCCAGCGCCGTCGCGGCCTCGGCGAAGTCGCCCGAGGCGGTCTGGACCTGGGCGAGGAAACCCAGGACCGTCATGAGCGACCAGCGCTCGCCGCAGTCGGCGAAGGCCCCCGCGGCGGCGGTGAGCTCGGCGCGCATGCCCTCGGCGTCGCCGGTGTTGGCCAGCAGCAGCCCTGCGGCGAAGCGGACCGTGCCCCGGGTCAGCGGGTCGGGATGGTCGCGCCACGGGCGGAGGGCGGCCGACCCGCCGGTGTGGTCGTCGTCGGCGTAGGCGAGCAGGGCGGTCGCGACGGCGCTCGCAGGATCGTCGCGCGACTCGACCGTGACGGGGACCTTGGGCGTCAGGCCGGCCAGGATCGTGTGCAGGAGGTGGTCGGCGACGGCGGCCGGGGAGCGCTCGTGAGTGGCCGCTCCCGGCGCCTCCAGCGCCCGGAGCAGGCGCGCGGCGGTCTCGGCCGAGCCGTCGCGGACCGTCCAGAAGGGACTCAGGTCCGTCGCCAGCCGCAGGGCCGCGCCGGTGTCGGCGGTGTCCAGGGTGTGCTGGAAGGCCGCCAGGAGATCGTCCTCGTCGGCGGCCAGGTCAGCGAGCCACCGCAGTTGCCCGTGCCCGCGCAGCGCGGGCGCCGCCCGGTGAGCCAGGGCGAGGAAGTGCGCTGCGTGCGCGTCGCGGACCGCTCCGAACCGTCCCGCGAGGCGCAGCCGCGAACGGCCGTACTCGCCGATCGTCTCCAGCATCCGGTAGCGGCCGCCGTCGATGAGGTCGAGCAGCGACTTGTCGACCAGCGAGTCCAGCGCGACGGTGTCCACCCCGAGGGCCTCGGCCGCGTCGGCGGGGAAGGAACCGGGAAACACCGACAGGTTCTCGGCGGCTTCCCGCGAGGCCGGGTCGAGCAGCTCCCAGCTCCACTCCACGACCGCCCGCAGCGTCCGGTGCCGAGGCAGGGCCGTCCGGTTCCCGCACGTCAGGACCGCGAAGCGGTCGGCCAGGCGGTCCCGCAGGGTCTCCGGCGACATCACCCGTAGCCGTGCCGCGGCCAGCTCGATGGCCAGCGGGAGGCCGTCCAGGGCACGGCACACGTCGGTCACAACGGTGAGTTCGCGGTCGAGATCGAAGTCCGGCCGGACGTTTGCCGCGCGCTCGGCGAACAGCCGCAGCGCGGGGCCGGGGCCGCCGTCGTGGGCCTTCAGTCCGAGCGGCGGCACGGGGAGCAGCGACTCGGCAAGGACGCCCAGGGGCTCGCGGCTCGTCGCCAGGACGCGCAACTCGGGGCAGCGGTGGAGGAGGTCTTCGGCGAGCCGGGCGGCGGTGTCGAGGACGTGCTCGCAGTTGTCGAGAACGAGCAGCGCCGGTCCGCTCGACAGCGCCTCGGCCAGCTCGGCGGGCGAAGTCCCGTGCCGTCCCAAGGCGTGCAGCGCGACCGCGGCCAGGTCCTCGCCCGCGCCGACGGCGGCCAGCTCGACGAGCCACGCCGCACCGGGTGCTTGTGCCGCGGCGGTCGTGGCCAACCGGGTCTTGCCGACCCCGCCGGGTCCGACCAGCGTGACGAGGCGGCTCTCCCGCAGCAGCCCGCCGAGCCGCGTGATCTCGTCGCCGCGGCCCACGAAGCTGGTCAGGGGCGGGCGGAGATTCCCGCGCGTCACGACCTCCGAACGCACGGCCGCGAGGTGCGCCGCCCGCAATTCGGGGCCGGGGTCGGTGCCCAGCTCGTCGGCCAGGCACGTCCGGTACTCCTCGAAGACGGCGAGCGCTTCGGCCCGCCGCCCGTCGGTGTGGAGCGCGGTCACCAGGAGGGCGCCGAGCCGTTCGCGCAGCGGATGCGCGGCGGTCAGCGGCCCCAGCTCGGCGGCGAGGGCGCGCGGATCGGCATCAGGCGCTCGCAGGTCGGCGGCCACGCGATCCTCGACCGCCGCGAGCCGCAGTTCGCGCAGTCGCGTGCCGAGGGCGACTGCGTAGGAGGCACCGTCGGTCTCGGGCGGCAGGCCGCCGCGCCACAGCGCGAGGGCCTCCCGCAGGGTCGCCGCGGCCCCGGCCGGCTCGGTGGAGGCGCGGGCGATCAGCGACTCGAAGCGGTGCAGGTCGACCTCCTCCGGCCGCAGCCCGAGCCGGTACCCGCCCTCGCCGAGTTCGAGGGCGACGCCGTCGGGCAGGGCCGCCCGCAGCCGCGAGACCAGCGACTGGAGCGCGTGCCCGGGATCACCCGGACCGTCGTCAGTCCACACCGCGCGGGCCAGCTCGCCTACCGGGACGAAGCGCCCCGCGTCGACGGCGAGCCGGACGAGCAGCGCGCGGACCCGCCGCCCGCCGATGACGAGCGCTCGGCCCCCGTCGAGGACTTCGAGGGGGCCGAGGACGCCGACGCGCAAGGGCTACGCCTTCGGCGTGAGCCGCAGGCTGATCGAGTTGATGCAGTAGCGCTGGTCGGGCAGGTCCTTGGGCGCGATGCCCTCGCCGGTGAAGAGGTGGCCGAGATGCGAGTCGCAGTTGGCGCAGCGGACCTCGGTGCGCACCATGCCGAGCGAGCGGTCCTCGATGAGCCGGACCTTCTCCGGGTCGGCGTCGGCGAAGGACGGCCAGCCGCAGCCGCTGTGGAACTTGGTGTCGCTGCGGAACAGCTCCGACCCGCAGGCCCTGCACTCGTAGACGCCCTCGGTCTCGGTGTCGGTGTACTCGCCGGTGAAGGCCGGTTCGGTGCCCCCGAGACGGAGCACCCGGAACTCGGCGGGTGTGAGCTTCGCCTGCCACGGATCGTCGGTCATGGTTACGACAGTACGTCGCACACGGGCATGCGGTCCTTACGAACGTGTGACGCCGGCCGGGCCGCGCGCGGCGTCGAGGATGCGGTCGAGGACGGTCAGCGACTCGCCCAGCTCGCTGATCTGCCGGACGATGCGCTCGCGGACCGGGATGAGCCCGGCGACCAGGTCGGGCGCCGGTTCCTCATAGGTCTCGCTGCCGTCGCCGAGGACGCAGCCGAGCACGTCGGAGATGCAGGAGCTGCGCATCCCTGCGGAGTAGAGGAGCTGGATGCGGGTGACGCGTTCGACGTCGGTGTCGGCGAAGACTCGGTAGCCGGCGGGCGTGCGGGCGGGCAGGATGAGGCCCTGTTCCTCGTAATAGCGCAGCGAGCGGATGCTGACGCCGGTCCGCTCGGCGAGTTCGCCGATTCGCATGTGACGAAGCCTACCTTGACCCTCACGTCGATGTCAGGGTTTAGCGTCAGTTGCATGCATGAGCAACTAAATTCCTCGCCGCTGCTGACCCCCTACCGCTCCGGGAACCTGAACCTGCCGAACCGCATCGCCATGGCGCCCATGTCACGCGCCCGAGGCGACCTGAACGGCATGCCCCACTCCCAGACCGGCGCCTACTACGCCCAGCGCGCCTCCGCTGGCCTCATCGTGACCGAGGGGTTGTGGCCCAACGACAACGCCCGCGGCGGGCCGTGGATCCCCGGGATGGCCACCCGCGAGCATTCCGACGCGTGGAAGCCCGTCACCACGACCGTCCACGCGGCCGGCGGACGGATCTTCGCGCAGCTCTGGCACGTCGGGCGCCTCAGCCATCCGAGCCTGCACCCCTCCGGTGAGACGCCGCAGGCGCCGTCGGCGGTCCGCGCACCCGGGCTGACCCACCTGGAACACGGGAAGGCGCCCTTCGTCACCCCGCGCGCGATGACCCAGGGGGACATCGCGCGGACCGTGGCCGACTACGCGGCCTCGGCGCGGCTCGCCGTCGACGCGGGATTCGACGGCGTGGAGATCCACGGCGCCAACGGGTACCTGATCTCGCAGTTCCTGTCGGACAACGCCAACCTCCGCACGGACGGGTACGGCGGCGACGCGGCCGGGCGCATCCGCTTCGCGGTCGAGGTGACCGAGGCCGTCGCCGACGCGGTCGGCGCCGATCGGGTCGGGCTGCGCATCTCGCCCGGAAACCCGGAGAACGGACTCGTGCAGGTCGATCCCGGCGCGACGGCACGGCCGCTCGTGGACGCCGTCGACCGGCTCGGACTGGCGTACCTGCACGTGAGCGAGAAGGCGGCCTACCCGGCCCTGGCGGAACTGCGGCCGCGCTGGCACGGGACGCTCATCGGCAACTACGACCCGGCAGAACCGACGACGCGGGAACAGGGCGAGCGCATGCTCGCCGAAGGGCTGGCCGACGTGGTGTCGTTCGGGCGGCTGTTCATCGCCAACCCGGACCTTCCGCTGCGGTTCGCGACGGGTGCGCCCCTGGCCCCGGTCGACGGTCCGACGGTGTACATCGGCGGGACGCGAGGGTATGTCGACTACCCGGCGCACGTGGCGACGGGAGAACTGTGGGCCCACACGGAGGAGCGGGTGGGGGCGTTAGGGGAGAGGCGGCCGTCCGAAAAGGACGGAGGTGCCGCCACATCCGCCTCTGAAACTCCCACAACCGGGTGAGTCGCCTCCCACCCACGTGGTGGATTCCTTACCGATACCGGGTATTCGCGCTGGCCACATGGGACGATCACCCGAAAGCAGCGGTGGTGTGCACTAGGAGGCGACCCGTGGGTGGGAGCGCGTCGTTGTACTTCCGCCCGACCTGGAGACAGGTGTGCGGGCGGGGACTCTTCGCCGGTGTCCTGGTGGCCGCGGTGGCGGCCCTGTTCCTCGTCTACGAGAGCCTGACGGCGTCCGTCGAGCTCCTCGACTTCGTCCCGGTCCCGGCCGGGTTCGTGCTCGGCGCTGCGTTCGCGGCTCCGCTGGCGTATCGCAGCGGTGCGAGCGTCGACGAGTCGGGCGTGCATCCGATCGCGCTCGGGGGTTCGACGTTCGGCTATGCGCCGTGGACGAGCATCGTCGAGATCCGGCCCGAGCGGCGGGGGACCCGTACGGTCCCGGTGATCTACCTCGAAGGCGGGCGGACGCTGCGGATGCGCGCGCCTTATGACGGGCGCCTCTGCGCGGCCGACCCGCACTTCGACGAGAAGGTGTTCATGCTGCGCAACCTTTGGGAGACCTACCGCTCGTGGCCGGCGCCGGCGGCCGGCGAACTGCCCCGCCGGTAGCCTTTCGCGCATGCCTCATGATCTCAGCGCCCTCGTCCTGCGCCCGTGGCGCGTCGAGGAGGCGGGCGTGCTCTTCGACTTCCACCACGACCCGCTGATGCGCACGCAGGCCCAGTTCGACGACCCCGACGGCGCCAGGGCCTGGATCGCGTGGGTCAACGGTCTTGAGAACGGGCACGCCTTCGCGATCGCCGACGCCGCCGACGTCCCGTGCGGCTCGATCGGCATCACCAACATCGACCGCAACGCCACCGGCTGGACCTGGTACGCCACCCACGCCGACGTTCGCGGCAAGGGCGTGGCCACCGACGCCCTGCTCGGCGTGTCCGCCTGGGCGCACGCGCAGGGCCTGCACCGCCTCGAACTCGGCCACCGCCTCAACAACCCGGCCTCCTGTAGGGTCGCCACCCGCGCCGGGTTCATCGTCGAGGGGATCCAGCGCGAGAAGATCCTCCACGACGGCGAGCGCTTCGACACCGAGGAGCACGCGCGACTGGCGACCGACCCGCTGCCCGCAACGGGCCGTCCGGTCGCCGTCCACCCGTGACGCTGCACCGGCTCTGGGAGCACGAGGCGCGCACACCGGTCTGGCGGCAGGGCGGTCAGGTCGTCGTCGCGGGCCACGCCCTCGTCCGCCGGGTCCTCGGCGACCAGACCGCCTTCGCCCCCGACAACGCCCTCGACGCCGTCACGCCGATCCCCGTCGCGGCACTGCGAGTGCTGTCCCGCAACGGTTTCCGGCTCCCGGCGACACTGGCCAACAACGGCTCCGACACGCACCCGGCGCTGCGCGCGATCGTCGGGGAGGCCATGTCGCCCGCCCGCGTCGACGCGTTGCGGCCGTGGCTGACCGGCGTCGTCCGGCGCCGCGTCGCCCGTCTCGCGCGGGAACTGCGTGAGGGCGGAGCCGTTGACCTCTACGAGACCCTCGCCGCCGACCTGCCCCTGCTCGCCCTCGCGCGGCTCATCGCGATGCCCGAGCAGGACGTCGCGGTCGTCAAGCGCTTCTCCCGCGCTGCCCTCGAACTGTTCTGGGCCCCCTTGGACACCGAACGGCAGACCGCGCTCGCCAACGTCGTCGGCGAGCACCACGCCCAGTTGCGCGAGCTGGCGCGCACGGCTCCGGGCGGCCTCATCGCCGAGCTGCGCGAGCACTGCGGGCCCGGCGGCGAGGACCAGGTCGTCGCCGCGCTGTTCTTCCTCCTGGTCGCCGGGCAGGAGACGACCTCGCAGTTCCTGACGCTGCTGCTGCACCGCCTGGCGGGCGAGCCCGACGTGCGCGACGGGCTCGCGAGCGGGCGGCACACCGTCGCCGACGTCGTCGAGGAGGGCCTGCGGCTGGTCCCGCCCATCGTCAGCTGGCGGCGGGTCGCGGCCGTCGACACCGAGCTGGACGGGTTCGCCGTCCGCGCGGGGGAGAGCGTGCTGCTGTGGTTGGGCGCGGCCGGCCGCGAGGCCGCCGGTGATGACTACGTCCCCGGCCGGCGCGGTTCCCGGCGGCACCTCGCCTTCGGCGCGGGCGCCCACCGGTGCCTCGGCGCGCAGCTGGCGCGGATGGAGTCGGCGGTCGTCGTCGCCGAGGCCGCGCCGCTGCTGCGCGGGTGCGAGGTGGTGAAGGCGCCGGACTGCCCGGACAACCTGTCCTTCCGGATGCCCGACGCCCTCGTGGTCACAAAGTCCCGTACAGCGCCCCGGTGAGCCAGCTCGGCGCCGCCGCCGTGAACTCCGCCCGGGACAGGCTCCCCGCGCCCTCGGGCACGACCCCGGCCAGTCCGCCCGACATCTCGGCGAGTGACGCCAGGTTCGTCTCGTGCACCATTTCCGGTTCGCGCGGCATCGCGCCGACGACCACGTGCGCGCCGATCCCGCGCGCGTCGAGCGCTTCGAGGGTCAGCGCGGTGTGGTTCAGCGTGCCGAGGCCCGCGCGGGCGACCACGATCGCCGAGGCCTGGAGCGCCGAGCACAGGTCGGCGATGTTCCAGCCGCGCTCGCCCATCTGGACCAGCAGTCCGCCCGCGCCCTCGATGAGCAGGACGTCGGCCGGGCTGGAATAGACGGCCTTGATCACGTCGGTCATCGGGAGCGGGGGAGCGCCCGAGGCCCGGGCCGCCGCCAGTGGTGCGAGGGCGTCGGGGTAGCTGACCAGGGCGTACGCGTCGGTCGCACCCGTCAGGCGGGTGACCGTGGCGGCGTCGTCGTCCCCGCCGGACTGCGCGGGCTTGAGGACGGCCACGTCCAGGCCGACGGCCCGGGCGGCGGCCGCGACGGCGGCGGTGACGATGGTCTTCCCGACGCCGGTGTCGGTGCCGGTGACGATCAGGGGTGTCATGGCCGGGCCTCCGCGATGGTCTTGACGGCGCGCTCGAAGTCGGCGCGGTCGACGCCGGTGTTGACGGTGATCCGCAGCCGGGACGTCGAGTCCGGTGTGGACGGTGGCCGGAAGCAGCCGACGGCGACACCGCCGGCGCGGCACGCCGCAGCCCACCTTACGGCCTCCGCGGCCCCGGGAGCGGGAACCGACACGACTCCCGCCGCAGGTGCCGGAACGCCGAGAACCCCTGCGGCGTAAGCCGATCGGGCGGTCACCTCGGCCCGCAGCCCACTGTCCGCCAGCGCGATCTCCAGCGCGGCGTGGGCGCCGGCCGCCACGGCGGGCGGCAGGGCGGTGTCGAAGATGAACGTCCGGCCGGTGTCGACCAGGTGCCGGTGCAGCGACGGCGGCCCGGCGACCACGCCGCCCGCCGCCCCCAGCGCCTTCGACAGCGTCGCCGTCACCACGAGACCGGGCGCCCCGGTCAGGCCCGCCGCGGCCGCGCCCCCCGCACCGCCCGGCCCGATCACACCGAGCGCGTGTGCCTCGTCGACGAGCAGGATCGCGCCGTGCGCCGATGTCACGGCGTGCAGCTCGGTGAGGGGCGCGAGGTCGCCGTCGACGGAGTACACCGACTCGACCAGCACCACGGCGTGCCGCCCGGGATGGGCGGCCAGGATCGCCGCCAGCGCCGCCGGATCGGAGTGGGGGAGCACCTCCGGGACGATCCCGGCCAGCCCGCAACCATCCACAAGGGACGCGTGCGCGTGCTCGTCGCGGATCAGCAGCGTGCCCTTGCGGCACAGTGCCTTCACCGCGCCGAGATTCGCCAGATACCCCGACGAGTACACGAGGCCGCGCCCCTCAGCGCCCCCGAGAATCCCGCCGAGACGCGCTTCGAGGGCCTCGTGCGCGTCGGTGGAACCCCGGACCAGCCGCGAACCCGTCGCACCCAGACCGTAGGCGTCGAGGGCCTCGCGGGCCGCCGACAGGACCGCCGGATGCCGCGACAGCCCGAGATAGTCGTTGCCCGCCAGGTCCACCAGCTCGTCGGCCGGTGAACGCGGGACGAGCGCCCGCGTCAGCCCGGCCTTCGCCCGCAGCGCCGCCTTCCGGTCCAGCACGTCCCACCACGACCTCACGCGTAGACCTCGTCGATCGCCTCGCCCAGAGCGCCGACCATCAACTCGGTCTCCTCGGGACGCAGCGCCAGCGGCGGCATCAGCACGATCGAGTTCCCCAGCGGGCGCAGCCACACCCCGCGCCTCTTCGCAGCCTTGCAGACCGCGACGCCCGCGCGCTCGCCCTTGTCGGCGACGTCGACGGCCGCCATCGCGCCCAGGTGCCGGATCCCGGTGACCGCGTCGTTCCCGGCCAGGATCGCGAGCTTCTCACCGAGAAGCGCGCCCAGCGCGTCGGCGCGCTCGACCAGCCCGCGCTCCCGCATCAGCCGCAGATTCGCCAAAGCCGCCGCCGCGCACAACGGGTTGGCCGTGTAGGTGTGGCCGTGGAAGAAGGTCCGCGCCTCCGCCGGCGCGCCCAGGAAGGCGTTGTAGACCTCGTCGGTCGCCATCACCGCCGACAGCGGCAGATACCCGGCGGTCAGACCCTTCGCCGCGATCAGCAGGTCCGGCACGATTCCCGCGTGCTCACTCGCCCACATCCGCCCGGTCCGGCCGACCCCGACGGCCACCTCGTCGCAGATCAGCAGCGCACCGTGCCGGTCGGCGATCTTGCGCGCGGCGGCCAGGTAGGACGCGTCGTAGGTGAGGATCCCGGCCGCGGCCTGCACCATCGGCTCGACGATGATCGCGCAGACCTCGTCGCCGTGCTCGGCCATGACGGCCTCCAGCCCGGCCGCGGCCCGCGCTGCGGCCTCGGCGGGTTCGGTCGAACGGCGGTCGAAGACCGCCGGCGAGGGCGCCTCGACCGTCTTGAGCAGCAGCGGCCGGTACGTCGCGTGGAACAGGTCGATGCCCCCGACGCTGACCGACCCGAGCGTGTCCCCGTGGTACGCCTCGGAAAGCCGCACGAACAGCGGCCGCGCCCGCCCGGTCTGCACCGAGTACTGGAAGGCCATCTTCAGTGCGGCCTCAACCGCCGACGACCCGTCCCCGGCGAAGAAGACCTTGCCGAGCGTGCGCTCGCCGTCGGTGGGAGCGGTCGACAGCAGCTCTTCGGCGAGTTCGATGCCGGGACGGTGGGTGGCGCCGAGGAAGGTGGCGTGGTCGAGGCGGCCGAGCTGGTCGCGGATCGCGTCGTTGATCGCGGGTTCGCCGTGGCCGAAGGTGGTGACCCACAGGGAGGAGACGCCGTCGAGGTACTTGTTGCCGTCGATGTCGTAGAGCCAGGGTCCTTCGGCGCGTTCGACGACGGTGGGCTCGTCGTCGAGCCAGCGGCTGTGCTGCGTGAACGGGTGCCACACGGCGGCGGCGTCGCGCATCAGCCAGGCGGTGCTCGCGGTCTTCGGCACTTGTGCCCTCCGTTTGTAGGTTTCATACGACCTTGTTTGGAGGGTACGACAGGTGGAAGTTCAGTCCACCTGCGGATGCCGGATGCCTGGATGGCCCGGCGGCAGCGACTTGCGCAGCACCCACCAGCTGATCGCGAGGCACGCGACGATGAGCGGCCAGGTCATCGCGACGCGGGCGACGGTCAGCCAGGCGACCTGGCCGGCCCACCACAGCGGGAGGAACACCACCAGCCGCAGGACGTACTGGAAGATCCACACGACGCTCGCGCGGCCGTACGCCCGCACCAGCGCGGGATCCTGGCGCCAGCGGGTCTTCTGGCCGAGCGCGGCCCCGGCGATCAGGCCGAGGAAGGGCCGGCGCACGACGATCGAGATCAGCCAGGCGAGGGCGGAGGCGCCGTTGCTCAGGATCTGCAGGAGGAAGAAGTCCTCGGCGCGGCCGGTGTAGATCGCGATCAGTCCGGCGACGCACACGCCGAGTAGCCCGATCAGGACCGCGCGGGGGCGCGTTCCCCGCCGCCACCGCCATGCGGCGACAATGGCACCCACAACGAGTGCGGAGACGACCCCGATTCCGATCGAGTGACCGGAGATGAGCCATCCCACACCGAAGGCCGCAGGCGGTAGCGTGGCGTCGATCGCGCCCCGGCGCCCGCCGAGCAGCGCGGCGAGAGAGTCCCGCCGGTCCAGATCGTGGGCACTCACCCGCACACCGTCCAAGTCCGTCGAATGGTCAGTTCGCTGAGGTCGCAACGAGAATTGAGGATAGGCAAGCCTAAAGGTTCAGCCCGGTCGCATCCAGTGTCCGGGGCCACTGTGAAGATCGACAAGAAGATGGCAGGATGCGCAGATGCTCGGTACCAAGCGCCTGACCGACCAGCAGCTGGACGAACTCATCGCCCGGCTCGGTCGTGTTGACTTCGGCCGCTGGCGCGAGGGCGATCTGGTGCGGGCGATGGAGTTCCTCGGCTGGGAACTGCACCGCGGCCAGGCCGGTGAGGAGGGGCTGGGCGCCCTGCGTGCCGAGACGGGCTACACGACCGGTTCGGCCTTCGCCGACATGGTGCCGTCGCAGGCCAACATCAAGACCGACGCCGAGTACTACGCGATCGAGCTGATGATCCTGAAGTCCGCCGAGCGCGGCAAGGCCGGGGAAGAACACCGGATGATCGTATTCCGTGAGGTTCTGCGCCGGATTCTGAGTGTGCTGGGCGCCCCCGACGTCACCGGCGGCGACGGCGGCCCCTGGGTCCGCTGGCGCGACCCGATCGCCACCCTCGAACTCCACCTGCGCCGCTTCTACGGCGGTGTCAGCCTGCGGATCCTGGCCACGGACGCGATGGAGGCCCTGGAGGCCCGCAACATCGTCCACGGCGACACCTCCGGATGGCGCGCCTACAGCAACGAGGACATCGAGCTGCCCGGCGAACCGGTGGTCAAGGACATCGCGGAGTTCGCCGACCGGCTCACCGGCTGCATCAACGACATGGCCGGCGACATGCCCATCATGGACAACGCCGCGACCCTGATCCTGCGCACGAACGACTGGTCCGGCCGCTTCGTGCAGACCGTCGTGGACGGCTCGATCCGGGTGGAGGCGTCGGCCGCCGTCCGCGACCCCTACCGCGCCGGCATCGGGCGCCTCGCCGACCTCGGCTTCCGCCCGCCCGGCGGGGGCGTGCCGACCTGGTCGCGGACCTTCGAGCACGGCAATCGCGCCGACTCCGCCGCCGCCGCGCACATGCTGGTCGACGGCATGAAGCTGTTCGGGATCGACGACCTCTTCGACATCCAGTACGACGGCTTCACCGCCGACGGCGACCGCCTCTACCTGCCGGTCCTCGGGATCGCGGGACGTTCGGACTTCTAGCTCAGGCGAACGCGGGCTCGGACAGGTCCAGGGTCAGCAGGTTCCGCCAGTCGTTGGTGAACACGGCGGCCGGTCCTTCGAAGCGCACGCCGAGGAAGGGGTTCGAATCCCACATCGGCGCGACCCACCGCAGCGAGCCGTCGGTGCCGAGACGGGCGATCCATCCGACGTTCCCCATGCCGCTGCCGCCGCCGGTCAGCCGCCCCGAACCGTCCGGGATCGCCGCCTCGAAGTACGGGTCGGCCTCGGTGACGCCGTCCTCTTCGACGGCCGAAGCCACGTCCAGCGGCCCGCCGAGGCGGAAGGGGATCGGCCGCCCGGCGTCGGGATGGTAGGCGCCGGGGCCGTCGACGTGCAGCTCAAGGGCGGTGTCGTCGGGCCGGTAGAGGCCGTCGCGGTAAGGCATCTCCCCGGCCGACCACAGGTGTTCGATGATTCCCACGCCGAAGACGGTAGCCGGATACGAAGAACCGGGCGGCCCGAAGGCGCGCCCGGTTCGGGGCCGACGTGGACGGCGGGTCAGTACTCGATGCCCTGCGCGTCGAACTTGTCCTTGCAGCCTTCGTTGTAGAAGACCTCGACCGTCTTGCCCTTCTCCAGCTTGGTGCCCGCTTCCGGCGACTGGCCGTAGGAGACGCAGCGCGTGCCGTCCCCGCCGTCGCCGAGCTTGACCTTGAACGTCAGGCCGCGCCTCTCCACCCAGTCCCTGGCGTCGGGCACGTCCATCTCGTTGCCCGGAGGGGACACCGGCGGCACCTCGACCATCTCACCGTTGCCATTGCCGGAGTTGTCGCCGCTGTCGCCCGACGGGGCGGTGCCGTCGGGGCTCTCGTCGTCGGTGCCGTCGCCGGTCCCGTCGTTCCCGCCCGTGGTGTCGTCGTTCGAACCGTCGCCGGTCGTGTCGTCCGAGAGGCCCGGGTTGGCGCCGGTGTCGATCGGGTCGTTCCCGCCGGTCCCGTCGTCACCCGGCAGGTTCGACAGCAGCACCGCGCCCAGCACGATCGCGATGACCGCGATGACGCCCGCGAGGACCATCGGTCCCTTGTTGCGGGGAGCCTTCGCGACCCGCGCGCCCTCGACGGGCGGCGGGGGCGGTGGCGCGGCCTGGGCCTGCTTCTTCAGCGCTGCCTTGGCCTCCTTGGGCGTGCGGACCGGGACAGCCGCCGCTCCGGCGATCTTCGCCGGCTTCGCCGCGGGCTTCGCCACGTTCGGCATCACCCGGGTCATGGGCGCGTCGGTCAGCGGCGTGATCGCCGCCATCGAGGCCGTCGTCTCACCCCGGGGGATGAGGCCGTTGAGCGCCTTGGCGAAGGTCTGGCAGTCGGGGTAGCGGTCCTCGGGCTTCTTGCGCAGCGAACGCAGCACCGCCGCGGCCAGCACGGGCGGGGTGCTGTCGGGCAGGTCCGGGACCGGGTCGCGCAGCTGCTTGATCGCCACCGACATCGGCGTCGTGCCGTCGAAGGGCAGTTCGCCGACGATGCAGCGGTAGGTGACGATGCCGAGCGAGTACTGGTCGCTGGCCGGGACCGGCCGCTCGCCGGAGACCTGCTCGGGGGCCATGTAGTAGGCCGTGCCGATGACGGTCCCGTCGGCGGTCAGCGTCATCGACATGTCCGTGCGGGCGATGCCGAAGTCGGTGAGGACGACCGTGCCGTCCTCCTTGACGATCAGGTTGTCGGGCTTGATGTCGCGGTGCACGATCCCCCGTTTGTGCACCGCGTTGAGCGCCTGGGCGGCCTGGACGACGATCCCGGCCGTGCGCTCGATCGACATCGTCTCCTTCTCGTCGCGCAGGATGTCCCCCAGAGACCTGCCCGGCACGAACTCCATGACGAGGAAGGAGCTGCCCTCCTCCTGTCCGAAGTCGTAGATGTCGACGACGTTGGCGTGGTGGATCTGTGCGAGCGTGCGGGCCTCGGCCTCGAAGCGGGCCTGCTGCTCGGAGTTGTCGCGGAGGTTGGCGTGCAGCATCTTCACGGCGATGGTTCGGTGCAGCGTCAGGTCTTCACCGCGCCAAACCTCTCCCATGCCGCCGGCACCGATGCGCTCGTCGAGTCGGTAGCGGCCGTTGATGGTCTTCGTCATCGGCGTGTTTTCTCCCCCAAGCCGTCGGTCGTGAACTCGCCACACGATAGACGCTTGCGGTATGTGAAGGCGTTGTCTACCTAGCGGGACAGACGGTTCCCGCGGGAGGAACCGTCAGATCGATCAGGTACCCGTTGACCGCATCGGTGATGCACGGCGTCTTGGGGTAGGCGGTGTGGCCTTCGCCTTCCCACGTCAACACCTCACCGGTGCCCAGCTGGGCGGCGAGTTTGGCGGTGTTGGCATAAGGCGTCGCGGGGTCGCCTTTAGTGCCGACCACGACGATTGTAGGCCCGCCCGTCGCGGCGCCCGTCGGGTAAGGCGCGCGTGGCGCCTGCCACAGCGCGCATGGTAGAAGCGTGGTGGCGAGCGGGGCCCCGAACATCGGGTACTTCGCGCGCCATTCGCCCTGGTATCCGCGGATCTCCTCGACGGTCTCCACGGATGCGTCGTCTGAGCAGGTCACGGCGGTGAAGGCGTCGGTGGAGTTGTCGTACTCGCCGGTCGCCGAGCGGCCGACGTAGTTGTCGGCGATCTGGAAGACCAGGTCGGGGTTGCCCGCGTCGGCCTCGGAGAGCCCGGCGGACAGGTACGGCCAGGCGCTCTCGTCGTAGAGCGCGGCGATCACGGCGGTGAGGACCCAGCCGGATGTGGCCTGGCGGCCGTTGGCGGCCGGGGGACTCGCGGTGACCTTGGCCAGCAGGTCCATCACGTACTTGCGCGGGTCGGCTCCCAGTTCGCAGGCGGAGCCCCGGTTCTTGCACCACGCGGTGAAGTTGTCGAAGGCGAGCTCGAAGGCCGCGGCCTGGCCCTCGCTGGTGGCGACGTCGTCCTGGCCGGGGTCGACGGCTCCGTCGAGGACGGCCGCGCGTAGGTTCGCGCCGTTCTGCTGGGCGTAGAGCGCGCCGAGCAGCGTCCCGTAGGAGAAGCCGAGGTAGGTGAGCTTCGGGTCGCCGACGGTGGTGCGGATCGCGTCGATGTCGCGGGCCGCCTGCGCGCTGGCGTAGCGGGCGAGGCCGTCGCCGTACTGGCTGTAGCAGCCGCCGACCGCGTTCTGCTGGAGCGCGACGAGGGCCTGGAAGTCGGTGTCGGAGACCGGGTCGGGGGAGAAGCCGTTGATGGCGTCCTTGTCGGCGTCGGTGATGCAGTCGACAGGCGTGGAGCGCGCGACCCCGCGCGGGTCGAAGCCGATGATGTCGAAGCGCGACAGGATCTCGGTCGGCAGGCTCTCGGCGAGGTATGCGGCGAAGTCGATGCCCGAGCCGCCGGGACCGCCGGGGTTGATGACCAGCGAGCCGATGCGGTCGGTCTGGCGGTCGTTGCGGGCACGCAGGAGCGCGATCTCCATGGTCTCGCCGTTGTCGGGGGCGTTCCAGTCCGCCGGGACGGTGATCGTCGTGCACTCCATGGTGGTGTTCGCCACCCGGTCGACGTCCTCGCACGCGCCCCAGTCGGCGCTGCCCGAACCTCCGGGCGGATCGATCTGCGCCGTCTTCGTCGCGCAGGCGGTGGCCAAGACCAGTACTCCGATGCCGAGTGCCGTGATGCGGCGGGCGCGTCCCCAATCCATGCGCCCACCCAACCACAGTGGATCGAAGGGTCGCAGGGGGACCGCCGAGGTGCCGGATCCGCGCGCCCGACGGGCCGTCGCGAAGAAAGATCGCCGAATCCCTTGCCGTCGATATCCAAGACATCTAATGTCTAGAACATGAAGATGAACGAAGGCGTCGAGTGGGCCCTCCACAGCTGTGTGAACCTCACGTGGGTCGACGGCGACCGCGCGGTCACCGCCGCCCGCCTCGCCGCCTTCTACGAGCTGCCCGCCGCCTACCTCAATAAGCAGCTCCAGGCCCTGGCCCGCGCCGGGATCCTGACTTCGACGTCCGGCCCCAGGGGCGGCTTCCGGCTGGCCCGCGCGCCCGAGCGGATCACGCTGATGGACATCGTGACGGCGATCGAGGGCCCCGAGGACGCGTTCCGCTGCACCGAGATCCTGCGCAAGGGCCCCGGGGGAGACCCGTCGGTCGACTACCGCGCCACCTGCCTGGTCTCGCAGGCGATGGGCCGGGCCGACCTCGCCTGGCGGCGCGAACTCGCGTCGCAGACCGTCGCCGACCTGAAGGCCTCGGTCGAGGCGACCTATCCGGACGCGCCGGAGCGCACGCGTCGGCGGCTGACCGAGTAGTTCTCCACGCGGTGCCGGTCGCGTACGTGCCGGCCAAAATTCTGGATATCTAATATCTCAATTACCCAGGAGTCTTCGCTCATGGCCACCCTGACCAGAACCGTTCCACTCGTTCGCCCCGACGCCGCCCGCGGAATCGTCCCCGCCGGATGGCTCGTCGTCCTGTCGGCGCCCCTCGCTCTGAGCGCCAACAGTCCGGCGATGATCCTGCCGACCCTCGCCGGCGACTTCGGCGTCTCCCTCGCCACCGTCTCCTGGCTCGTGTCCGCCTTCGGCTGGGCCATGGCGCTCGGCACGCCGCTCATGGGCGGCCTCGTCCGCCGGCAGGGCATCCGCCCGGTCCTGCTGGCCGGCACCGCCCTCACCGCGCTCGGGACCGTCCTGGTCGCCGTCACGCCCTGGCTCCCGCTGCTGCTCGCCGGACGCGCGCTTCAGGCGTTCGGCGGCGCGTCCCTGGTCGCGGCGGCCATGAACCTCGCCGGCCGCTCGACGCGCCGGATGGGCACCATCGCCGCCGGATTCGGCCTCCTCGGCGCGACCGGCCCGCTCGTCGGCTCGACCATCGCCTCCGCGGCGTCCTGGCACCTCGCCTTCGCGATCCAGGCCGTCACCCTGGTCGCCGTCCCCTTCGTCCTGAGGTACACGCCGAAGGGCGCGACCGGCGGCGACGGGCGCTTCGACGCCGTCGGCGCGGCCGTCCTCGCCGTCCTCGTCACCGCGCTCGTCGCCGTCCCGCACTACCCGCTGCCCGGAGGCGTCGCCGTGCTGATCGCGGTCCTCCTGCTCGGCCTGCGCGTCCGCCGTGCGCCCGACGGGTTCGTTCCCGCCGTCCTGCTGCGCTCGCCGACGTTCCTCGCGGCGAGCGGGATGACGCTGCTGCTGTCGACGTCCTACTTCGCGATGCTGTTCGCCGTCCCGAGGCTCCTCGCGGCCAGGACCTCCTGGTCGGCCGGGACGATCGGCGGCGGGCAGATGGCGGCGATGATCCTCGGCTCGGCGCTGGTGTTCGGCTTCGCGGCCGTCGCGCCGCGACTGCCCCGGCGCCTGATCACGCCGCTACTGCTCGGGACGGGCGGGCTCGCGCTGGCGGGTGCGTTCCTGTCGCCGTGGGCGCTGCCGCTGTTCGCGGTGTCGACGCTGTCGCTGCTGGCGAACTCCAGCGGGCAGGCCGTCCTCGGGGTGCGCGCCATCGAGGCGGCGCCGGTGGAGAAGCGGCCGGTCGCGATCGGGCTGTTCAACCTCGCGTTCCAGCTCGGGGGAGCCTTCGGGCCGACCCTCGTGGTCCTGCTGGCCGTGTGAGAACCACGGCGCCGGGCCCCCGGCGCCGTCGCGCAACGAACAAGGAGAAGTCATGTCCCACCGCCTGAAAACCTACGGAAAGCACGCCGCCAAGGGCTACCGCGCCATGCTGGACGTCGAGGCGTCGTCCTCGGGGGAGTCCGCGGCCCGGCTCACCGGCCTCGCCGCCTGGTACGACACGCCGTTCTTCGCCGAGGACGAGCGCGCGGCCCTTGCCCTCGCCGAGGCGGGCACCCGGATCGCCGACGGCGGCCGCGTCGGCGAAGCCGTGTGGGCCGCGGCCGCGAAACACTTCGACGACGCCCAGCCGGCGGCCCTCGTCACCGCGATCGCGTCGATCAACTCCTGGAACCGCGTGAACGTGGTGCTCCAGAACGCGCCCGCGGCCAGGTAGGTGGGCGTCGTCACGTCGAGGATCCTCGACGCGAAGATTCAGG
>Ga0307515_10004061_pt1 | contig 30528 bp, 10 predicted proteins | sample 17_EM_MG_FD_194513 | JGI IMG/M metagenome (GOLD analysis project Ga0307515, IMG submission 194513) | Populus trichocarpa ectomycorrhiza microbial communities from riparian zone in the Pacific Northwest, United States - 17_EM | ecosystem: Host-associated > Plants > Roots > Unclassified | place... | reverse complement strand
ACGATCGACGCCAATCGGTGCATCGTTCTCGTAGTCCGTGAGTATATTGTACTCTCGTCCATTAGGATGGCGAAGCCAGCATCCTCGGTTCTCGGGAGTTGAGCATTCATACCAGCCCGGCATCCTCCTGTAATCACATTTGAAATCCGAGCCGGGGCCTTGAGGACGGCCACCGGGAGGCTTGAAGATTGGATAATGTGGGAGGACGTTAAGCCCGACGTCCAATATACCAGGGATTGGGTGTTGTTGAGGTCCAGGCGGATTGATGGGCGAAAGCGTCAACAAGTTCGCAAAATAGGTGACAGTCGTCCAAAAACGCCCGAAGAGATGCATCCTGATATTGCTTCGCAAGATTCTTGCTGGCGCAGTTGATGGAGAGAGTCTCTAAGGACAGAGCTTGGCCAATAGTGTAGCTCTAGGAAGTATAAGGAAGTAGGAGAAGACGAGGCGAGACTGACTTCCGCTTTGTCGATAAAGAATATCTATCGTCAAGCCAAAGAGATGAATTGTCCGGAAGACACAACGCGGACGGCTTTGGGCTGAGTTGAAGCTTAGCCGTCATTGTGTCAATATTATAACCTAAAGCTAATGGAAGGGCTAAAGCTTTGGGCATGACTAGCTTCCACCTCCCTTCTGACGAGATTCGAATTCGGTACGCCATCCACTAGTCCTATACACCACCTTGGCGCATCCGGTCAAACGCCACAATTTTTATACCTTGAAAGTAATAAGCACGACTATTTTGACATATTTTAGCGTATTGTTGGGTATAAATCCGCGTGGTTTGATCTACGCGATCAACACGCGCTTTCAACGGGATGCGCCAAGGTAGTGTAGTACAGCCTCCTGGCACATCCGGTGGTTAGCGTGTTTTATTAACTTTCCCCTAAACAGCAAAAATACCAAAAGTTCCCCTACAAAAAGGCCGTGCAGACGTGGCTGCGCTAACCACCGGAATTGAAGAGACGCTGTAATTGTGGTGAATTGCTGTGGCTGCATGCAAGGGTTGCTCTGTGCCGGATTTGGATCTCGGCGCGCTCGCTAAAGATCGGGTTGGAAGCTGGTCGTGCACAAAACTGTGTCCGGCATGCTGCGCGCGCCGAAACCGCAGCACATTTCACATAGTGTGGCTAGCTGAGCTCCCGATGGTCCAATTGACATTGATCATTCATCGGGTGGCTTCGAAGTCTTCGATCCGAGTTCTGCATGAGATGCTGTATTGTATCGTTCAGCCGCGACATTTGGCTGTAAGTGGCTGAAATAGCATGCGTTCACATCAGCACGCTTTTACGGAGGTGTGGGTCAAAAGTTCCTGGCCCCCTTGTCGTGGTGGCGTGCGCTAGCTTTTAGTGGCTTGGTGTGGCGTATGCGATTCTTGGCGCGTATCGCGGGTTACAACTCTCCCCTTAGTACTATACTCTATAAGCTTTTAAAATACATTAAATCCTTATTATATCTTCCTATTTGTGATAGGTAACTTATACGATATCTATATAAGAGCTACGTTAACTAGGGCCACTAGAATACTAAGTTCCGCAGCATAATTAGGAGGATATATCTGATATTAAGGAGGAAGAGCTACAGCTAAAGCTAAAGCCAAAGCCACGGCAGTATGCTCTAAAGAAGGCACCAGCAGCAGTAGCTAAGAGCGCTGCTAGCGCTGCTAGCGCTGCTCTTACTACTATCTTCGCGATACAAGAAGCTTATAAACCACCCCAAGAGCTACCCTAAGAGCCTTTAGAGCCACCTCCCGAATTACCTCCTAAACCACTATAAGCTCTACCTCTAGAGCCACAACAAAACCCACGGCGCCGCTTGCCAATTAAGCTACTTAATAAGACGTTTATTGAGCCCAAATAAGAGCCACAACGGCGGCGGGAGCCACAGTAGCAGGAGTCACGGCGGCGGTAGGCTAAGTCATTAAAAGGAAAGAAGCCATAGCGAGGTAGTGGGCGAGGTGGTGGATAAGGTAGTGGATAAGGTAGTGGACGAGGTAGTGGACGAGGCGGTGGGCGAAGTAGTAGGCAGAAGCAGTAATTCTATATATCCTATATATCACACTCTCGTTGTAGAAAGCTAAAATTTGTCTTCCAAACCAGCCTCCTTCCTAATCCGGAACGCCAAGAAAGCGGTTTTGTGGCTTATTGGTGGCGCACTTGTGGCGTAGGTGGGGCCAGGAACTTTTGACCCACACCTCCGTACATCGCCAGCTTTGTAAGATTGTTGCCGCGGCTGAGGCCGCAGAGCCGATGGGACGTTCTAGGCCCATGATTTCAAGTCGTCAATCTGACAAGCTCAGCTCCCTCCCGTCCTTTGGGCGCCGACTGAGGACGCATTTGTCCCGCTTCGTCACATGCATACGGCGTGTTAAGTGTGCCAAGGTATCGGAGGTCCGGGTTAGGCTTGGCATAACCTCGAGTTACGCACGACCCCCCAAGGTCCGCGACATATCGTCCAAATATCACCCCCCCCTTAGGTAGTGGCCCCTACTTTTCAGACGCGTTTTTAAGGCCTAGGTTAGTACCAGGTTAGTATAGAGGGCCTTAGCGCGCCTTCGACCTCATTATTACCTTAACAATCCATTTTCTAACCCTTTTATTTTTGTACCTACGCTAGCTTCGTATAGGGCTTCTACTTTTATATAGAAAGGCCCGCTATAATTCTAATTATAATATACGGATCGTTAGTACCCCCTAATGAAAATTTTAACCTAAGTTTATAAGTAATAATCTAATTAATTAACCTAATGCTTTAAACTAGAGCTTTATTATATAGGCTTTAATTAATATATATAGAGATAAGGTTTTCTAGGGGGAGACCCCCTAGGGCCCCCCTATATAGAGCTTTTGCTTAATTTAGAAGTAGTAGTAAGATTAAGGCGCCTTAGTTACCGCTAGATAAGGATCTGCTGTAGTAACTAAAACGCCCTACTTAAGTTAGGCTTAAAGATTATAGTAGTTACAGATTTAGTATATATTTAGACTACAGAGCTTTAATATAAAGCCCTTTATATAGGATCTAATATAGTAGATTATAATTATAATTTAAAGCTTTATATACTAAATATTTTTAATACCTAATAACTAAATCGCCGTATAGCTGGAAGTAAAGTAAGTCTATTACCCTAACTCAATTAAATACACGTATAAGAAGAGACATAACTATATACTAAGACCCCTCTACCTAATAGGCGGAGGCGGTATAGCTATAGTAGCAACGTCTAATATAATTAATTAGCTATGTCGTTACCTACTTAGTTCGGACGTATAATAACGCAATAACTTAACGACAACGTAATAGCTTAGTGTTAAGTAATAAGAGGAAGGGGAGGAGGGGGAGGAGCTTAGGGGGTAGCTTGGCCACTATAAAAAGGTCGTAATATTAGCATATTATTAAACTTTAAAAATCGTATTCTAGGAGCTTAATTAACGACCCCTATATAAAACGTTAACGACGTTTAATTATAGAGCTTTAAACTAGCAGATTTTTTAGAAATACCTATTATAAATAGCTCTAAGTACTAAATATAGAATATTTAGTAGTGGTGTAAGTATAAGACGGGGTATATATTTGCGTTCCTGAATATTATTATATAACGTAATTTTTAAGTAATAAAAACCTGCTGTTAATGTTACTTAACTAACACCTACTAAAGGTTCCTCCGTCCTTTCTACTTTTTCTTTTACCTATCTCCTTATCTAATACTATCTATATTACTATATTAACTAATAAATTCCTTAATAGGGACTAAGAAGGAGTATTAGAGCACCTTTAGCTTTTATAAGGAAGAAGAAAAGAAGAAAAGAAGAAAAGAAGATATAGAGGAGGAAGTATTTATAAATAGGAGGAGGCCCTATAAGTATATAATTCAGTAAGTACTAATAGCACGAAATTCTTATATAAAGTGGGCTTAATTGCTTACTAAAATGTAGGGTGTCTCTGTCACTATAGTAGTAGAGACGCCTTAAATAATTAATAATCCAAAATTTTATTATAGAGAGCGCAATTAATAACCCATATTAATAGCTCTAACTATATCTAATTTTTAATTTATAAATTAGTATATTTATAGGCAATAGTTATTATAAGTAGCTCTAGGTGCAGTATATATAAAATCTTAACTATAATATAGAGAAGCCGTGGCTATTAATATATAGTCCTAAGTAGCATTATATAATAGAATTAGTCAGTATAATCGCGTAAAAAGAAAATTAGAAATTAATTAGGAAAAAAAAAACTAGCCACTCCTTACTAATCTTATTAATATTAGAGATATAGCCAAGCCTACTTATAGAGGGCTTTACTAAATATATATAAAACGTCTTATATAGCCGCTAGGGTAACTAAGTAAGGCTATAAGGCAAAAAAAAATAGTTCTTAGTTAAGAATTATTATAATTGTCTATACATTCTTAGAGGTTACGTAACTCCTTATATAAGCTATAAGCTTTACAGTATAAAGGATTGAATAAACGACTTAATTGTAAATGTAGCTCTAAAGCCTCTATATATACACGAAGAATGTGGAGGTAATAAGACATGATGGGGTAATAGGTAACTAAAATGGGAATAATGATCTGCAAGCAATATTGATCTGCAATTAATATATAGGGTGGCGTTAAGGCTGTCTCGGCAGCACCCGTAGTCGGTTATATAAGCAATATTTCCGCCATTTAAAAAAAGCTTAAAATTTTCTAAAAATTAATTAACGCTATAGATAGTAGTAATATTAATCTGGCAATACTACTAATTCTCTTTATATACCATTATATATATATTTAATAGCTTTAGAAGCGGTAAAAAGGTAGAATAGATAGGGGGGTTAAAAATAAAAATAAAAGTTAGATTTCGCGGTTAAGCTACAGAGGTACGTTTTAAAAGTCTTTGCCGGCCCTACCTAGGTTAAGTCTAAAGAGCCTATATATAGCTGAAAATTAGGCGTATTCTAAGCCGGTTATAGGGGGCTTAGGCGCTATTAGGCGGCTTCTAGCCCGTTACCCTACTAACCTTAAGGCAGCTACCGCCTATAAGACCGCCTAATAAGGGGCGGCGAAGACTTTTAAAACGCACCTCCGTATTTAAAAAAAAAAAAACTAAAACGAATACTATACGGAGGCAGCGGTCAAAAGTAACGGACCCCCCCTGCGCCACCAAAACGCCACCAAAACGCCACGTTACCAGATCTTGGCGTTCCAAATTAGGAAGGAGGCTGGAGTAGAAGCTAGATTTTGGCTCTCTACAATAAGAAGTGTAGATAAATAACGTCATATTGGACACCTATTAAGGTGTTAATATATACAATATATACAGTTACTACTTCCGTCCACCACCCCGTCGCTATAGCCTCTTTAATGACTTAGCCTGCTGCTACTATGGCTCCTCGGACTCAATAAACGTCTTATTAAGGACCTTATTTAGAAGACGACGTTGTGGATTTCGTCGTGGCGCTTAAGGTGGATCTTGAGGTAGATCTTGAGGTAGTTCTTAAGGTAGTTCTTGAGGTGGATCTTGAGCTTCTTATATAGCGAAAACAGTAGCTAGAGCAGCTCCAGCAGCGCTTTTTACTGCCTTCTTTAAAGCTCGCTTTCTTGGCTTAGCCTTTGCCTTTAGCTTTAGCTATAGATTCTCCTTATCTTTATCTAATATATCCTCCTAATTATTCTGCGGAATATAGTGTTCTAGAGGCCCTGCGCGCCGAGGTGTATCTAATGAGCCCTCACGATACTTATTGCCTCCCTTAAGCCTTATTATCTCTTCAATATGCCAAGGGATCCTCTTAATCCACCGCTGAATTCGCCACTGTTTAAGATCCTTCTAAGCCTTCTTCTATGCTCTCTTAGCAGGTACGGGAGTTATAAGGGCGCCCTTCCTAGTGGTAGCTCTCTTAAGGTAAGGCTATGCTGGCTCTATTATATTTATATCGGGCGAATTAGGGCACTAAAAAAGCTGTTAAACATTTAAGAGGTTTATAAGAAGGTTATAATAAAGAGAGACGTACGGTAAAGCCTTATCTTCTTAAATTAGTGTATTAGGACGGTCTTCTTTATAAGCTAAAGTAAAGGGTATAAGCTTTAGCTTAAGAATAAAGGTTGCATAGCAATACCAATTAATTCCTTTACCATTACCTCTCATAAGCTTGCCGTGCTTTTTATCCCATTTCTATATAGGTTTGACTCCTCTAAGGTTTTAAAGTCCTATGCGTCTTATAGCTATAGCAAGCTCCTACTCTTCCTTCGCGGTAGCCTCTATCTTAGCGTTAATTTTAATAAGTTTAGTAGTGGTAATAAAGCGCTCCTTCTTTGTTTCTAGGGCCTAAATATAGCAGGGACCTTTCCTATTATATATAAAAGCGCCCTAAAATATAAACTCTGAAAAGCCCTTTTAACGTTCTCTTATTATAGACTTAAGAAAGCGTTCTTCTAGAGTCCTTTAGATGCGGTAGCCTTTAAGGCGATAGCTAAGAATAACTGACGTCTTATTAGTCTAGATAACGTTCTTCTAATCTTCTAACTTCCAATCCTTATAGCGGAGGTAGAATTTAAGCCTATCCTTCTTTATCTGCGCTATAAGGCTAGGCTTATATATTGGCTTCGTCTTTCGCATATTTAATAAGTGGAGGATTTGCTATACTATTAAGGCTCTAATGCCGCTGGCGTTAAGGGAGAGTTAGAGGGTGCTTTTCTCTCTGCTATATCGGTCATAACGAATAAGGTTAAGAACCTATTTAATTTTGGTAAACGTACGCTTTTTTAGGCGTCCTAATTGGTCTCTATCTTTAAGGTAAATGTTAAGAATCCTACGGTCTTTAGTCTTATCGAAGCCTTGCTCTCTAGCTATTTTAACAAGGTTCTTAATACGGGTTTTACTTATACCTGTAGCGGCTTTAATATCGGCATTTATAGCCTTAGAAATCTTCATGCAAAGGACCTAAGCCCTAGTAGCAATATTATATGAGGTACGTATAATAAACGGTAAGATATAGTATAGATTTGGAGTATTTTAGAAGCCTTTAGAGTATAGTATTAAGGGGAGAGTTGCATACGTGGTAACCCCGCTATACGCGCTAAGACTCGGTTAAATCTAAACTAGCCTAATATGCGCCACATTAAGCCGCTAAAGGCTAGCGCGTGCCACCACGACCCGGGGGGGGGTCCGTCACTTTTGACCGCTACCTCTATATTCTCCACTTACCTCTAAACTAGCATCTATCTATCGTAGTTACGTAAGGGGATAATTAATTTTTATTGTATAATTGGGAGGCGTAGGGCTATAAGGTCACTCTAGGGCTAGTTTTTAGCGGTTTTGCTAGTACCTAGCACTTAAATCTGCTAAGGATTTGCCCTAAAGCAACCAGATATCCCTAACCGTAAGCCTATAGCTGCAAAACTATCTAACTGTGGTAGTTATACTAAGGCGGGTTCTTAGCGGTTTTGCTAGTTCCTAGTACCTACTAAAGAATTGCCTTAAAGCGCTATCTATATGTGATGCATACTAAGTACAAGGGATGGCGGGTGGGAAAAGCGAATTAGCCATGTAGTGACTGTGTTTAATATTCGCGAATATTATAGGAGGTCTTAGTATTGTGTGTTGCTAAGATAAACACTGCTAAGCAATATATAAACGCTAGTATCTATCTATCGCAGTTACATAAGGGGATAATTAATTTTTACTGTATAATTAGGAGGTGTAGGGCTATAAGGTTACTCTAGGGCTAGTTCTTAGCGGTTTTGCTAGTACCTAGCACTTAAATCTGCTAAGGATTTGCCCTAAAGTAACTAGATATCCCTAAGCGAAGCTCCTACGCCTAATAAGATATTGCCGTATTCTGCCATATTCTACTATATTGCCGCATTTTACTATATTCTGCTATATTGTCGCATTCTGCTATATTCTACTATATTGTCATATTCTGCTATATTTTACTATATTCTATAGACCCTGACTTATAAGCCAACCAATTAGGATTTTCCATGCCCGGTATGGAAAATCGCTATTAGCTTGCTTACTACTAGCGCCTTAGTGGCACTTTTAATATCTTAACTTGCTACCTAGTAATCCTTACGCTAAGAGCGGTACACCATACTAGAAGTAAGAGTTAAGGTAATAGAGGTTAGTGGTTTTAATCCTAATATATAGGCGAAAGGCTTCTAATGACTACTGACCTAGTTACTGAATTTGCTAATATAAACACCCTAAATCTTTAGCGAACTGGGTAGCGCCCTGGCGAAAGGAGTAGTTTAAGTAGCTACTTAGGTTAATCCTAGCGGCTATTAGATGGGAAGAAAGGATCTTGCGAACCCCTAGAGAGGTAAAGGGTTTACTATTAAGACTAAATAAGGGGGAGTTAAGGGGTTAAGGGTTTCTATTAAATAGCTTTGTTATAGCAGCGACTGGGTATAATAGGCCGCCTACCGCCGCGATAGCGATATTAACGCCCTAGTGTTACTTATCGGCTTTACTTTATTTAAAGCGGAATATTATCCCACTAGGCGTAAAGGTGATATTGTATTAGGTGGCCTTTTTCGCTAAGAAGGTTGTTTAGTTCTTAAGCTCCGCCGTAGTATATGTAATCTTACCTATCTATAGAAATCTAGTAAATGTAAGGGTAAATACGGCATCCGTGTTAATATCCGGTAGTAATAGGCCGTGTATTACTACCTGGGCTAGAATGTTCCTAGTAATAGGTTACTTGTCCTTTTTTACTAAGGGAGAGATAGTGGCTGCTCTAGTAAGTAATTGGTGTACTATAGGATCTTTAAATGCTGTAATTGAGATACTATAATCTACGTGACGTAAGCAAATTGCGGAGATATAGGCTTATAAGGTTTCAGCCTTAAGCCTACCTATTTATGGCTGGGAGGTACTAAACGCGTAGCGGGTAATCTATTCGCCTAGTTTACGCGGCTTAGCTAGGTAGGGGGAGACCCCTTTAAGTACGTAGTATAACTCCCAGCTATTAACTGCTAAGGAATAGTTCCTACGGGTTGCTAGCGTAAGGCCGTGCTAGAGAAGGAGTGCGTAGAGGTTAGATAGCGCGTTAATATTATCCTTAAAGTTTATAGGCGGTTGTAAGTAGTCCGTTAGGTTTATAGTACCTATTAAAAACTTATTAGCTTTAGTAGTAATAAATTAAGGGCCTAGTATGGGTAGAACTAATAGAAAGCTACGGCCTAGAATTAAGATAGTATATTAGCTAAGCTATTTCAATTACCTAAGATCTACTTCGCGGATATTATAATATTATAAGCTATAGCAGCTAGCATAATCTTATAGAGTAATTTGTTTGCTATACTATAGACGACAGTCTTCTTAATACTGTGGTAAACTACTATACTATTAGTATAAATAGATAGCGCGCTATACTGCTAGTTAGTAGACTATAGATTAAATACGTAAGTAATAGTATGCATCTCCTTTAGATTAATATAGTCTACTTATTAACTGGGCTTAGGTAATATACTAAACGCCTAAGATTAAGGGAGGTTGGCGGTATACTACTGCTAGTTATCCTTATATTTAAGTTCCTTAAAGAAGTAAAAGCCGCTAAACCTAAACCGGGTAGAGGTGTTAGTAAAGAGATAAATATAGGTACGCTTAATGTTATTAAAGAACAATACCCTATTACTTATAGTAAGTAGGTTAAGTTAGATATATAAGTTACTTTATAACTTAGTACTAAATCGCCTAGGTTTATACTTATTTGCTAGAGTTTTTAGCTAAGTAGTAATAAAGATCTAAAGGGATCTAGAGTAAGATTGACTAAGCCTAATTATATAGGTATACTATATAAGGTAGCCCGTAAGCTGCTAGGCTTAAAGGAATAATAATAAGCTGTATTAGAGTACGGTAGTGACCTTCTTAATAGCGCGTAATTGTTTTAGTGGTGATAATTAAGTTTGCATTTATATAGTGTTAATAGTGTATTTTAGAACCTTAATAATAGTTCCTACTGTATTCTTAGAGCCGTTTTAAGGGATACCTAGGGAGTTAGTAATAGAGATGTAAGTCTAGGTAACAGCCGCTAAGTTGTTTAGGTTAGTAAGGATAAAGATAAAATTATTTAGGTAGTGTTCTACCTCGTAAGGTAGTTATAAATAGAGTATCTAGTATAGGCCTTCTGTGAAGAGATTAAATATAAGCGGCGCAGTTTGAAGACTAAAGGATAGGCAGTATTCTTAGTAGGTGATACCTTCCTAGGAGAAGCCTATTAATGTTCTTACCCTATAAGATAGAGGGACTATACAGAACGCGTCTTTAATATCTCTCTTAAGTAATAGATATTTACAACCTGCCGAAATAACGTAGGCCTAAATAGCGGTAACTATAGTGTATACTAGTGCTCTATATTCTTTTGGGATTACGTTATTAACTAAAGATACTAGTGGGAAGGAGAGATTATAAATTTAGCAGTATCCTCTATCTGATTTTGGCACTAGGCTAAGAGGTAAGACTATAATAGGCCCTATTGCGATTCTAATACGTCCTTTTATAAGGTCTGATATTATATTCTTAGAGATAAGGTTGGCGTTATCTTAAGAGGAGTTATGGTTCCTATAAGATCTTAAGGTAGGGATAGATTTGGCTCCTATTTTACAGCTATAGGTTAGGATACCTATTAAGATGGCTAGTAGATTGCCCGGGTAGTTAGATAAAAGGGAGTGCCACGCTAAGATCCTTAGGGGCGATGGAGAGTAGTGGAGAGCCTTCGCCTTTATAAAGGTAGGGAATAATAGTAACGTATTAGGCCTAGGTCCTAGGCGTATAATAAGAGTTAGTGTTATAATTAGGCTAGACCCTACTTTATAAGGTTCGCCTTACTATTCCTAGGCGCAAGCTTTAGATAATGCGGCGTAATCTTTACTACACTTTAAGCACTTATGCGGGTATTTATAAGCTATATTATCGCAACCTCTACTATTAAACTTGCGGTAGGTATTAGAGGTATAGAAGGTATTTAACCTAGGTCTCTTTAAGGCGGTAAAGCTGATAGTACTAGATATTGTAAGGTATAGTGTTGTATACTAGGCTAGCATTTGCTAATTAGCGGGCTTTAGTTGGCTATTAGTTATTATAAAGGTGTAGTAGTTAAGTGCTAGGTTAAGTATATAACCTACCTAGATATACTAGGTTGATAAGATACGAATTATATTTATCTAGAGAAGTATACTAGCGATAAGGTCCGGTAGGTATATACAGAGGGCGCTAGTAATAACTATATAATTAGTGAAACCTTTAAACTAGACGCCTTTATTTACAAATAGCTTCCTATCTACCTTTGCTTTCCTTATAATTAGAGTACCATTCTTAATCCGTGTTTTATTGGCGATCTTAACCTAAGTAGTATGGACTTAGAGGCGGGCGAGGTTTACTAAATTAAAGGTGCCCTTAAAAATGTCTAGGTAATCCCTTTTTATAACGCTAGAAAGGCGGAGTTTAAGCAACTTTATGCTAAGAGGGAGAGGCTTACTAAGGGTATTAGCTATAGCAGCTATTGCGGTGGCTTATAAGGCCGAAGTGGCTACGCCTAACTATAATTAAGCTATTTAAGCCTAGTGGTATTTATACTGGCGAGCCTCCTTTACTAGGTAAGCTTTACGCTCTTTCTTATACTTTTAAATCTCCCTTTTGTCTTAGGCTTGTTCCCTTTACTCTCTAGCAATTTTATGCTCTTTTACGGCAGTGGCGCATATATTAGCTTTAGACGGCATTATAGGACTAATAGAGGAGGGTGTAGCGGTTATAGACGATGGTGTAGTTAAGGTAAGTTGTCCGGATGGGTTTACTTATTGGGATTATATACGCGTACGGATATCCTAGTTGGTTATAAGCGGTAATAGCGTTATAAAATAATTCTTGAATGAAATAAATAATAAATAAATAATGAATATTGATAAGTTTAATAGTATTGAAAGTGAATTAGCCATGTAGTGACTGCGTTTAATATTCGCGAATATTGCAGAAGGTCTTAGTATTGTGCGTTGCTGAGATAGACACTGCTAAGCAATATATAGACGCTAGTATATAATTTCCTATTTAGGAAAAGTCGTTTATAAGTAGTTATTACTACCTCTATATAAAATCTTCTTATTATACCTCTTTAGTCTTATAGATAACTAAAATCGTTTTATATTAAACCTATGTTTAAATATAAGCCCTAAAAGCTTCTTAACTCGTAAGATTACTATATAGGTTAACCTAGCTATTTTATCCTTTTTCTTAATATCTAGAACTACCTAGTTAAGTATTAGGCCCTAGCTTTTATATACAGTAAAAGTAAAAGCTAAAGTAATTAAAAACTAATGCCGTAAGTAAGAGCCTTTTATACCCTCTTACTTATAAAATACGAAAATATAGGGATAACTTTCTTACCGTTCTGCCAAGTAAATAGGGCAGGTCCGTTATACCTATTTACTATAATTAGTAGTAACTAAGGCTAATCCTTTTTAATATCCGCGTATCTATTCTATACGACATTTTTAACTATACTAGTAGTACCACTTACTAAGCCTAGTTTAATCCAGATATTTTATATTAGTATTACTTTCGCGCTAATATATAGGACTAGCCTCTCTATAGTATCGCATTAATTAAAAGTAACTTTCCGCATACCTATACTAGTATTGATTAACTTAATAGCCACTACTAGCTATAAAAGGTCGCGAAGCTAAGTAGTGTTATACTTATTTATAGTAGCGCGTATACTATATAGCTAAATTACGTTATTAAAGCCTGTAACCTTATTAGTAAATAGCCCCTGCTTATACCTAGTTAAAAGAAGTTTCTAAGTTAAATTACTTATAGAATTACTATATAACTTTATAAGGGCGGTCCTAAATATAGAGCTCTTAGCGTTATTACCACCTTACCATATAACTTAATCTAAAATAGTAGTTTGGTTAATTACCTTATAGGCTCCTTTTCTATAGCTAGCGAGCTCTAATAGCTTAGTGAGTAGATTTCTATATAAGGCCGCCTAATTTATAAGGGGAAGCTAATAGAAATCGCTTATTAATAAGATGTTTAAGTTTTTAAAGTAGTTATAGTTATGTATAGGGTAGATTTAATAAACGCGGCAATTAATCTAGGCTAAATATACTTACCTAATTATAGATTTCTCATTAAGGATAAGATAGTAAATATCCTTAAAAGCTTACTATAGAGGTATAAGACTAATAGTAGGTAATTCTTTAAACGGGCGATTTACTAGTAACCTTAATAGATTATATATAGTTCTACCGTTAATATTAAAGGCAGCTACCCTAGTAGGGGCCGCTTAAGCTAATAGTATTAGCTTATTATTAGCCCTTGCCATATTATAGAGCGTAGTAAAGAGGATAGTAATAAGATATAATTTACTAGTTCCTACCTCTCTATTAACGTTAATCCGTAGTAGGGAGGGGCTAAGGCCCACTTAGATCTGCCTATAGTAATTAACTATAATGTTATAGATATAGGTAGCTCTATAGTAGAGGCTATAGCTATACTTTCTGCCAATAAGTCCTTTTATTAAGCTGTGGGTATATACCCTAATATGTACTCCAGTCGTAGTTATAATTAAGCTCCCTATTACTAAGCCTGTTAGAATCCTTAATTTTAACTCTATTAGTATTTTTAACGCGGGTATATAGGGCCTTGTTACGGCACTAACCTAACGTATACTGTTTCATACTATCTCATACTATTTCCTACTATTGGCTAGCCCACTACTAGTGACTTGGCGGCCAGCCCTACTATTTGTATATAATACCCCCTTTCTACCTTCTTCCCCTCTTTATACTATAACGTAGTTATTTAGTCTACTTTATTGCAGCACTGTAACAGTTTGTGGTATCTTTAATTTGCGCCCTATCGCGATCACTAATTCCTTATACCCTAGCTAATTAACCTCTGCCCTAGAGTAATCGCAACCTACGCGTGCCTCTACTAAAACTAATACGTCCCTAACACAGTTCTAAAACGATCCTTAGTTTTTACCTAGTGCCTAGATAGGCGACACTAATGACGCTGAAATAGCTAAAACCTAGAACCCCCGCGACGTTTTTACAGACCTCTTTATAGAGATATACCCTAATATCGCGTAGATAATCTACCGCTCCTCACTATACCTTAAGACCTTTAAGCCTAGTAAAGCTTACTTTACCCTTATTAACTATACTAACGAGTTCCTTAATAATATTAAAGTAGGACTATAGTGTATATATAACACAAATACCGCTAATAAAAAAGCTAACAAAAACCTTAGTGCCCTTATCGCTTCCTAAATAGGAACTATTAACTCCTAGGCAGAGACTATCGCCGTTCTAAAATAATTAACCCCTATAATAACGGTAGTAACCTAGCAGAAAAAACGGAGATCTAAAGACCCGCTAATATTTAGCGGAAAAGGCTCCCCGCTAGAATAATAAGCTAATTTTAAGACCTAGCATATTAAGATTAAGGGAGTCTTTAACTGGGACTAGGATTACTTTAACACAGTTTAGTCCCAGATCCTTTATATCTTAGATATACTAGAGGATAAGGCCTATAAGTTTATTAAGTAGGGCCTAGAGCTTATGCACGAGAATCCAAACAATATATCTGCGTAGAAATAGCCCACTAAGGAAGATATGCTTAAAAACCTTACTGCCTACTATGAGGTCCTTAACATAACCTAGGTCGCAAAGAATAAGCTTAACTATTTCCCCTAGGGCGAGCGTAATTACTAGTCCTAGAAGGGAGAGCTTAATAAGCTAATAATCCGCGCTAAGAAGACAGATAAATAGAAGGTAGACCTACTTTAAAAGTTTATCTCTCTAAAGATAGAAGAGCTAGTACTTAGACTTGCCTATAAAATTAATAATAGCAACTATATAGGTTAGAGTAAGCAGATAGATGTATTCGCTAAGAACCTTGCGAACTATATACACCAAGCCAATCTTAAAAAGAACGTTAACCACCGCCTACCTGCCTAAGCCTTTGCCCCTATATTAACCCTAACCCTAGTAGTAACTAGAGAACCTATAGACCTTAATAAAATCTTAGATATGGAGCGTAAGCGCTGCGTTAATAATAGACTGTGCCTTACCTGTAGCCTGCCCGGCCACTAAAAGGACGCTTATAACCCTACTAAGATAGTAAACCTAGTCCTAATGCCACCCTATTAAATAACGCGAACTAATAACTGCGGACGCGGTAACCATAGAGTTTATTATGGACGCGGCGACCGTAGAGCCTATTATAGCCGCGGTAGATAACCCCCCCCCCTTTAACCCTACAGCTTAGTTACTCTAAACTATGCCCTATATAGGAGCCTAACCCGTTAACAACGCCTAGTATTAGCGACTCCGCGCTAGCAAATATAAATATAGCTACGTTGTTAGCGAGGTATCGTCTTCCTATACCCTAATTAATACTAATACTAACACCGCTAGCCAGACGGATACTAGACCGCCCTATTAAGACAGCCTTATACCCTAGTCGTTAAAAGGTAGACCCTTAAACTAAGTCGCGTTTAAGGGTTTAAACTATATAAGGAGGAAGACGAGAAGATTAGGTCCCTATTACTAGATTAATTAATCCTTTCTATTAGTAAGCTGCTACTTAATCTTAGATTAGCAAACAGTAATAAGAAATTAATCCTTATTTAAACCTAACTCTCCTTATTACGTAACCTATACCCCTAAGTTTATATTAATACAGTAAGCCTAGTAGACTCCGGTAGTACTATAATGGCATTTACTAATGTAAAGTCTATTATAAGAAAGTATAATGTTATAACTAAGAAGCTACTAGCACCTAGGCTACTGCGCCTTATAGACAGCATTCTAACTTCGCTTATTACGGACTACTTTACTACCTAAATATTAATTGGCCTCCATACTAAAGCTATACTCTTTTTTATTACTAAACTCTCGCCTATTACCCTAATTATCCTAGGTATACCTTGGCTTTAGAAGTATAAGCCCCGTCTTAGCTTTAAGAAACTTAAGATCCGCTTTAACTCAGACTACTACTCTAGGCACTACCTCCTATAGGGGATAACCGATAGTAGCAGGGACGCCCTATATAGATACTTAGCACTACTAAGCCTAGTGCCTAAGACTATATATAAAGCCCTAATAGTAAAAGACGTTCCTAATAAAGGGGAGCCTATATAGCTGTAAAGAAATAAAATAGTAAAAGACTGGACTACCTTAGTACTTAAGACTAAAATAACTAGCTAGCCAGCCCTGCTAAGACCTAGGAAGAAGGTCCGCTTTATACCACTATTACTAAGAATCTAGCCCTAACCTAGGCACTATTTAAACCCTAGCCGCCTAGCCTAATACCTAAAACTAAGCTATATGCTATATACGCATACTATAGCTCGCGTTATAGTAAGGACTGGCTATAGAACTACTAAGACCCGGATAATAGAAACTGCGCTACCGTAACACCTAACCTTATACCTATCTCCCGCGCGTACTATATAGGGCTACCGCCTTATTTCTGCCCCCCTAGGCTAACTAAGCTATGCTAGCCTAGCTATAGTACCGGAGAACTAGATATACCCTAACCTAGATAATATTAAATGCATTTATACTATTAATTTCACCTAGTTCTATAAATAAAAAGACGTAAAGGTAATAAGGATCTATATAGCGGAGCTAGTAGAACTAGTTAAATAAGATAAGCACCGATAGCTGCTTAAAGAGCTGCCTATAGGCCTAATAGAAGTACTAAACCTATTAGAAAGATCTTTCCGCTAGCTAGTAGAAGGCGACTATATAATAAAGGAAGCCTATAAAGTGCTCTCCCCCTATTTCTACAACTTCCTTAAGACAAATTTAAAAACTAAACCCGAGCTTCTATGTCGGAAGATAGTTAATACCAATATTAAAAAATTCCTAAAAAGTAAACCAGGATTAACCCGCGAAGATATTTTATAACGCCTATTAAAGGAGTTTTATAAATATATTAAGCACTTCTTCTCTAAAAATATAGATAAGCTGCCCCCTTACTAACCATGGGACTATAAAATTAAGATTATCCCTGGAAACTAGGCCCCGTACTATAAAAATAGACCACTTATACCTACTAAACTTAGGTATATAAAGAAGTGGATTAATAAGATACTAGATAAGGGTTTTATCCGTAAATTAACCTTACTAGCTACCGCACTACTTCTCCTTGCTGCTAAGCCCGGCGGTGGTATATAAATCTACTATAACTACTAAGGCCTAAACATAGTTACTATTAAGAATTAGTATCTACTACCACTAATCCGCGAGACACTTAACGCACTTTATAGTGCTAAGTACTTTACTAAACTTAATATAATTACTGTGTTTAACCAGATCCGGATTATAAAGGGCTATAAGTAGCTAATAGCATTTATTACCCGGTTCGGACTCTATAAAATACTAGTTATATTATTTGGCCTCTATAACGCACCCGCTACGTTTTAAAACTATATTAACTATATTTTATATAACGCCCTTAACAACTACTGTACTACCTACCTTAATAACGTCCTTATCTTTTCTAAAACACGCGTTAAGTATACTAAGTATGTAAATAAAGTCATTTAAAGACTCAGTAATGCTGAACTTTAGATTAATATTAATAAGTTTAAGTTTTACTCTACTAAAATAAAATACCTCGGCTTAATTATCTTAACTAATAGCATAACTATGGACCCTAAGAAGGTATAGGCCTTATAGGAATAGAAGGACCTAATATTAATAACAATTTCTCGGCTTCGCGAACTTCTACTAATAATTTATCTAAGGCTACTCTGCTATCGCTACACCTATAATAAAACTCCTAAAAAAGGATATTGGATGGCTATAGGGACTAGAACAAGCTAAATTGTTTAAGGCCCTTAAGGGAGCCTTTACTTTAGCACTAGTACTAGCATACTATAACTACATAAAGAAAATAGTGGTAGAGATAAACGTATTAAATTGGGCTTCCGGCGGAGTCCTTTCCTAGTATAATAATAACGGAAAATTAAAACTGGTCGCATTCTTCTCCGTAAAGCACTCTGCGCTAAAGTATAACTACGAGATCTATAACAAAGAACTCTTAGCTATTATTAAGGCTTTAAAGGAATAGCGTCCTAAGCTACAAGGGACTAAGGAGCTGTTTAAAATTATTACTAACTATAAAAACCTATAGACGTTTATAACTACTAAGTAGCTAAATTAATACTAAGTCTGGTAGGCAGAGTTCCTTTTATAGTTTAACTTTGTAATTATATATAGACCTAGCAGCAAAGCTATGCTCCTTAATACCCTAAGCTAGCTACTAGGAATAAGGCCTAAAGATGCTAATAATAAACGCCTCCACTACTAAGCCTAAGTCGTTATACTGCCCTAGAAAGTTAACCCTATAATCTTAAAAGAATTACTATATAAGTCCCGTAATTCTAATAACGTAGAGTTTATAGCCGCTTTAGACCCTAAAATAGCCGAAAAGTCACTAAACGAGTTAATCTGGCTAGGATACTAGGAGAATAAACTCGCAAGAGATATAGTAGCGGCCCTACGTAATTAGAAAGCTCGCCGTTAGCTAAAGAAGATTAGGAAATTACTCTATTGCAATAAGTTAAAATATAGTATCATTAATAGACAGATCTACTTCCGCTAATATCTCTTTATCCCTAATACCCTAGACCTCCGCCTAGAAGTTACCTATTACTCTTATAGCAGTGGCCCCACTAATTACCCTAGCTAGGTTAAGACTTTTAACCTCTTAAACCAAATATACTAGTGGCTAGGAATCTCCTAGTTTACGGCTACCTTTATTAAAAACTGTGCCCTATGCTTTCGCACTAAGACCCCCTATTCTACCCCGCCCGGTTTCTTAAAGCTACTAAAATTACCCGCCCGCCTATAAACCGATATATTAATTAACTATATTATAACACTACTAATATGCTAACGCCACGGTAAGGCATATAAATATATCCTTGTTATTATAGACCGCCTAACTAAAATGTAATACCTTATTTTAGTAATAGGACTCTTAATAAAGGAGCTAGTTAATAGCTTTGTTAACAACGTATATAAGCTCTATAGTGCACTAAGTATAATTATCTCCAATTATAGCATATAATTTGTTAGCGACTTTTAGTAACGACTAAGTGAACGCCTTAAAACAACCTTACGACTAAGCTTAGCCTAGTACCTAGAAACGGACGGCTAAACCGAAATTATTAACGCTGCTATAAATAAATACCTCCGTGCTTTTGTTAGCTTTATATAAAACGACTAGGTTAACTACCTACCGCTTACTAAGTTTACTATAAATAATTAAGTCAACAAGAGCATAGGCATCTTCCTATTTTTTGCAAACTATAGCTTTAACCCTCGCCTCGGAATCGAGCCTACTGGCCCCCGCCTACTAACACTATTAGTATAAGTAAAGAAGGAGTTCTTCCGCGCAGACTTTATGGCCAACTACTTTAAGCAGATATTAATACAGCTTAAGGCCCTAGCCTAGATTTTACAGTAACGCTATAAAGATAATGCTAATACCCGTAGGGACAAGAGCGCGTTATTCTACGAAGGCAATATGGTTATAGTTAGCTTAGAAAATATAAAGATAAATAGACCTAAGAAGAAATAGGATAATAAATGGGACGGCCCGTACCCCGTACTCGCAGTATACTAAGGGGTAGTTATAGTAGACCTCCCAGACTATATCTAAGTAAATAAATCCTTTTATATATCTAAGGTCCGCCTTTAGGCTACTAAAGAAATCCCTAGCTAAGTAAATATTAATACCGCAGAGCGCCATAATATACAAGGACGAGTAGTAGAGAGAGATAATAACGGCAATATAAAAGACAAATAGGAGTTTAAGAAAATCTTTAATATACACAACGAAGACCCCTAGGGCCTAACTTATAAGATTAAATGGAAATATTATAAGGACATAACCTAGCAGCTAGAGAAAGACCTAAAGGGTTACGAATAAGCTGTATAGCGCTTTTATAAGCAACACCCTAAGAAGCTAGAACCCCCAGACTAGGTATAAGATAAGGAAAAGTTACGCTAAGGTCGCGGCCGACTACCGTATTAAAATTTGGGGTAATTAAGATGTTATAGAACTTTAACCAGCGGTTAAAGTTGTCTAATTAGCCAAATTCTTGCCAAAAAACGCCACGCGGATTAATTTAGGTGGTGGTGTAGAGTTCTGCTAACCTTACTTACTAAACTAACTAATTAGGATTTTCTATACCCGGTATAGAAAATCGCTATTAGCTTAGTTAAGGGCGGTAAGCGGAGCTAATATCTTTGCGGTAAAAAATAGGCAACCCTATATACTACCTATTTTTAAGTTATCTATTTAGTTTAGGGACTAAACTATTTAGAGGAGAGGAGTACTATTACGGCACTAACCTAACGCATACTGTTTTATACTATCTCGTACTGTTTCCTACTGTTAGCTAGCCCACTACTAGTAACTTAGCGGCCAGCCCTACTATTTATATACAATACCCCCTTTCCACCTTCTTCCCCTCTTTATACTACAACGTAGTTATTTAGTCTACTTCATTGCAGCACTGTAACAGGCCTTAAAGGACTAGTATAGCTCCAAGTTATCTATAAAACCGCCCTTAAACTTATTAATATTATTAGTAGTTTTATAACCTTTCTCTAGTTTCCGATTATAGAAGTAATTAAGTAGGTGCTAATAAGAGTTAACATAAGCCTAATAGAAAGCTATATAATTAGGGGCCTCAAATCTATTAGTATAAGTAGCCACTTTCTTATACTCTTTTTACAGATAATAAAGAATAAGCTTTATATAGTAGAACATAGAATACTACGGATAAGAAGGATCGCCTTTATATCGCGGAAAGTATAATATAACTTAAGGCCTTACTCTTAGTCGACGCTTATAAATAGAGTAAAAAATTAAGGAAAGTAACGTCCTCTACCCTATTTAGGCAACGCTTATATTTCTTATAGTTAAACAACCTATACCCTCTTAATTACCCATCCATAAGCTTATATATAGCGCTTTAATTATCTTTTTAGTAGTAGTCTAAAGTTACTATATTCCTTAAGTCTTCGGAAAGGGAAATGTTAAGAAGTAGATAGTATACCTCCTATGCTAACTAATCGCGTTTAGCAATAAGCTTATTTATAAACTTGGCTACTACTAAACTAAAGGAATAAAGACTATTGGCGTGCGGCTATACTAATTAGAGTAACTCCTAGTAGGAAGTTAACTTCTTCTCTTCCTTACTGTAATATTTGCCTATATAGTTAACTATTACTAATATGCTTATAGCGGGCGACGTATTAATATTTACCATCTACGCCAGTATTATAGCTGCATTATAGCCATTAAAAAGTGTAAGCTTTATAGTGTATGAGAATTAAACGAGCGACTTAATTATAAATCTATGGAAATCAAGAGGTATATATACATGAAATGGTATAGGTAACAGGATGAAATGGGAACAGTAATCTGCAAGCAATATTGATCTGCGATCAATATATAGGGTGGCGTTGAGGCTGTCTCAGCAGCACTCATAGTTGGTTATAAAAAGCTTATTATTACGCTATAGACAGAACGTCTAGTAATATTAATTTTAATCCTTTAATATAGCGGCCTTATCGCGGAAAGAGCGTAGAAAGTAAAAGCGGCACTCCTTTACTCTAGTAGAGCCTTTCTTTAATCTTAAGTAGTAAGATTTAGTATAATTACAGTACCGTTAAAATTAATTAAGGTAGGCGGTAAGAAGCTTACTAGTATTAAGCTATTATTTATAGCTAAGAGTAGAAGAATATTAAAGATTAAGAGGCCTAGATTAATTGAGATTTATTATAAATATAAAAGCAGCCCAGTGCTTAGCAAAAGCCGCCCTTAATTTACTAATTAACGGATCTAGCTTTAGGGCTATTAAACTTTATAAGAAGCTATATATATAGCTGCTACCTTATACCTACCACTTATATTAGGACTAAAAGCTAGTGCTATTAAATAGACCTATAAGTACGTGCTTTCTAAACAGATTGAAGCGGCAATATAGCTAGTAAGTAGTAATATGCGGATTATTATTAAGATTATAAGAAGTAATCTAGTAGCGTTAAGCCTTATTAGCAGCCTTATATTTATTAAATAGAGGTATATAAGATTATAGATTATACCAATATAGATTATTAGCGCTAAGTGTAAAGAATAGAGACCTGCTCTTAATATTTTTAGCATAAGCCATAAGCTTATTTCTCTTTTACTTTTAGTAGGGCCTATATAATGGGCTCGTATAAATACCTCTAAGACGAAGCTTATAGATTGCTACTATACAAAGATACTAAGCTAAAGGGAAGAAGAAGAAGAAGAAGAAGAAGATAAGGGCCTCTAGGGGTCGACGCAAATATAAAGGGGTCGCTAAGGCGCTAGTGGTAAGCGGGCCAATAGCGATTTTCTATCCCGGGGATAGAAAATCCTAATTAGTTAGTAGAAGTCAGGCTCGCTAAAATATAGCAGAATTATAGCAGAACTTAGCAGAACTTAGTAGGTAACGCGCCCCAGCACCGTTATAGCCTAGTACCCTTAAGCTTCCATATATACCGTATAATCTTATTTAAAACCTAGTTGCCTCCACTACTATTTATAAGAGTATTAAGCTTATTTAAAGATAGACTATTTTTATTTAATTGACCGTAAAGGAAGCGGGTAGCGTTAAGGGCTTACTCTCTTATAATCTAATTAAACACATAATAGTGAAATAAGGGGCGTGGCTAAACCGACCGTCTTAATACTTAAGCATATGCTTAGCGTACGCAGCTAGGGTAACTATACTATAATAGTGCTAGAGCGCGTTACCTGCCAAGTTCTGCCATATTCTGCCACCTATTATATTATTATATACTATCTAGTACTATTTCTTACTATTAACTCGCCTACTATTAGCTCGTGTAAGCTTTGCAGTGTGTGGGAATTGAACGAGCGACTTGATTGTAAATCTATGGAAATTAAGTGGTATATATACATAAAAGTAGACCGAGTTGGTAAGCGAGTCAAGGGCTAGGCAACTGAAACAAGGTGGTACGCTAGTGAGACAAATGACGTTTTAACATGGTACCGGTAGTCGGTTACACCCCCCCCCAGATTTGACGGTGTAGTCAAAGCTGTAGAAAGAAAAATGAAGGCAGAAACTATACTCCCTAGCTTTATATCTCTGGACATAGAGCTATATTCAAAGAGATGTCCTCTATAGCCTCTCAGGAGACTATATTCGAAAAGGTGTTGTGATTTAATCTATATTCGAGGCAGTTAATTAATTTGTGCTCGCGGTAGATCATTTTAATCTATAGTTGAGGTAGATGTTCAATCTGTGTTTAAGGTAGTTATTTGAGCTATATTCGAGGTAGTCACCTAAGCTGTAGTCGCGGTGGAACTCGAGGTAGATCTTTGAAGCTATTCAATTGCATTGACGTGCTTATGAAGCTGCTCAATTGCATTGATGTGCTTTGGACGCTGCTGTTGTTGCAGGAGATTGACGTAGTCATATGGTGACTCTGGTGACGTTAAGACGTCGTATCTGGTGACGTTGCGGTCGTCGCAACTGGTGCCGATGAGGCTGGTGCTAATGTAGGCTGGCGTTTCGGAAGGGCGTCTACAGCGTGATGGCTGCGACTGGTTGTAGTGTTGGTGTCTACAGCGTAATAGCTGCGACTAATTGTAGTGTTGGTGCCTCCCCAGGAGGCCTTGATTTGATTTGGTGACAGGCCTATATTGAGGCTCTGGTTTGGTTTGATCTGGTGTTCGCTAGCTGGTCGTTCGAACGGTTGTCTGGTTTTGGCGACGGTCCTCTGGCTGCCGTCGGTCTGGTGCCTTCCTTGTGTCTACCCAGTATCCTTGTCTCTCACCATTAGTATATCCAAGCTAGCTTCTGCTCTGGCTCCGTGCTCTGGCATCTCGCTCTGGCTCTGTGCTCGGGCTATCGCGCTGGCTAGGCTCTCGCTTGGACGCCATATGAGGTCGTTACGCTGTGGTGGATAGGTCGATTTTGTTGATTGATTGTATATCTGGGTTAAAGGAGGTTAGGCTCGTACGGTCGTAGGTCGTACGGTCGGTCAGGTTCGGTTCGATCGATGTTTAATGTAATCGATGTTCGATGTAATCGATGTTCGACTTAATCGATGTTCGACTTGATCGATGTTCGATCGTCCGTCCGTTTGGTAAATGAAGGTAGTCATGAGTACAAGAGAGGTACCCGGAAGAAGCTCGAAACACTTGCAAAGGTGGAAGAAGTAGTGACTTCTTAAACGAGGTAGTAGATTGATTGCTTAGTAAGCGCTGAACGTACAGATCAGATGCAGTACGGTAGGCAGGCCGGGCTCATAACTGTAAGCTTTGCAGTGTGAAAGAATTGAATGAGCGACTTGATTGTAAATCTATGGAAATTAAGTGGTATATATACATAAAAGTAGACCGAGTTGGTAAGCGAGTTAAGGGCTAGGCAACTGAAACAAGGTGGTACGCTAGTGAGACAAATGACGTTTTAATATGGTACCGGTAGTTGGTTACAGCTCGTCTACTACTAGCGCCTTAGCGGCTCGCGCTACCTATTTATTAATACTAGCCCTTACGACCCCCTTTCCTTCCCCTTAGCTTAGTATCTTTATTAGATAGTAATCTACAAGCTTTAGTTTAGAGGCATTTATTTAAGCCGTTATATTATACTAAGCTCTCCCTATACTACCTAGGAAGGCCTAATAATATCCCACTTTAAAAGAAACTTTGTCTATAATAACGCGTTAACGCGCTATACTTAGACACTAAAACAACTTTACCTTACCTAGGAAGGCCTAATAATATCCCACTTTATAGGCCAGACTATACTTAACCTATACCCCTAAAAGAACCCCGGAATTAAAACTAAACTATAAGATTTTAATAAACCCTAAAAAGCTAATAATGGTACCTAAAGTAAGCTTATTTAAGAGAGCTATTTCTACCTAAGAGGAACCTAAGATCTAGTTGGGATTAGAAATTAAAAAAACAATAATACTATAGACGTTCGCGAGTAGATTCGCGCCCTTTTAACTAACTAGGCGGCTAATTATTTTAAGGCCTAAAATATATATAAGACACCTTAGAGCGGATTTTAAAAAGTATTAAGGGCTTATAAAGTGGCTCGGTGTCCCCTTTCTAAAGCCCTAGCTAACCTATCTACTCTACTAAATATAATATACTAGGAAGTACGGATACGGTAATAAAATAGTTAAAGTTCGCCAAGCTTCCTAACCTTAACTACTATCTAATAGGATAGACCCTACCTTTAAGAATTAAAGGATTTAAGTACGGGGAAAACTCTAAATTAACTATAACTATTTCCCCTCTAAAGAAGTAAAAATGTTTTACCTCTTTGGCCGAACTATAGGGGACGCCTAAAGGCACCTTTAAGTTAAATTTAAAGATAACTCCCCTATCTAATTTATATCTATTAATAAGATATTATAGCACCTAGCTACTATCTATATAAATCTAAATAAAGTATAGAATGCTAAATATAAGTATAACCGCTTAATAATAAAACCATATTAATCCTTTACCAAGTTTTAGACTTAATTCTTACACATTACTAGAGAAGGCTAGGTGCCCCTTAAAAATTACTGTTTAGACATATATAATAAACTAATAATTAGGCTATAAGAGAAGATTACTATAATTTTAGATAACCCATTAACCTATAAGAGAGTCGCAGCTTATTACCTATTATTAGATTTAGAACTAAGGCGAATTAACGCCCGCTCTAATTAGTAAAAGCGGCCCTAAAACCCGTTAACTACACCTATAAAAGCTAGAGTAGAAAGATATGTCCCTATAGCCTTTGTATTAAAAGTAGTTATAACTACGCACCTATAAGCCCTATTTGATCCGCCGCGTACTACGCCCTTAACTAGCACTTATCGCAATACCCTAATTAACCCTACTACGGTTACGTGTTTTAACTACGGAAAGAATAGTTACTTTGCCTTATCTTGCCCAAAGCTAAAGGATATAAGTAATATTAAGGAGATAGAGGAAGAAGAAATATCTAATAAGTTAGGAAAAAAAGAACCTTAGGGAAAAACTCCCCCCTAGGGTATCCTATTAATCTTAAAGAGATTAATTTAAGTTAATTAATAGGTAGAAATACTTTACAGTTTTATATATAGTATTTTAAAATAGATATAGAGTTAACTTAGCAGCCCTTGTTAACACTAGAGTAAATAGCTTTACCTTTATAAATACTACCTATATAATTAATATTGCTAAGTTTCTAAATATAAAAGCTACCCAACTAGAGAAGCCTATTTAAGTAAAAGGCTATAACGGTTAAGCTAGTAATCCAGTTACCCACGTCTTAAAGTTATATATCTCCCTTAATAGACAACGCTAATATAATATTCCCTTTTATATTCTAGACTTAGGTTTCTATAATATAATCCTTAGCTAAAAATAGATGTCTTACTTTAATACTTAGCTAAATATATAGTAAAGACAGTTTGTCTAGCCGGAGGATAGACCAAAATTACCCTCCTTTATTAGGGAAATCTAAACTAACCGCAAGATACTAGCCGCGAAGGCCAACCCTACCTATTAATAGGATATAACTAATTGTAACCTAGCCTTTACCTAAGAAGATACCTATCGCGAGGCTAAAAGGAATTCTTTTATACTAATAAAGATACTTTTTTAAAGCGCTATAGTTAATAAAGACTCTAGCCCGCGAAGCCCTACTGCACGCGTCCACGTCGCCGTGGGTGGAAACATCATCGGGAATTTGTTCCTCATGATGGCTAAGTGCAGAGGCGATGGTAGGGAGCCGTCGCAGCGCGTGCAGCGCGCTGGCGTTGAGGTTCTGTGGTGTTGAGCCCGCGACGCGTACGTACGAAGCATCGCCCTTAACAACACTAGGAGTCTTACTGCCCCCGCTTAAGGCTTCTGTTCTACCATCTAGGGGGGCAATTAAGGGAAACTGGGATACGAAAACCACCTGACGTACGACTACCTAGCTCGTAGCTAGGGCCGAAACTGGCCTTATCAAGCCAGCGGATGCGGACGCGTCCTAGGCGTACGACAGGACACCCTTGGGCTTGCACTAGCTCTGAGATCGCAAAGGAAAGCGGCGAGGGCGTAGGGAACCTCTTTCTATAAGAACTTGTTAAGGTTAACGCGTCGCAGATTCCTTGTACGAAACTTGTTAAGGCCCTAAGGCCACCGCGAAGAACTTGTTAAGGCCCTGCCTAGAGAACTCGTTAAGGCCCCTCTACGAGGGCCTATCCGGTACACCCAGGTGACTCAGAAGAGGGTCTTAATAGGCGTAGTGCGCGCGACCTGGACGACAGCGACGCGATAGCGACGCGACGGCGACCAGACGGCTTAACGAGGTGGAAACACGGGCAAAGCTCTAGGCAGCGGAAACACAGGCCAGCTTCGACGGCCCCATGGCGTCAAAGGCGACTCACAGGAGGGTCTTAATAGGCGTGGTGCACGCAACCTGACGTATGCATATAAGGCGACTTACAAGAGAGTCTTAATAGGCGTGGTGCACGTAACCTAGTATATATACATATGGGGGAGGTCTTGGAGGAAACACAGGCCAGTCGGATAAGGTCTCGACAGTTAGAGACACAGGCTAGCTTATAGGAAGGGGGGACACAAGCTTGGTTAGTAGGAGAGGGGGGAGCAGGTTGCCTGGTACGGGACCTGGCGTCTTTATGGCCCCCTCCTGCAAGACACGGTCGGCCTGTTATAAGGAGACTTTTACAGGCAACGCGAAACGGGAACTGGTGGTATATAGGGTGTTGCACCCCTATATTACTACTAGCCTCCTGCGGGGCGTAGTGCGTAGTAGCCACTGCTGGCTCTAGGGACCTCACCCCTTAGCTAGGCTCTGACCCCTAGTGTACCTAGTAGGCAGGCAGGATTACGTCCTAGCCGGAGAGACTACTACGTAGCTTGAGAGAACGGATGCGCGTGTCGGTACACCAACAGACGGAACCGTTCGCTAGGACGGCACGCCAGTGAGATGTGCTTAAGGAGCAAACAGGAGTTACCCAGGCGGGAGAGGTTTTTGGCCGGGCCTCAACCGTAGAAGGTGTGTGAGGTGTCCAGTAGATGTGACGAAGCCACTGGAAAACTGGGGTAGAGGCCTGGATAAGCAGGCATGTCGAACTCTACTGTATTACTAGCACTACTAGCTAATATATAACTACCTGCCCAAGCTCCAATGGAAAGAGCAGGTCAAAAAGGCCGCGAGCAAGGGCTTAGCAGCCTTCGAAGCGATGTCAAGGATTACCGCGTCTACATGGGGCCCATCAATGCGCCGCTCACGCCTCCTATATACAGCCACCGTCCGACCAGCGATGCTGTATGGCGCCCAAGTGTGGGGAGTGCGGGATAACGGCGGAACGCCAGCGAAAAGCTTGCTTAAACCACTACAGAAAGTCCAGAACTAGTGTCTCCGCAGGGTTATAGGGGTATACCGGCGAACACCAATAGCTGCAATAGAGAAGGAAGCGGCTATTCCCCTAATCCAACTCCATATTAAAACGACAGCCCTCTAAAGAGCCGCCAAGACGGCCTCTAATAGGGTAGAAAAGGAATTAGCAGAGGCACTTAACGGTATCTAGAATATATTAGTAAAGCGCCAGTAAAAAATAAAACGGCTACTGGTACTATTAGAAGCGCTTAGGGAACGCGTAAAGGACCGCGAAAATAAGATATAAGGCTTCCTCGCGCACTAGAAGGACTATACAGAGTGGGAAGCTGTAATAAACCCCCGTAAGCATAGCTAGCGGAACGCTAATAGAGCGCAGGCGGAGCGCCGCCACTGCATAAGAGGTCACTAGCACTAAAGGCGGGTAACTACCTTTATCGCGAAATGGGCAGATTTAGAATAGCGACAACGGTAGTAGGTAAAGGTTAAAGACCGCACAGAAACTACGTGAAAGACCCTATAGGGGAAACCTATAATCCTATTATACAAAGGCCTAACAAAAGCAGAGGCTATAGTACTATTTCTTCTTTGTATAGAGGTAATAGGGCTTAATATATGGCTTGCATCCGTCGGTATACTAATAGTTCTCCTACGGTGCAAATGCGGCTAGATAAGATAGATAGTCTACTATATGCTATTCTAGTATCTAAACTACTAAAGGGCGGACTTTATAGCAAAATACGCCTCTAAACGCCTTTAGGAAGTTTTAAATAATAAAAAAAGCGCCTAAGCGGCAGCAAAATGGCTAGTACAGTTAGGTATTTTACCCCAGTTTTAGGTAGTAAAGGTAATAGATGCAAAGGATATAAGTGGATACTAGCCCTTTTAAAGCCTAGAGGACTGGTAAAAGAATAAGGGTAAAAGGATAAAGAAAGAAGGGGGTAGAGTAAAATTGTCCGCGAAGCGTGGCTAGTTGGCTTAATATACAGACTTAAAGGCAGGTAGAAGGCGAGCCGCTAGCGCTCCGATATCGGAACGCTGCCATCTCTCCAGCGCGGCCCGAGGTGGGGTTTTCTCTAAGTTAGAGTTTTTCCTATAGAAGGTATTAGCCTGCGTAGACCCATTAGGGGGACCGGGACGGGCGGTAAATTGAATTTATTAATTAATTAATAAAGACTCTATATATAGAAGCGGGATAAATAGTAACGTAAATAATGTCTAAATCGCGTAGATCTAACTGGTATGGAAAAGAATATACTAATAAGACATAAGGGATGACCTCTAAAAGATGCGATAGGAGCTAAAATGGGTAATAATAACGCTAATACCCTAGAAGCCCCTAAGGTTATATACGCCCTTATTATTATATAGCCCCCTTATAGTAGACATTGCCGTAATTAGCGCTATAGTATTCTACTTTAATATATACCAGAAGGATAATAAGGTCTTTATAATAAGCCTATATAAGATTAATTAAATTATTAATAATAGGGAGGAAAAGCTAGCTAAGGAAGCTAATAAGGAACTAGTTAAACGCCTCCATTTTACTATCTACGCAAATTATAAGGACGCATTCTTAAAGACGGCTTTAGATATATTACCGCCTTACCAGATATATAACTATAAGATTTAATTAGAAGCCAATAACTTACTAGGCTTTAGCCCCCTTTACTAATAATTAATAGATAAGCTAAAAGTAATAAAGTAGTATTTAATTAATAACCTTAATAAAGGGTTTATTAAGCCAAGTTAAGCCCCTTTTACTTTACCTATTCTATTTATAAAAAAGCCTAACGGAGGCCTACGCTTCTATATTAACTATTAAAAGTTAAACACTATTACCTAAAAGGATTAGTACCCTCTCCCCTTAATTAATAAAACCCTTACACGTCTAAGCCAGGTAAAGATCTTTACTAAACTTAATATCCGTTAAGCTTTCTATTAAATTTAAATAGACCCTACTTTTAAAAACTTAAGAATATTCTATACCCGTTGCGGGTCCTATAAATATAAAGTCCTCCCTTTTAGACTTATAAATGGGCCTACTATATACTAAAGGTATATAAATAACGTCCTATTTAACTACCTCAACGAATTCTACACGGTATACCTAGA
>Ga0307515_10004060_pt1 | contig 30536 bp, 36 predicted proteins | sample 17_EM_MG_FD_194513 | JGI IMG/M metagenome (GOLD analysis project Ga0307515, IMG submission 194513) | Populus trichocarpa ectomycorrhiza microbial communities from riparian zone in the Pacific Northwest, United States - 17_EM | ecosystem: Host-associated > Plants > Roots > Unclassified | place... | reverse complement strand
TACCTTGGAAAAACAACACAAGTTCGGAGAAATCTATTAATGAAATTCATCACAAGTTTGGTATGAAAAAAAACAACAGAACTTTGTGATGATTTGCAAAAATCATCACAAGTACTTCCACCAGTGACCTTTCTGCAAACAAACTGAGCCTGTAAGTCTGTTTCTGCGTACATACCCAATGTGATTTGTTTCTCACCGATGCACGTAGTTTAGTGCGATCTGAGCATTTTCCTAACACTGGACTAATCGATGTGACGAGCACACTAATATTCCGACAAGAAAAAGTCAAAATGGAAATAACGCAACATTGACCGAGGTTAAATCAAACACTATTCACGTAGTCGTGCGTTCTAACACTCTCAGGCCTGATTACCAAATGCGCCACTACGAGAGGCCCACCTCACTGGGGGTCATTCGCCCATCCATTCACCTGCCATTGGGAGCTCGGCGAGGAACTCAAGAGTTTCTTCCAGCCACTCATTTTCCATTGGGAGTTCTGCGAAGAACCCAAGTGTCTGTTCTACAATTTGCTGCTTCAGGGTGGCCAGATTGCCTGCTGCTTGGTTATGAGGATCCTGATTCTCAAGTCCTTCTGGAAGCTGGGCAAGCCAAATTTCAAGCGAAGTGAGGGTGTCCCAGGTTAATCTAGATTTGATGAGCTCTAAAAGAGTTGCAAGGAAAGAGAGGAATGCTCGTCGCTCATCAAGTGACATACGTCCTCCAGGTAGAAATTGGGAGTAGGCAGGAGGATCATGTATGTCTGGGAACAGCACAATATCGAATATGAGTGCTGAAGCAAAGTCACAGCACCAGGATGATGGGAGCATGGTCCATTTTGGGACAAGATCTGATATCATGAGCCTCCATGATAAATTCCGGTACCGACGATTCCCACAAAGCACCTGGAAAAAGTGTGTAACCCACATATGCCCCATTGATTCTGGGATGAACGTCCTGGTGCTGTTTACATCTCCAGGTGTACCAGACTCGCCAATAGGGAACAGGTCAAGACACCACTTAAATGCACGTGTACAGACCCCATGGTCTTTGGACCAAAGAAACACCTTGAGCAGCCCTGGATCTGGCGTAGACCCCTTGTCCGCCGTATGCCCTACGTCTGCCAAAGAATCATAGAAGTCAAGTCGAGCCCTTGCAATGTGCACTTTCTCGGGTGTATCAGACCATTCTAACTTCTCCACCTTCACTCGGGGTAGATAAGGTTGTTGGGCGGCAAGAGTATTGAGATGGAGCAAAACCCAATCATTAACCTTACGGTAGGCATCACGTCTAGGACCATGACCAGGACACACGACCCAACGCCGTGACTGAAGATTTTTCAGCCATTCTGATGAAGGGGCTGCTGCTTTGTGGAGATGCTTCACAGCAATATCCAAGGCGCGCAGCCCCAAAAGTTGTAATGGAGAGAGCTCAAAAATTATTCCACGATCGAATGAGGCCATAGAGGGCAGCGAGGGGATCATGAACGTATTCAAAAGGTTTCCGGAAGACAGCCATGTACAAGTAGATGGCGAGCTTGCCATCGTTATAGGCATCTGAGTAGAAGGATGGAAGATCCGTGATGTCTGTGTGGTTGAGGAGGTCCGCAAAATGCGAACGAGCATGAGCATGCTTGGTGCTATCAATATAGAGTGCAGCAAGCAGGAAAAGTCGAAAGTCATTGAGAAAGAGTGGAATCGAGTTCCATTGAAGAAGGTCCTTGACAGATTGAATACAATCTTGACTCCAAAGGTCCAGGGCATCAGTGCTATCAACTCGACGGAATCTCATATGCACGGGGTCAGAGGTGGAGACAGTCACTGGCAAGATGTAGAGACCCTCAATGTGATTAATACCTCCTTGGTCAATTGCTAAAGTGATGGCGCGCATAGCATAAATGACCGCAAATGTGAGTGGAACTTTGGACCTTCTACTCTGTTCTGTGCTTGAAACATATGTAAGCACGGCTGTGAAAAACATAAAATACATATCGGCCAGTTCCCATAATCTCTCCAAAGGAAGGGAACGACCAAGCATTGTCCGGTGGAAGGTATTCACCATCCAGAGGAGCTCAGCATCAGCAGCGTCACTTGGTTCAAGATATGCAATTTTGCGCCACAGGTCATACCCATCGGACTGACGAAGCCAAAAGGACAAATAGGAAGAGAAGAGCACATTGAGTGGCATACGGGATTCTTGATCACCAGTTTCCCTACTACCTAGATGGTTTTGTAATGTAACGTATAACTGCTGATCAGCGGTATCATAATTGTAACAAATCATCATAGTACGGGCAAGAGTCCAGGCAGCAGAAACTGGGAAGGTGGATTGATCTCCAAGCAACCTGAATGTAATATGCAGCAATTCGTTCCACTTCTCCATCGTGCATGGCCGTAGTGTAAGATCTTTCACTGGCTGATCAAGCAGCTCCAAGAAGATCGGAATATTCTCTACAGCCTCCTCAGTTGTCGTAACGAGCCGTTCCAGAACATGAACGTGCGTGTGAGGATCAATCCCAGAGCGAGAACGGGGTACCGCGTCAGGGTTGTGGGGTTGGGCAAGGTTAGCCACCTTGTTGTTCGAAGGTACCTGCTGCGTGGCTTCATCGGGAGTATCTGCGTCTGCCTGTTGATCTTGAGATGGTGGAGGAGGGTGGTTGTGAAATGAGATGGTAGAGGCTATGAGACGAGCAGTTTGGGTAACGGGAATATGCCAGGATTGCAGCATCGCGAGGGCACGCGCGAAAAGACGAGATACAGGAGAGGAGAATGGCGCATAATCGTTTACAATCGAAACATATGTAGTGAAGATGTAGCACCCGACGACAGACAAAAACATGAGTGAGCACAAAATGGCAGATGGCAGATGGAAAGGGAAGATAAGAACAAGGAGGCCAATACAGAATCAAAAGAGGGATCCTTGGATGAGGATCGGGAGGAGCGCGACGAGCTCATGCAACTTCCAGCGCTCGAGTTCTTGTAGTCGCCGTTCGCGTTCCTGTGCACGGAGATGTGCAACAGTGTACTTTCTCCATCCACGGTCAAACTCCTGCAACCAGCCCTTGACAAGCATCGCGAGAAATGCATCGATCAAAACGAGCGCGAGGCTGAGGAAGAAGAGCATGTTCACAGCGGCTGCGTTGTAGGAAACCTGAAAGGCGGTGGGTTCAAACGCAGGGGTTGTCGAGTTACTGAGTTGTTGTGAAATGTGGATGAGCACGTCCATTGCGACGTCGGTGCTGCTGGGCTGGAGCTGGGGGATCAAGAAGATAAGGAAGGCAGAAAGGAAGGCAGCAAATAGACCATCCTGGAACCAGGTCAGCGGGCATGTACTGTAGAGAGTATCCGGACATACAAAGACGAGCACGGTATCTGCCAAATCTCGCCACTCGACCTCCCGGATGTTGTCTTCCACGGCGGCCATTTCGTTGTAGTATTCCCATATCGATTTTTCACTCCCATGGGACTCTGGAGGAACATCAATCTCGTGTATTATTCCGTCTCACTAAGCGGCTCACCGAGCAGTCGGGTGACAATTTTGCGAACATTCTCTTCGTCTTGGCAGCACGAAATCAGTAGATAATATGGTAGATACAAGTTGGACCCACCAATATAACCTCGGTTAGTGGAGAAAAGTGGCATTCTGTCTGCGATGTGAACGTGGTTGTGGTCAAGTTCCTTGGCCCGGCGCTAACACACCGAACGACCAGAACATTTAGTGACAATCACTGTATTCTCTCAAAGGCGTTCCTGTCGCTCTGTCACGTTGCGGGATTGGCTTCATTCGGGTTCTCCGACCCGCAGTTATTATAAAAGGGTGAAACTCAGTCTGAGGCTGAGGAACCTGACAAGGGCAAAGCCCACTGTAGTTGTGAGTCGTGTCAACGCCTGGAGAATCACCTATTTCTAACAGCAGTCATGGCTCTCCGATCCAATTCCTCAACCACCACCTCATAGTGATGACGTCAGGGGGAAGTCGATACACTGATTATTACGTACACATGTTCTATGACCCATTCATGGGATCCAGTCATCCTTAATTTTTTATTAACACGTCCATCGGCAAGCGGTCGAAAGTCGACAGGTCACCTTCGTATTTTGGTCGATGTTTGTAAGTCATTGAGCCTCAGGGCCATGTTCAGTCTTGTATGTGAATCATCATGAAATCGCGGTTGGCGTTCCACGTCCGTCTAGCTGGATCCTAGCTCCCCGCAATCGATCCATGTGCGACAATAATGCCCACCGCCGAAAAGACAGGAACCGAGTATGAAACAAAGGGTATGAGTCACTGTCGGGCTGGACGTTTGGCCCACGTCCAGCAGGATTGTTGCCCCATCGAGTGCCTAGTCAGCCCCCATTCCCCAATTCCCCACGTCGCGCGTAGCATGTGAAACAGTAAACTGTAAGGGAGGGGGAACCACGGTTCTTTTCCCCTCTGAGCTCTGAGCTGAGCCGCACCTAGTCTGTGACCGTTGGGTTGAGAGCAGCGCGGCTGCCCAAGCGCGAGGTTTTAACAAGCCTGCATCGAGGATATGAAGACATTGATTTGGTCTGTGATTGAAAAGTACAAAGTGTCTCCCTCCCATTGCCAGACGTTCGTGTTCAAGACAGTCACTGGCGCCTTTCTCATGATCAAAACCGTCATTTGGTATCTCATCCCAAATATTGTAGATTTATAATAATCGCGTTTTCCAGTGCCCAACCGTGCTAGCCCTTCTTCTCGGCCTGCGGCGCAACTTGCCACCCGACCACCTTGGTTCAAAGCCGTTTTCGACCCCGTGGAAGAGAAACGCAGCTCCCAACCCAAATCTGAACAAGCTACCGTGCGGGCGCTCAACCTAAGCGGCTTCAGGAAGGCCGCCTCCAATGACAGCACGTTGAGCGAAATGTACAGGAGTGGGAGCAGCAGGCTGGGAAGGTACATTATTTCCCGTGTTTGAGTGACTGTTACCTATGTTGTGACGCACTTAGGATCCCGTCCTTGCCCTCTCACGCATAATCCACTCGCACACAGATATCTCGGCCACGCTCCTGAAGCGAGAAGCAAGCATTGCGGATCAGCACGTGTTCAAACTTACACTTCCGTATACCACCACTCCGATCACGAATCAGAAATCCTCTGGCCGTTGCAGGCTGTTCGCATCGACGAATGTTGTGAGGTACATAGCGGCGCAGAAGCTCGATGGGGGCCAACTTTCAACTCTCTCAGGTTCGGTATTGGCATTTCTTCCAAATTTTGACAATGGTTGGGTATTGATAGATAGTAACCCAACACGCAGGCGTACCTTTTCTTCTGGAACAAGCTTGAGAAACCCAATTATTACTTCGAAGTTTGCATTGAGCTGGTGGACGAACCCCTCGACTCTCGCAACGTCTGGTATCTGGCGCAGGAATGCGGGATAAGGGATGGTGGACAATACGAGATGGTGCGTTTTCCTACTCTGAGACACCTCTTGTATTTACCAGTACTGATTTGGGAGTTTTTCTTCAGGTTGCCAATCTCTTCGAGCGGTGCGGCGTCGTCCCGCGGGCCATCCTCCCCGAATCGTTCGCTTTGTCCGCTTCGGGGTGTATGGACACGATCATCCGGACAAAGCTCCGCGAACGTGGGCTCGCCCTCTGCCAATTGCACGCTGCGTTGCGCTCTTCGTCCGAGATTTCGTCGCTGGCGGCATGCGGCACTGCTCGACTGCCTCAGTGAGAAGTAGGAGTGGTTTATGCAGGAAATATACAACATCCTCACTGTTACCCTTGGCGTCCCCCCGTTTCTCGACCGCCCATTCACATACGAGTACACAGGCGAGGGCGAAAAGGCGCACTCGTGGACCAGTACACCACGAGAGTTCTATAAACAGTTCAGCTCGGAGAATTTATTGCCCACCTCGGGCGTCTCGTTGATCAACGACCAGAGGATCGAGTCCAACAAGTTGTACAGTCGAGAAGCTTGGGAATGGGTGGGGTGGGCGGGATATCGCGTACGTAAATACGACAGTTGAGAGGATGAAGGCGGTCGTGGTCGCAGTATGTCTGATGCTTGCTTCCGCCCCCGCGATACCTATCTGTAGCTGGCTGACTGCTCTCGCCCCACACCCCACGCCCCACCGCAGAGACTCAGAGCCGTCCAACCACTCTTCTTCAGGTGCGACGTCGGCCAGTTCTCCAACACGTCCATGGGAATCATGGTTCTCGACCTGTTTGATGCTGGGGGTCAAGAGGCTTCCTTCGGCCAAGGCGGAGCGCCTCCAGACTGGAGAGAGCTCGATATCACACGCTATGGTCATCACTGCCACTCACTTTGATGCGGGTGGGCGACCTGATACAGAGTTGAGAATTCGTGGGGCGTTTGGGGCGAGTGACAAGGGCTGCTTTGTTATGACCGATCGGTGACTCAACGACTGAGTCACTACAGCCTTTCTAGAGAGGGGTACATTCACGGCGCTAATTGTGCTGGCAGATTTGTCTTACCAGGTGGTGATTCTGAGGGTACGTGATCGATTTACGATTGATCAAGCCCATATTAATCTTACCATTGCTACAGTCCCTCGTGGTTGAGGATATTATTAAGGTTCTTGATGACGGGAACCCGACCATACTGCCTGTTTGGGATGCAATAGTATGTCTTTCTTGTTCGGGCATTCGAACGAGGCGTCTGAGTTTGGTGACATTGCACAGGGCTCGCTCGCGTTATTCAATAAACACACCATAGAATAATTTTCCACCGATACAACTCTTGAATCTTCGGCCGAATGACTTGAACATGTCCTATACGTTTTCAACTCACCTTGTCTGGATTGTTGCCACCTGAACACATCCAGGAGTCTGGGGAGTTAATTGACGCCTTTTAAGTCCTTTTGGGTCTTTCAACCTAGGCAGTATGGGCTGCCTCCATGATTGTGTGGTATGAGTCGAGTGGAGATGCGGGAATACTGTGAACATGAGCACTCTTGTGGCTTTTGTTCGTGTTGACCTGCTTCAATCTGCTTCGTGTTGTGATATATTTAAATATCTCTTGCAATTATCGGGACTACACAAGTACGGTCGTGCGGGTTTCTGTACTGTGTTGGTTGATATCCAAGTCCCCACAATATCCAGAGTTGGAATGACTTGATCTTGCCAAGTTGGATTTCACAATGCAGCAACTGTCACGGAAAAGGTATTCTCAGCTGTGGTGCTCCCTTGACTCGTGCGGAGCGCATAGGGCCATCCCAAGTCAGCCACCAACCATCGCACTGACAGTGAGACTGTCCCAGGCCACAGCAGTGTCACTGCGAGTGATCAAGCTAACTAGATGCTAGGGAGCGATGGGAGTGAGCAGAACCCACAGTATATTCAATATACAAGGTGAAACTAACCTAGGGAGCGATGGGAGTGAGCAGAACCCACAAGGGGAGGCAGTGCCATTGTTCCCAAACATACAGGAGTCACAGGAATAATGGAATAATGATCCAGAAGGCGCATAGGAATGCCAAAATGAGAATAGAGGCATGTACAACACAAGGAAACATGAAAACAAGAGAGGAATGGCCGAAACATACAATACAGTAATGAAATGTCAATAGCAGTCACCATAACAGAATATACCTTCAAGTGTGTCTAAGGTGTCCATGAACATTTAATTGACATTGACTGGTTGGACATCAGCACCAGTGGTGGCACTGTTGCAGCAAGCTACTCACAGTCACTGGCTGGTATGCAGTCACAGGCCAGTCCCTGCACTTTGCAACCTGAGCTGACCTGGCTGGCTAAAATGTTGTGGGATGTCCATATATAGTTTCAAGACTAAATGGCTTGACTGGGGTCCTATCACCTTTCTCCTGCCTGCCAATCGAATCCCTGGTTTCCCAAGTTTCTGGAAACCCTCCTACCACTATCCTCCTCATGTGTTTAGCACTGAACACACTGTGAGTAACCTGGGAAGTGAGAGCAACTTTACATGATCAAAGAATCGTCACTCCAGGCTTTCCCCGAGGCTCTCCCCGAGCAGCCCGCTGATGCTTACATCCACCTTTCGCTGTGTGCAGCCCCTCCTTTGGTTATTTCTATATAGGCTCACTTTTCTGCAAACAAACTGAGCCTGTAAACCTATTTCCACATACATACCCAATGCGATTTGTTTTTCACCAATTACCATAGTCTACTGCATACAAGCTGAGCACTGAACTTGTAATGAGTAAGAGTGTACGAGCAGGACACTAGGGTCTTCAGAGCTCAAGGGACGCCTTAAGATGAAGAGATGGGGAAGGAAGCGACAACTTGTATTTTAGTAACAAGGTCGAATGAGGTTTGGAGTCCCTCAGACAGTTGTCTTATATACATAATGAGTTGGAGAATGTTCCAGAAGCCTGAGAAGGACGATGAGTCATTCATGACATCATCAGTCATACCATGTCATGAGTCCATAACACTAACAAAGGTGGGGCATGGGGGGTGACGTATCATGGGAAAAAGTGGGGTGGTTTGTTAAGTGTTCCAGTTCCCCCTCTCAATGACACATCGTCCTGATGCATATACTTCTATCTAACCACGTTTCCCTAATTGCGGTCCTAAGGTCGTTCAGGCTCTCCTGGTCACATGGGGTGTTGTACCATATTGCGGTGGCCTCGTCCGCAAGTCCTACAATTTTGGTGAGGGTGATGTGGCAGTACTGATTCTGGAGTTCTTGGGCAAGGATGGCGAGGTCAAGGAGGTGAGTGATATCAGGGGCATGCAGTTGTCTGCCCTGGGGGTGGACGATGAGTGCCTTTTCTATAGTATTGCAGGGTGGGGCATGGTATAGAGCCTCGGCAAACCATTGGTTCTTCCAGTATGGTGCACAATCCTGTTCGCATATGAGTGGCTCATCGTCGTCAACCTCAATGGGGTTGAGAAAGGTGCCAGGGGGTCTACTGGTGTTAATGGGTTGTGGTCATGGCGTAATGGCATAGTGGCGGAGGTCCTTTTCATAGGTGGGAAGGGCATGGTACTCAGTCACAGGTGGGTTGGGTTTGTAGCCATGTTGGCGTATAATGTTTTGGGCATGAGAGGGTCGGGGGTTATTGTTGGAATAGGGAAGGGGTTTGGTGGGTCGTGCACAATAGATGTGTTGTGGCATGTTGGGTTGTTCAGGGATGTTGGGCTATCTCCTTCATGCAGGAGCAGGGGGGTTTATTAATGGTATGGGATCCATGAATTTTGTCAATAATGTCATGGCGCATTGAGGATGGGATGCAAAGTTGTAATCTACCTGAATGATCTCCAAAGAATATTAATCCTTCGGCATTTTGATGATATCCCTTGAACGTGAACGGCGGTTTTTCAGGAAACGATTTATTTACCTCTGAAAAATGTGGGTCGCATTCATATTCCTTGAGCCAAAGTTGGACATCCTTTGGGTCGACATGGATGTGAGTTTCGACCTTTGTGGCAGCGGTGTATGAGAGGGTGCTCAGGGGGTGCTCCTCTGGAAGATTAATTTCAATGTTGGAGAAGGGTGGTCTGTCCAGGCAAGAGAATAGTGCTGATGCCCTAGTTTCGAACTTTCTTTTCATTCATCCATAAAAGTCAATGTCCCACTCCTGCGATAGGTTGATGTCAGGGTCATTTGTGGCAGGCTGGTCGTAGAATGGAATTCTTTGTCATAAACGTGATAGAGGGTCCCCATTTGAATGTATTCTACCTGCTCTATGAACAATTTTGAGTTTTGGGTACGCCAAGTAGGTGAGTCCATATGACATCAACTGACAATTTATGTTATGATAAGTTCTACTCCATGTGAGGGCACTGTGATCGGTTATAGCTGTAATACTCTCCCCCTCGATAAGAGGTTCGAACTTTACAAGTGTGTCCTTTAGTGCTAACGCTTCCTTTTCAGTTGGGGAGTAGTTTTTCTCAGCAGATTTCAGGAGTCTTGACCAATATGCAATAACCCTCTCAATGTATACTTCCATTTCCTTGAATATATTGTTCCAAGCAGTTGTCATTGGTCGGTCTTCATCTTTGTCGGCTATAGTGACTAATTGCAGAGGTGGCTTGCCCGACTGGTAGGCTTTGTAAAGACGTTCATAGAGCTGGGTTCCCTTAAGATCTTGAATTCGAATTGCCTGGATTTGCTGTAGAATGGCTCCAATGCCGAAATCACTTGCGTCCGTGTAGAGCTGGTAACCTTTTCCATCCTGCAGGTGCCCCACACTGAGAGAAGTACTTGTGGTGAATTTCACCTTTTGTGGTGATTTCTGTGGTGATTTCCACTACAAGTCGAAATCACCACAAGTACTTGTGGTGGTTTTCACTATAGGTCTAAATCACCACAAATACTTGTGGCGGTTTTCACCATAGGTCTAAATCACCACAAATACTTGTGGTGATTTGGGTCAATGGTCGCGGGAGTAATTGAATATATAATGAGAACATTGCAGATGGGTCAAATATTTTCGATAGCACATGTACATAATATCTAGAGTATTTTTACATGCAGGAAACACCTCGTAGTAGAAGTCGAATGAACACCATAGAAAGCGCACAATCGCATGTTCAATGGGACGTCGACCAGTCAATCAATGGAAATTTTCGTTTTCGAGCGATATTAGAGGTACTGTCCAAGAGGAATAAGAGGCAATCCGATTTCAGGTGCGGGGGTGCACCCACTTTGTGCACGAAGGTACGTGATGACAGTGAACTTCACCCTTTTCATTTTCTGGGCTTGTTTCTGGGCACTGTTGCTGATGGCTAGACATGGTCTGTTTAAGTTTTTATCTAAGTCCGAATCACAACAAGTCACCAATAGATCGAGATCGGCGCAACCCCGCAACCCCAAACTTGAACCCTTCCACGTCTGTCACCCCCAGTCAAGTCCCCCCGATCCCATACCCTCCCCATATCGGTTTACCATACTTGTGAGTGCGATTCAACTTCCCGATCGTCGTGTGCTTTCCTACCGTTGGAACGCGTGAGCCCAATCTGGGCCAGGATCGCGAACCAGGAGGCCGCTTCTGGACTGGCTAACATTATCCGTGTATTGAAATAGGTGTGATACACAGCATGGCACGCTCAGCATTCCATTCGGCAGTGCATGGAGTACTTGTCGGCCTGGTGAAGCAGTAGGGCTGAGATTCGTCAAAATTCAGACAACTGCGACGATGCCCCTCAATACTGCTTCATCTTATGGTGGCACCCTCGTAGATGCCCCAGTCTACCCTCACGCTTCAACCGTCAAGTAAGTCGCTGCCACGGTCAGCCAATTGGCAGGCCAAGTCGAGTGGCCGGCTCGCCTGACCTCAAGCTCACATTCTTGCTTCCTATTGCTGTAGATCAACCGACTTGGATATCACAATCAACAGCCCCCATCTCAAGCTCCGATTCCCAAATGGAGAATTACCAGGTCCGATCGAATGCGTCCCCGTATTCACCACCAAAGATTTGATAGGCGGCACCATTGCCCTGAATCCTGACACATATCCCACCAGCGCCCAGGCAAAGCTCACTGTAGCGGTAAGCAGTCACCAGACCATCCCACTCCGCAATTGTCTTCATCACACATCACTCTCCGCTGAATTACTGGGTCTATAGCTCGAAGGTGCTTTCTACTGGTCAACACCAGCCACGAAAATGGCACCTGCCCCTCAAGTCCCATCACTCGGAATTCCTTCTCTCAGCAGGAGATCTACTGGTCCTCCTGTCCCCACCCAAACAATGATAGAACACAAGCACAGCTTCTTTTACACCTCCACGGATCTTTCAGTCTCATCCTCTGATGCCCCCTCCGAAAACAGTCCCTCCATGCTCGATAGCACCATTTCACAGACTGCATCTGGAGCCAGTGCGTGCATCCACATTCTTTTTCGTGATAGCTCTCCTCTCCTGACATGTGCGTTTCACCAGACTAGACGCACCCTTTGTCTTCTAGCATGGTTCCAACCCAGATTCGATCTTCACTGCTCCAGCAAAGGCCAAGACGTGGACCGAACACCCTCTGCAAGTGTTCTCGCACTCTGCCCCACCACGACCGATGCCCACTGCCACCCATGGGGGGATCGGCCACACGCTGAGCCTGAACGCGTTGAGCCCACCATTCAAGGTTGTGCTGACGCTCCCGAACCTGTGCGTCGTGCCGCGCGACTCACGCGACGCAAAGACGGACATGCACTGGAGAGCCTCAAGTCCTTCGTCGCGTAGTCAACCACCTGCACCTCCACGTTGGCGCGCAAGCAGGAGCCCGACGAACAGCTCGCCCAGGGCAAGCCCTTCAATCCGTCCATCCATCCATTTGTCTATACAGACACTCAAAACCTCAAAAATTGACCTTTTTCTGCTCTCAGGAATCTGCTCTCAAGCGCTCTCTCCTCAAGCATTCCAGACTCTTACTATGGCCACTTGTTCACCTGCTGTAAATGCCTGTTTCGGTGGTTTCTTGTGCTCACACATCATCTCAAGGTACATAGCCTTCTGTCTCTGTCAATTTCCTCTCACTAACCAATTCCTCCAGCATTTCGTTTTTGGATGTCTTGGACCATTGGCACCAGGTAGGTGAACTCTTACCAACCCTTTCTTATGCATAGGCATCTGATAAGGTATTCTAGAGCCATCGATGTTGCGCATTGTATATGAAAACCTTCTTGCCGATTCCATCTTCTTCTCTAATTATTGTAGTGTTTTGTTAGATATAATTCACAATAAATATTCATTCTGTCTTTTTCATAAACATGGTGAACATCGCGTTAAATTTGTAGTATTTTGTATTGTAGAATTCACTGTAAATCTCACTACAAGATGTGTTGAAATTCACCGTAAGTACAGCCCAAGAAAACACCATAAATTGGACAAATCTACTATTAAAATTCACCAGATCTATTATTGAATTTCACCAGACCGTCAAGCGAAATTCACCAGACCACCAAGTGAAATTCACCAGACCGTCAAGTGAAATTCACCAGATCTTCAGGTGAACTTCACCGGGCCTTGCATCACCACATTTCGTGGTGAAACATGTGGTGAGATATATGGTGTATTTACTGTGGTGAAATTCACTATATACATTTCGCTCAGTGCCCAGGATCAGGGTAGATTTTAACGTGAGCTTACAGAGGTCATATGCTTCCTGGTGTATAGGACCCCATTCCCAGGCAATGTCTTTTGACAAGAGACGGTATAGGGGCTTGGTGATCCAGGTGTAGAATGGGATGTAAATCACGAAATAGTTGACGAAACCTAGAAACATTTGAAGTTCCTTTACCTTAGTTGGTGGTTTCATTGCGTTGACAGTGTCGATTTTTTCTTGATGGGTGGAAATACCGAGTCAAGAGACTCTTTGCCCAAGTAAGATGAGGGATTGGTAGCCGATGTGACATTTAGGTGGTGACAATGTAATATTGGCTTTTGCAATCGCGTGAAGTACTGAATCGAGATGTTGAACGTGGTGTTCAAATGATTGTGAATAGATAATGATGTCGTCGATGTATACCAGTACAAATAACCATAAGAATTTAGCCAGGACTTTATTCATAACTCATTGGAACACGGCCAGGCCGTTTCTGAGTCCAAACGGTAATCATGTAAATTCTAATAGCCCGTGCTTGTGGGTATGAAACGCAGTGATATGTCAGTGTTCCTCGACTATTTCGAGTTGGTGGAACCCTGATAGCGGGTCAAATGTTGATAGCCATTGAGATCCCGAAAGAGCACGAAGGATATTGGTCTGGCAAGGCAGTGGATATTCGTCGGCTTGTGTTACTGCATTTACATGATGATAGTCAATGCATACATGAGCTTTTCCATTACGATAGACTACTATGATGGGGGCTCCCCAGGGGCTATCTGATTCGCAGATAACTCCTTGAGAAAACCATTTGTCGATCTGTTTGTCGATATCCTTTCGTTTTTCGGGTGACACATGATAGGGTGGCATGGATACTGGTTCAGCATTGTCCTTCAGCTTAATAGTGTATTTTATGTCAGAGTACTCGCCAATTCTTCTGTCCAATGAAAATGCTTTTTGATTTTGTTTGACGACCTCCTCCAATTGAGAACGTTGGTGTTTCGAGAGTTTCAGGTTGAAATCGAGTGATGTTATCAATTCCTGGGATGGAATGTCTTCTTGGTCGGGTACTTCCACCAGTTTAGGGCCATAGGGTACATCCAGTTGATGATCTTGGTAGTCCTGTTCGATCGGTTCAAATATTTCAGTTTCTTTGCTTTTAAGGATTGAATTTACGAAATTGAAAAACGTCTGCATCTGATTAATGTTTGATGTTGGTTTGGAGTCATAAAAGTCGTCAGGTTCGATGTTTCTGACGAAGTCCATTGGTTCCAGGCAAATAGAGGCATCAGTATCATTGGTAATGTGAATAAACTGAGTTTGAGGTGTAATGATGGAGTCTATGAAGGTTGCATTCTGAAATCGAGATGGTTTATTGTCTTGAGGGTTGAAAATCCCATAACCCCCAATAGGCTTGGTGAATCAGATGGGTATTTTCCTGATAGACCATGGATGGATAGTAACAAGCTCCCTTACTAGTACCCAAGTCGGTTTTCATTGTTGTTTCCTCAGATGATTGTTTTTTCGATGAAGCGCTGCCATGGCTTCTGCTTGCAGAGCTGTTATTTCAAGGAAGGCGCTATCTACCGAACTGTCCAAGGGTATGTTGTGACCTGAATCCCCTAATTTTAAGTAGGTAATTCCGTTTTCTCTTATGATTGAGAGAGAGTATTGGTCCACGAAATTGTTCCCTAAAATTAAGGGAGCATTCATTTCTTTCATGATGTATGCTTCTAATTTTAAAGATATGGTCTCAGCTGGAGTTTTAAAGAATATTTCCAGCAAAACATATTGATTCGTTGAGGATTGCCCAGTGATCTGGTTAATTCGGATGTTCTGTCCCTCCTGGGGCTTGGGTGTTGGGCTTAATTTTTCGAGTAGTTTTGATGATACTAATGTAATATTGGATCCTGAGTCGACAATTACTTGAGTGAGGGGCCCTTCGGGTGATCCAAGCCTGACCATGGCTCTCGAAGGTTGGGCCCCAAGGAACATCATTCCGGGCGGTCTCCCAGCTGCTGGTTTCAATGCAATAACTTCAGAGCTGTAGGATTCCAATTCTGTGGCTCTGAACTCTCCCGTTCCTTGGAGCTAGTCCGGATCTTTGGTGAGATGGTAGGTGTTTTTTGTTTCTAACAGATTAGGAGATATAGTAGTCAAAAGATTATTATGGTTTATTGGTTTCGTAGGGTTTTTTGGCTCGATCTTTTGCGTTGTTGGTTTTTTAGATTTAATTTTATTCACATGTCAATTTTTTATAGGTTTTCTATTTTTATCACTCGTTCACCCAAAGTAACTCTCCAGAGTTTCTCCAGGTTCGATTTCTCCCTTGGGCAAGGAGGAATTGGCTGATTCCTGATTTACGCTAGAGAGGAGGGAAAATCCTCATCCTTGGATGTTTCCTGGGATGGATCCTCCTCCTCTGATTGTGCGATTTCATTGTTATTCTCCGTTTCCGAATCTGAGTCCTCGCGATAGCAATTTTCATAAGTGACATATGCTTCGAGTGCCTCTGTATCCAGATCGGCTAAAAAGGTTTTCGCCTTTCGATCGTCCTTTCCTGTAAAGGAATGATCGAAATCCCAGTGATTCAGGCTTCTGCAGTGTCAACAGGGGCAAGCCCCTTTTTGTCCAGGGGTCTTTCCCTTGGATACGATTTTGTCATTCTTCAGAAACTTGTAATCAGAGAATTTCGCATGTGCTCCTATAGGTTTCCTTTTGAAATTCTTCTTTTTGACAAAGTGGGTGTCTGCTTCAGTTTCAAAGGTTTTAGTGAATTTCAATGATCAGTTGCTGGATCTTGATTCCAGAGCCTTGATTCTTCATTCCAAGTCCTGAGCTTGCGTATCTGGATTGCATAAGAGTGAATCCTCATGATAGCAGATATGATACTGCAGGTCAGCGATCATGTTGATTTGAGAGGTATCAATGAGAATGGACCAGTATTGGGGCACTCCATTCATTATTTCCATGATAGTTTCCAATGGAGTTTGAACAAAGACTTCCTGAATCATTCGGAGCTTGCGATGGAAATAGTCACTTGGTGTTTCTGCTTTGTGTCCTTTCTGGCGGTAGCGCATACGAAGAATCCAAGTTTTCATCTTATTGAACCATTGTTGATTCATAAAGTAGGTTGACAGAGCGAGTTTGAAATCGCCCCAGCTCTGCTGTACGTGTCGTTGAACCAGTGGATCCAGTGCGTGGAACCAGTTTTTGGTGATTCCTGTAAGGTGTAAGGGTGTGATCACTCCCAGATCATAATATATGTTTTGGTTTCGATAGGAGAGATGATTGAGCTGATTGAGCCAGTCGAGAATCGTGTCCATGTCCCCGTCCCACTGCGGAACATCAGAAATCTTAATTTTCTTTTTGAATTTGAATCCATCATCAATTCCATGAGCGTTTACTGGTTGTCTTCATGGTTGATTTGGTTGATTAGGTAAATTTAGTGGTGGTCCACCACTGGGCAGTCTGCTGCCAGGGGGTCCTCCTGGGTTACCACCACCTGGTACGCCATGAGGTCCTCCAGGCATTCGTGGAACCCATGGGTTTTGATTTCCATTAGGTCCTCCTCTGGGTGGTCCACCGCTAGGCGGTCCTCCGCCTGGTGGTCCCCTTCCCAGTGGCGTGTTGTCGTTGTCATCAGGGTTGTTGGGGTCTCCAGCTGGAAATCCTTGTCGATAATCTCTATTTTCATTAGGGTCGATTTGTGAGTCTTGCGAGCCAGGTAGGTCATCAATCCATATGGAGTCATCCTCTTGGGGCCTGACGTGGGTTGCGTCCTTGAAGTCAGACACATCGAAATTCCTTGTTGACAAATGATCTATAAATGAATGATCATGGAAGTGCTGGGGTCCTTTGATAGAGTCCCGTAGCCTTCCTTTTCCAAGATGTTCGTTTCGCTCAGGGGTCGGATTGCTGGTTCCTACGCGTCGGGCCGCGATGCTGGCGCATATATTTCTTGCATCCTGTCGTGAGAAATCGGTAGTGAAGTTTTTGGGATTGTAAGTCTTTGATTCATTTAGATCATCACCCTCCATCGGGTGGATAACACTTACTTCAGGAACGGCGAAAGTGGTTCTTCTCTTTCGAGTACAGTCAAAACTGTCTAAATGCATGACTGTCTAAATGCATAATTGTCTAAATGCATGAGATTTTGCTGGAACGGACCTCGTTCCTAGGCTGTAAATGCATAACCTGTCTAATGTATTAATGCATGCGGTCCATGGTGCATTTATGCATTTAGACAGTCGATTCTGAGAACAAAATACATGCTCAGTACTACAAATAATGCTTGAGAACTCTATAACAGGTTTGAGAATGCTAGAAATGGATGTATGCATGGTTATTTGAGTCACCCTCATCGCTTCTCCTCTCTCTTGTCCAAATGGCACCCACGACAATCAATAAAAATGGCAGTCAATGGGCTAAACCAGGTCCAAAGACCAGTCCAAGTACAGATACAGCACCTCCAATAGGAAAATATGGACGCCGTCAGCTCAACACCATTTCCCTCTCACTTGCCTCAGAAACCCTCCACAAAGAAGCTCGTAAAGGAATGACCACCACCCACATCACCAACTTCTTCAGTTCAGTCCCTAATCAAAGGAATACTACTACAGAAATGGAAACGGATGGCATTGCAATTCTTGTGAGTGATTCAGAACCTGAAGTGCTTGATGGCAACAATTCTCAGTGAGTTTTTCTGCGATTTTTCATTTGTGTTCTATTTATACTAATCAAATACAGTCTTCCATCATTGCAAGAAGGCCTCATGATAACAATGGATGTCACTCAAAGTGACGATGGGCGCAGCTGGATTTCGGTCGATGACTAGACTACTTTAATGTGTTATATACATTTTTTGGTGTTTTTATAGCCTAACTCGGGTGCCCTAATGCATCCCAGTCACTTGTTCTCTATACCTGCATAACTGTCTAAATGCATGCGATGTTGGCGTCCACCGACCGCATGCATTTAGACAGTTTTGACTGTAGTTACATGTGGTGGAAGTCTTGGAGGTAAGAAATGTTACTTAGATCCTCCGTTGCGTCGATCTGTCAAGGTAAATCTTCTTTCCAAAAGGGCATGGACATGTGCCATATGGTGTTGCAGTGCCTGACAAAGGTATCTGGGGACATTCTGGGGTTAGTATGTGACCAGATTTCCAGGAGACATGCTTCTATTTCAATTCTATAGATGGCTGCGGCCTGTTGTGCCTTGTCCTCAGACATGCCTTGAGTGAGCAACCTCTGGCTTACTCTGAACTTAGGTAGGCTGAAGAAAGGATTTGGTATCTCCTCTCTTGCAGCTTTAATTTGAGCATTGAATTGATCGAAATGGTGCTGCTCAATGAAGTGTTGAGTTATTATGTTTCCTTGATCATCAACGCCCATTACTCTGTGAAATGTTAGCACATGGAAGAATCCAAATACTAATTCTCTATGATCTTTTTCTGTATTTTTCTTATAGATATCATAAATGAAGGCCTCCTTCCAATCCCTGCCAGAAGGGTATATTCTAGGTAGAACCATGTTAGGTGAACACCATTTCTTAAGGGCATTCATAGCATCTTTTTTAAATTGTATTCTTGTTTCTCAGTACGCGTCGCCTGCCATAATGACTATTGACAGGGGGTAAAATGTATCAGTGTTGCCCCATGTGTTGGTTTTTAATTTTAGATATTTCCTGTAATTATTGAGTGCCTGTGCCCATGGGAGCAATTCCTGTTCCTTCTCTCTTTGCCATAAAGCAGTTTCAGACACTCCAACTAGGAGATTTTTCCCTTCCTTCTCCATTGAGAATTCAAGAAATTGTTTATTGAATTCTCCCCATGACAATTTGGGAAGATCAGTCATTTGTCCCTGAAAGTCCTTAGGTAGCTTGGCTCCGATGGAATGCGCTACGTCTTTTGCAGTTTTTGCAAAAGTTTTCAGGAATAGTATTTTCAATTTCGCTTCATCCATTGGATTCAAGCCATCTGGATCATTTTGTCTTGTACTGGATGGCATTCCCTGAAAATCGATGGTTGGATCGGTGGCGCCACTGCCCGCACTGATTGGTTGGGTGGTTTGTGCTGTGGTGCTGGTGCTCGACTGTTGTTATGGAACTGGGTTTCATGACAAGGCTGAGTGGATATATCTTTCTGTACGCCTACATGCAACCTATTTAGGTGTAGCAACAGAATGGTTTTAGCATTAATATTCTATTTATTGTAACTTTGTTTTGGAAGGCAGAGTGCTTTTGCAACTATGTTCACAAAAGTGCCTGCCCTCGAGATTCGTTTCTTTGTCTACCACTGTGGTGAACAAAGGATAGATGTTGGTCCCATGTTGGTCCCTTGTTCATATTGGAATTCATATGTCATGTATTAAGTATGACTCAGATGTAGTGTCTGAGTCATCGGATTGAGTCATGTACATACTCTTCACTCAGGGTCGCTCACCTATAAAAGGGGCAGCCCCTAGCGGAGTTTGAATATCATCCAATCTTCACTTATATCTACTTATCTTCAGCATACCTAAAGAGCCCAATAGCAAGCCCATCTAATAGAGATAGGGAGTGCACAGGACAATAGGTTCTAAGAACTTAGATATATACAAGATCAACGCTTACTCTCATATACTCCATATATCCTTACTATACCTATATAGTAGTACAAAGTATACTGTCATACAACTGAGGTGTCATAACCTAAAGTATATTTGTATTACCATAAAAGGAAATAGTCTTCCTTTGTCACCGACTTTGACAGGAGGTGTCAGCACCAACTTCGATTATATAAAAGCGGATATATATTAATACTTGATAAGTATTACTTATATATCTGTGGAACTGAAATAATAGTTCTCAGGTCTAGACTCAGGCTATTAGATGTTTACTTTGAACCCTTGCAGGGCACATCGTAACAACTGTGCTGATGCGGTATCAGTGCCTACAGTAGGTTGTGTAGGGTCAGGGGTATCTAATCTTGTCATTTGTTGAGTGGGAGTCAGATCGGTTCATAAGGTAGAGCCTGAGCTGCTAACGTCTGGAACCAGTTGTGGGTTTGTCCTTGGTTGTCCAGGGAGTAGGAATGAACTTGAGAATATAGAGGTTGTGTTCTCCATAGGGGAGTCAAGGTGCACTGTGATATTTGGCTGCGCCATATTGGCTTCTTCATATTGATCAGGATTCGAGTCTTTGTCATGATTGGAGTCGAGTCCTGATTGTTGAGATGGTTGATTCGTTGTTGGAGAGAGGTTTCTCCTTGGTGTCGGACCCTTTCCTTTTGCCATGAAGGGTGTTCATGATGAAACAGGGGTTCGGGACATGATATTGGTTTATGTATATAAAGTATGTGTAGTTAAGAGTAGAAAAATGGTATGTCCAGCATACATGAATAAATGCAGGTCTATTTCCCAGTGAGGCCCCCAAATGTTATGATGCACATGTGATAACTTTAGTAATCGTAACGTATGGTATTCTGGGGTTAGACCTGAGGACTATTATTTCAGTCCTACGAATATTGGTTTAGCAATTCACCAGAAGCGCTTCATGGATATTCGCTTTTTATTGATGTAAGAGTAGTGTAGTATGTATATATTGACTACCTAATGTCTATAAAGAACTATGACCTTTTAATAATGATGCTGCGCGCACTTCAGGATATGACTCCTCAGACAGTTTGTCAATGAGCACAGAGTGACTACGAAGGGTAGTGCTGGATAGATAAAGGTAATTGAATGCTATACGAAGTAGAATATGTAATAAAGCTTATTTACTAACTATCCTTTACCTATTGTCCCACGCACTCTGTATCTCTTATGGATTGGCTTGCAGATGGGCTACTTAGGTGTTTAGGATGCATCAGAATGTGAATGGGTAAAGATTGGATGATATTCAAACTCCGCTAGGGGCTGCCCCTTTTATAGGCAAGTGCCCGTAGTGGGTTACAGTGGAACTTGCCTAAATGTATGTGGTCGGGAGTCACCCAAACCGTATACATTTAGGCAAGTATACCACTAGCCAAGCAACGGCCTTATCATGTCTTAGGGGCTTGTAAAAATGAAAAACAATTAGTTTAGACATACTATAAGACAAAACATTTATTATGAAGCGCGAATAAGTGTGAGTTACAATCAAGATCAATGGATGTGCAAAAAAGCGTTGCTCAGTCAACCAAAATCACCTCTCTTTCGTTGGTATTGGTATTTGCAGCCTCCTTTTCTTTGGTTTCTGTGCTTCGAAAGTAGGTTGTGATCTTCGAGCTCTTGAGTGTGTTGCATTGCTTGGCTTTGAGGAGTGACTGAATGTTCGAAAGAGTATGGAACAAGCCAGAAAACTCTTGCTCATGAGCATGGAACAGAGCCAAGACTAGACCAATGCTCAGTGCACAGTGCATCTATCTCCAACAGGAAGGATTTTTTTTATTGCATCCTGACCCTCCGGCCCTGCTTCGACCCTGACTTGCTTTGTTCTTTCATCGGGCTATGTGTATATTCCACGAAATCTTGTTCACAATAGTCAAATAGAAGGGTATACATTTATCTCTATGGAACCAAGGCCGTTCCGGCAGTTTTCACATACACTTAGGTGGGTATACATTTAGGCACGTATACATATAGGCAAGTTTCACTGTACTAAGTACACAGCCGAGTCTGCATCGCCAATTGTCATAGTGATGCTGCACATATTCATTTATATGGATACCAATGCTGTGTAGAACCCGTGTTCAGCACCTATTCAGTTCCTTTGTGCACCACCATGATGAACAAAGCCTGCGCCGAATCAGACTCTCGAGGGCAGGCATGCAATTGTACAGCTTGCGCGATGATGCCTTTACTCAAGAGATAAAATTACAATAAATAAACCATTCATATCCAACCCTTAGTGCACTAACTAATTGATGGTATTAGCGAGCATACATAAAGGTATAAATAATTTGCTATTCCTGCTCGCCTGATTCCATTCCATAACAACATGGAAGGGTCACTCCTGGGGAGTGTGGGAGCAGCGAGGAAGGCGGCGAGGGGGGAAAGGTCTACAGAGCTGGGGCGTGGGCTGTAGGTCAGGCAACAAGCATCAGCGGTGCGCATATGGTGTGTGTAGAGTGTACGTACGTACATGGAAGTGTCACTCCCAGGAAGTGTAGGGCAGTGAGGAAGGCAGTGAGGGGGGAAGGTCCTACAGAGCCAATAAATGCGGTGCACGGGCTGTAGGTTCGGTGACAAGCATCAGCGAAGCGGATGCGATATGTGTGCAATGTATGTACATTCCCTGGGGTTGTTGCACGGTCCACAAAGCCCTAGCAAAAGGACTTTGAGTGGTAAGCTGTTAGCTACTGAATGACGCCTTGAAAAACATCAGACGCACCTTTCAGAATGCTGAAGGCATTAAGATTGCACCCATGGAGATGTAGGGGTGGTGAGGAATGCGGTGAGGGGGGGAAGGTCCTACAGATCTGATAAACATGGGGTGCTGGCTGTAGGTCATGCGACAACCTATCGTACTCACCTTTAAGGGTGTTGAGATTGCACCCATGGAAAGTGGGGCAGCAGGGCAGCGGAGCACGTGACAATGGTGGGGTCCAAGATGCAACAAACAACATAAGAGCCGCATGTTGGGTATGGGTTGAGCTAGAAGGATCAGCAAAGAAAATAAAGATTTTCTACATATCTACCTATCTACATGTTACTACAAATTCCAAGAAAGTGCGGCCCCTATCAGTCATAGACATAAAAAAGTGTGGCGGATATGTGCACTGACCACATTATTGTATGCACATAATTAACCTGACCTTTATGTATTTTACTTTGAATTTTAGGCACAATGGATGAGGGCGGCGGGCCACAGCAGCATTGGGAATACAGCTGAAATGCTAATAATGCATAATGTTGGTCGACGCTCAATCCTATGCATTATTACATATATGCATTATCAGATCGAGGTTTGTATTTCAAGGAAAGATGGTCCTAGTTCGACTTGTAATTAAAGAACATATTAAGAGTGGTCTGTTTAGCGCCTTCCCTGCTCATCCTCTGGAGGCAGGCTCAGTATCGGCACAGGACCTGTTCTACCTTGAGCGCACCCTCTGGACATAGAGCCAGACTGTTCTCCTCAAGTAACTGACATGCATCTATCATCTCCTTGAAAGATGGAAGCACCACTTTGAGCCAATCTTGTTAGAGTTTATTGGTCTTTGCCATGCACCAATCTGTGTGTGCTTCTTGCACCCAGTTTTTCATGTGCTTGTATGTAATACAAACTCTGCTGCCACTTTCAGACTCAGCTGTTTCCCCTGAAACGCTGAGCTGTAAGTTGCCTATTTCTTGTTGTATCACGTTGTTACTTATATCGAGTACCTAGCACTATACTCTAGGTACTTAATACAGAGCTGTTTCCCCTGAAACGCTGAGCTCACTATACCCCAGCATCAAGAGGTTGGATGTGCAATGTGAGACCTGGCTCAAAGTAGATTAATTTCATTTGTTTTGGTTTATACTGAATAGTATGGCTGGTAAAGTTGTCCAATGTAAGAGCAACTCGACGGTTTTCAAGCTGCAATTCAATATTCCATGATATTATAGCCAAATCTTACTTATTGTGGCCAATCAAGGCTGATCAGGTTGGCTTATTTCCAATCCTCATAATGCATAATCACACCATAAGGCTATGCATTATGCATTATGCAAAAATGGTTGATTTAGATAGGAACCAACTCCATCAATGCCAAAAGTTATGCATTATGAGAATTATGCATTATGACCTTATGCATTATTAGTGTTTCAACTGTATCTGATATATTCCTGGGAGGGGCAGACACAATGCTGGGTGGCCCTGGAAGTGAATGAGGCATGTGACATACACAGATAAGGCACATGGTCGTGTCACTGTGATCTCCAAAAAGGGAAGCATGTGAGATGCGCGTGCAGCTTGTGAGTGACATGCACAGAGAAAAGGCTCACAGTAGTGTCATGGTGATTTCCGGAAAGGGAAATGTGGAAGCACGTGAGGCATGCATGGGTGGTTTGTGAGCAGTGACATACATACAATTGGTGGTGTGGCTGTGATTTGAAAAGGGAGATGAGGAACATGTATGGCGTGTGAGGCGAGCATGCTTCAATGTGATGGGCAGCAATGTGATGGGCAGGTAAACCAGTAAACTAGGCGAAAAATGACTGAAATAAACTGAAATAAATGTATTATATTACTACAAAATATCAGAGAGAGTATCAAAAGGTTCTTAATGAAATTGGGTCTGGAACGGATGCAGGGAGGGCCGAAGGGGCACCACCCCAGGGGATGTGATAGGTGCATTTGTGACTGACATGTGCGAGGCACGCACATCTAATTATGGTAATAGAAGGCAGGCCACACACACACGCGTGCTTCAATCAACCCAAATCAGGATAGGTTTCGCAGCCGCACACGGCTGTGTTTGTGTGCCCTATATACACCCATGGTACAGGCTCCATGAGAAAGGTTGAGCCGTGCGCATCACACACACTAACAATTAAAAAAAAATACCCATACAAATTGGGAGCATGCATGCGTCATGCATGCTCCTAGTGATTTCATGATATTTTCATGATACAGGACGAAAAATTGGCTAATAATTTCTGGTAATTTACAGGATGATCAACGGTGTTGCATATCACATGTGACCACTGCCTATGTGGTCCCCTGGTGGACGGGATGAGTGTGGTTGAATGCCCCTAACCCAAGGCAGGGTTGTGCAAGTTGTGCAAGCCGCGCATGCCTCATTTGGGACAGGGTCGGCCGTGGGAACATGCGCGGCTGACCCCTTGAAGGGGTCTTATGCACAAAGCGAATGGACCCCTCTTAGGTGTTGAAAAGTGGTTGCCTGAGGTGTTGCTCGTCAAGTGGAGAAGGTCTGCTAGCAAGAATTTGGTAGGCAGGAAGCTCATATATGCCTAGGGACATCACAGTGCAGAATATGAGTGCTGAAGCAAAGTCAAGGCACCAGGATGATGGGAGCATGGTCCATTTTGGGATAAGACATGATATCAGGATCCTCCATGATAAATCCAAAGACCAATAATCACCACAAAACACCTGGATGAAGTGTTCAATCCACATATGCCCCATTGTTTCTGGGATGAACATCCCAGTGCTGTTTACTTCTCCAGGTGTACCAGACTGGCCAATAGGGAACAGGTCAAGACACCACTTAAATGCATGTGTACAGACCCCATGGTCTTTGGACCAAAAAAACACCTTGAGTAGCCCTGGATCTGGCTTGTCCTATGTCTGCCAAAGAATCATATGTCGCAAATGTCGATCGACCCTTTTAAGGGAGGGGGTGAATAAGGGGCCTTATTGACAGCCTTATAGAGAGGGCGATACACAAATCCATGTAGTTTTGGTGTTGCTATGTGTTAGACACTAATGTAAGAGATTATATGATCATGCTAAGGTGGTGGGAGAGCATGCCAGCTGTCATTTTGTTGCTCTCACCACCACCAACTCATGGCCTTTTCTTTGGGCCTCCCCCATGGACAAACAGGTGTTCTGTGAGGGTTGTAAACAATACTGGACCACCAAAATTTGTGCATATCCTACCCCTCATCTTCACACCAGCACTTCTGGAATGTGCGAACCAGAAAAATGCTAAGTCCAAACCAATACCCCTTGGACTCGACCACTTCCTTCTCCCCTCATTGACCTCACCACCAATGCCTCAAAAACATGCTAATGAATCAATAATCTTGACACTAGTGAGTACACTAATGCACCGCTCATGCAACCCCCCTCCCCCCCCCAAAAAAAAACCCCAACAAACCTAGACACGTGACACCTGGTGAGTTGTGCTCACTCGCAACGGCAGTAACAATGCTGACAAGACCTCATGGATCAGGTACCTGCAGTTTTACTGCCTTTATCACTGCATAAGTCACTGGGATTTCCTGCGTCATGGTCATCTGCAGAGCGGATATGGATCCCACCAGGCCCACCGACCATGGATTGCCTCCCATCAGAGCAGCACATTGCGTTTCCAGGCAGGAGAATGGAAGAGGGTGATGAGGGAAGCTTGTATCCTGGTCTGTGTCATTTCACACTCTCCCACCTTGTCCTATGGACTGACAGAGAATCTCACGTGCAACAGCATTCATATTGACATGCACCATAGTCCCTGTTCAAGGTACAGTGGCTGATTTCTCCGGATGAGGAATTCCATGCAACAGTGTAAGAAACTGAGTTGAGAACCAAAGGATGTTATTATCTGAATCAGTTGTTAATTGTGCTGTAGCTTCTGCATTGGTCTCCAATATACTAGATTGCTCTTAATCTCGTGTCTGCTCCCAAAGTGTGATTCCAAGGATGTGAATGGATAAGCAATGTGGGTCATAGACTAGAGAAACTGCATATAAAGGTCTTTATAAGGTACCCTAAAACCCCCCTTATAAACCCCTTTGGGGGGTCTGTAAGGTCACAGAAGTGAAAAAACCGTATAACCCATTAAAAGCCCCACTCCGACATTTGCAACATAGAAGTCAAGTCAAGCTATTGCAATGTGCACTTTATCAGGTGTATCAGACCATTCTAACTCCCCCACCTTCACCAGGGGTAGATGAGGTTGTTGGGCAGCAAGAGTATGTGTTGAGATGGAGAAGAATCCAATGATCAACTCGATGAGAGGCACGACGTCCAGTGGGTCCAGCATATGAGATGCAACCGCTTGACTGGAGACTTTTCAGCCATGTTGATGAAGGGGCTGTTTTGTGGAGATGCCCCACAGCAATATCGAAGATGTGCAGCCCCAAAGGTGGCAATGGGGAGATCTCAAGAATTATTTCATGAATGATGTGATAGAGGGCAGCAAGAGGATCATGATGGTATTCAAAAGGTTTCCGGAAGACAGCCGTGTACAAGTAGATGGCGAGCTTGCCACCATCGTAGGCACCTGAGTAGAAAATTCGATGATCCGAAATGCTTGTGTGGTTGAGGAGGTCCGCCAAATCCGAGTGAGCAAGAGCTTGCTTGGTGCTATCAATATAGAGTGTGGCAATCAGGGAAAGTCAAAAGTCATCGAGAATCCCCACAGATGTACTCAGGCTCCATTGAAGAAGGTCCTTAACATATTGAATACAATCTTGACTCCAAAGGTCCAGGGCATCAGTGCTATCAACTTGACAGAATGTCATAGACACAGGCCCAGAGGTGGAGACAGTCACTGGCAAGATGTAGAGGCCATCAATGGGATTAATACCTCGCTCGTGAATTGCTGATCTGATGGCGTGCAAAGCATAAAGGACTGCAAATGTGAGTGGAATATTGGACCTTCTACTCTGTTCTGTGCTTGAAACATATGTAAGCACGGCTGTGAAAAATCTAAGATACATATCAACTAATCTCTCCAAGGAAAGGGAATGACCAAGCATTGTCCGGTGGGAGGTATTCACCATCCAGAGGAGCTCAGCATCAGCAGCATCACTCGGCTCAAGAAATGCAATTATTCGCCACAGGTCATACCACTCGGGCTGACGGAGCCAAAAGGACAAATAGGAGGAGAAGAGATGATTGAGTGGCACACGTGATTTTTGATCATCAGTTTCCCTACTACCTAGATGGTTTTGTAATGTAAGGTATAACTGCTGATCAGTGGTGTCATAATTGTAACAAACCATCATCGTGCGGGCAACAGTCCAGGCGGCAGAAACAGAGAAGGCGGATTGACCCCAAGTAACCTGAAAGTAATGTGAAGCAATTCGTTCCACTTCTCCATAGTGCATGGCCATAGTGTAAAATCTTTCACTGGATGATCAAGCAACTCCAGGAAGATCGGAATATTCTCCACAGCCTCTTCGGTTGCCGTGACAAGCCGTTCGAGAGCATCAACGTGCGTCTGAGGATCAATACCAGAGCGCGAACGGGGTACTGCGTCAGGTTTGTGGGGTTGGGCAAGGTTAGCCACTCGCTTGTTCGAAGGTATCGGCTGCGTGGCTTCATCGGGAGTATCTGCGCCTGCCTACTGATCTTGAGATGGCAAGGCCTATGCGACGAGCAGTTTGGGTAACGGGAATATGCCAGGTTTGCAGCATCGCAAGGCCACGCGCGAAAAGACGAGACACAGGAGAGGAGAATGGCGCATAATCTTTTACAATCGAAACATATGTAGTGAAGTCGTAGCACCCGACGACAGACAAAAACATGAGTGAGCACAAAATGGCAGATGGCAGATGGAAAGGGAAGATAAGAACAAGGAGGCCAATACAGAATAAAAAGAGGGATCCTTGGATGAGGATCGGGAGGAGCGCGACGAGCTCATGCAGCTTCCAGCGCTCGAGTTCTCGCAGTCGCCGTTCGCGTTCCTGTGCACGGAGATGTGGAACAGTGTACTTTCTCCATCCATGGTCAAACTCCTGCAACCAGCCCTTGACGAGCATCGCGAGGAATGCATCGATCAAAACGAGCGCGAGGCTGAGGAAGGAGAGCATGTTCACCGCAGCTGTATCGGAGGAAACTTGAAAAGCGGTGGGCTCAAACGCAGGGGTTGTCGAGTTGCTGAGTTGTTGTGAAATGTGGATGAGCATGTCCATTGTGATGTCAGTGCTGTTGGGCTGGAGCTGAGGGATCAAGAAGATAAGGAAAGCAGAAAGGAAGGCAGCAAATAGACCATCCTGGAACCAGGTCAGCGGGCATGTACTGTAGAGAGTATCCGGACATACAAAAACGAGCACGGTATCTGCCAAATCTCGCCACTCGACCTCCCGGATGTTGTCTTCCACGGCGGCCATCTCGTTGTAGTATTCCCATATCGATTTTTCACTCCCATGGGACTCTGGAGGAACATCAATCTCGTGTGGTATTCCGTCTCACTAAGGCCTTGATCTACATGATTGCGTGTCACAGGCATAATTCTAAGGGCTCAAAACACCTTTATTTGATACTAAACTACATTATATATGTACCTGCTCACGCTTCTATCTCCTCTCAGCAAGCTGCAAGAAGCTGCCTGGTGGGTGGTACACCACTGTATCAAATTTTCTATGGATCTGTAAACCCGGTAAATCCGGCTTTTAACCCAAAACTTCGGGAGGCCCTACAAATGTCAAATTGATGTTTGGTGTGTCAACTCACCAACAAAGAATGGAGTCACTCGAAAGGAATAATAACGGCAGGCAATCAAGGAGGAAGATGCTCAGCTAAAATAGCGGACCCTCTCGTACCACAATCCGCACCAAATGTCATCAATTTGGCGGAAACATTCGGAACGGAAACGGAAACTATTCTATTCAAGAAATCAACTCTGGATGCTACACTATCTACTCGAGCCACTACAGGAAGTGCAGCTTATGACCTATTTCCTTTGCGGCAGGTATCCATTTCTCCAAATACTCGGAAGGTAATATCAACGGGACTTTCTTGTGAAATGCCCTCCACACATTACGGTCAAATCATGCCAAGATCTGGAATGTCTGCTAAATTGATGGCAGATGTAATCCCTGGAGTATTGGATAGCGATTACCGAGGAATCATAGGAGTAATACTTCACAACAATTCGGAAGTACCAATTGCCTTACACCCAAGACGAGCCATGGCTCAAATCCTATTCATAAAATTGGGATAACTACCTATTTCAGAATCTTCGAAACTCGCGGAATCTGAAAGAGGAACTAAAGGATTTGGATCTACAGACGGAATTACTCTTACAACAGAAGTAATCACCCTGGAACCAGTAAAAGGAAGACCACCAGGAGCCACCTTCTTAGGCGCCCAGCCATCTAAAGCAACGGTCAGGCTCAACTCGCCAACCGGGCTTTCTACACAAATCATTATTGATTCCGGGTCTAATATAACATCTTCTAGACTACTAGAAAAACTGAACCCTCCTTTGAAACCAAAGGAAGGCCAGAACATCAAAATTAATCAAGTAACTGGACGGTCTTCTACAACTCAATACCCCTCTCAATAATCAGGGATAACGGATCTACAAGTGTGAAATTAGGAGATTCAGGGTACACGATACCTTTGGAAAGTTCAGTAGACAGTGCCTTTTTGAACGTTACGGCTCTGGAAGCGACAAGCCGACGACGACGATCCAGTGCCTGTAGGTCAAGGTTTGTCTCAGTCGCTGGGAAGACGCGAAGTAGCAGATGAAGAACTTACCAGAACCAGGGCAGCGAGACAACCGTCAAGACATCCACCAACTCCGTCGACAGCCAGGCGACGAGACACAATCGGAGAGAATGAAAGAGAGAGCGGGGCGGGGCCGAGACGACGTCGAAGGAACAGACGAGGAAGCGTGAAATCTACCGACCGAGCTAAAACGAGAAAGATAGTCAGCGACCAGCGTAAATAAGTGGAGAAAAAAGGGGACGAACGAGGATCAAGACGCGCGTTTCAACCAACGAGACAAGAGGCTGCAGAAAACAAACAGAAGACGAGCGAGGAGAAAGGGCAGTGTTGGGGGGGGGGAGAGAGGGGGGCGCTCAGTTGGTGGCGATGCCGCAGAACTCAGCGAAGGGATACTTGGCGCGGATGAGCTCGATGACGTAGTAGGCGGGCGTGGCGTAGGTGACGTGGGA
>Ga0307515_10004059_pt1 | contig 30538 bp, 32 predicted proteins | sample 17_EM_MG_FD_194513 | JGI IMG/M metagenome (GOLD analysis project Ga0307515, IMG submission 194513) | Populus trichocarpa ectomycorrhiza microbial communities from riparian zone in the Pacific Northwest, United States - 17_EM | ecosystem: Host-associated > Plants > Roots > Unclassified | place... | reverse complement strand
CTGAGGCTTCCCTCAATTGTTCTTGTACCGAACGTACTCCTATCAAATCATTTGCGAGGATTCGTAATTGTTCCGGAAGATTTTGTGGTTTCAGCACCACCTGTTCCATCGTTTTCAATCTTTCATCCCCCCCCTCAGGTAGGTCTCCAGGCCTTCTTGTCAATGCATCCGCTTTTCCATTCGATTTCCCTGGTCGATAAACAATCTTATAATCGAACCTTGATAAAAACTGGGCCCACCTGGCCTGTCGTCTATTTAAAAGCTTTTTGGTCATAAAATATTCAAGATTCTTATAATCAGTTATCAATTGTAGGGTATGTTCCGCACCTTCACATTCCGGTCTCCATTCCTCGAGTGCTTTAATAATTGCCATCAGTTCTTTATCATAAATATCATAATTGCATTCCGCTGATGAATGTTTTTTCGAGAAAAATGCCACTGGATGTAGTACTCCATCATCATCTTTTTGTGACAATACTCCCGCGGAAACATAATCCGATGCATCAGTTTCAATAATAACTTCTCTATTATGATCGAAATGTCGGAGAATAGGTGCAGTTGTGAATTTAAGTACCATTTTTTCGAAGGCTTTTTGTTGATCTTCCAACCCCTCGAAAAGGACATTTTTCTTCGTCAACCTCGTTAGCGGTTCTGCTATATCCGAATATCCTTTAATGAACCTGCGATAGTAATTGCAAAATCCTAGAAATTGCTGAACTTCAAAGAGATTATTCAAGCGGCCATTTGCGGTCTTCTTTTCTCGTGACCAATTCCGCACTGTCTCTATCTTATCCGGATCCATGGAAACTCCCTTTGTTGATATAACCAGTCCCAGATATATAACGGTTACCTTATGAAATTCGCATTTTTCCGGTTTCAGATAAAGTCCCGCCTTCAACAATCGTTCCATGATCCACTTAACATGTTCCTCATGTTCCTTGATTGAATTACTGTATATCAGGATATCATCTAGATAAGCAGAGGCAAAACGATCCAGGGCTTCCCAGATAGTATCGTTAATATACCCCTGGAAATCGGCTGGTGCATTCATGGTCCCAAACTGCATTACCAATGGTTCAAATAACCCGTACCTGGTGCGGAAAGCCACTTCATATTCATCTCCCTCTTTTACCCGTACCAAATTATATGCCCCTCTCACGTCTAGCTTAGTATAAATCCGTGCCCCCGCTAATAGGTCTAAAGTCTCTTGAATGAGGGGTAGGGGGTACCTATTTTTAATAGTCTTACTATTTATATCACGATAATCGATACAAAATCGAAGTCCCCCATCGGGTTTCATTGCGAATAAACATGGTGCCGCGTAAGGTGAGGATGACTGTCGTATAAATCCCTTTGTCATATTTTCCTGAAGCCATTCCTTCATAACCACCAACTCTTCTCGGGACATTTTGTAGAGGGGTCCCCAGGACGGTACCTCGCCTTCCTTGAGTCGTACCTTATGATCAATATTCGGTGGTCATGCGGAGGTAGTCTATCTGCCAATACTTTACTGAACAAGGGGAGGAACTCATGATACTGCTCTGGGATGACTTCCTCCAATGGTTTCTCCTTAAGATCCTTAACTTCGATGGCTTTATTAATATCATATAGTGATGCTTTAAAGATCGCAAGTTTCCCTTTTTTAACTGTTCGGAAAAAAGAAGCTCCGTTTAACAGAACTATATTTCCTCGAAATGGTCTTAGTCCTCGGATATCCGCAGTCCAAAGTTTCTTTTCTTGGTAAACTGGTTCAGGTGGTTCCTCTGTGACCCCTTGGACCGTAACAGGCCTTTCTTGACAATGATCCACGCAATACTGCGAGCCGAATGTAACCGTATTTGAAGCAAACCTAACCGCGACATCATGTAGCCTTAACCACGGAATCCTTAATACAATAGGGTAATGTCCTAACTTTGTGATAAACATCGGGATCCTTTCCTTATGATCCTGTATATCCATCCCTACTTCCGCAAGTTGAGTAATATCCCCTGATTCGATGGTTCGGCCATCGATAACTTCTACTTGTCTTTTTTCTCTGAGTTCTTTCAACGGAACCTCATGGTGACGAGCAAAATCTTGATCCATAAATGCAATTCCCGTAGCTCCACAGTCTATCAACGCATGTGTTTGTATCACTTGGTCACGAATGGTTAAGGAACAGGTTATAACCAAATGTTTCCCTTCCATTGATTCCTCCAATACATCCACCCTGCTAATTGAAAACCGTGAAATTCCAAAACATTGTAACGCATTCGAATCAAAAATTTTCTTGTCGATTAAGGAGTCACCTTTCCCTAATCGACACTCTCTTTTCCCTTTTCCTTCCGCTCCTCCTTCCTTTCCATTTCCTTTACTTCTGCCCCTGCCGCCTTGAACGGTCGGGCCTTCTTTCTCACCGCGCAATCCACCGCTCTGTGGTTAAACCCACCACAGTATAAACATCTCCCGTCCGCAAACCTCTTCGCTCTCTCCTCCTCCGATATCCGCCTCCTGCCTGCACTAAGATCCATTGGCGCTGGTCCGGTATATCCGGCCACCGTCCCTGCTGGTGCGGTTTCTGGTGTCCTTGGAGGTGCTGGTGTTCTTGGTGCGCTTGGGGATCCAGCTGAGGTGGTCCATTTATGCTGCGCCACTTTTTCCGCCTTCCTTTGTCGAATTTGGTTGTCCCGTTTCTGGCACAACGTCACGAACGCGGGAAGCTCATCCGGCATATCGGTATGTATGAAGGAATCTTTCATTTCCTCGGACAACCCTGACCTCAGAGCATTTCGTAATGCGGAGGGGTTCCAATCCAGATCGGCCACTATAACCTGGAACTCGGCATAATACAGAGAGAATTCTCGGTTCATCTGTTTAATTTCCTTCATATTTCGTTCCGCGGTGGCCACTCGGTCGGGGTCCCCAAAAGCTGCCTGCAGGAGTTGTATAAATACTAACAGGCTTTCCAGCCCGATCTCTCCGTTGTCCCGGACATGTGGCAAGACCTGTTTCAGGGCGAGCCCGCTCAGGCGGTTGAAGGCGTACCTCATTTTCGCCTGCTCGTCGGGGAACCTGCTGGGTATATGGCAGATAACCATCCGGAGTTGCGCAACCCAGCCTCTCAACTGAGTTCGATCCGACCCTGAAAAGTCCGGGGAGTCGGGAAATTTCTGCCCTCTGTCCTCGGGTTGGTGGGGGGCTGGTGGCGCTACCCGTGCGGCTAAGGATAACGCATTCGCTAACTGTGCTCTCAAATTCCTGCCCTCCTAGCTGGCTTCCCGGGCATCCCTGGTCATATCGTCCAGTTCCCTCCTCAGGTCCTCGTCTGTTCCCGCCGTCCGGGGGGTCTGTCGGGATACCTCTAGTTCGTTCTGGAGGGTCTCCAATTGTGTCTCGTAATTGGTATGAACGCATACGAGCGGGGGGGGTTGGGTCCGTGCCCGAAGGATGGTTATCTGGTTCCGCAGGTCTGTTATCTCCGCGGGATGGCTGCACACCTGTTGTATCTCCCGTACGGGTTGCGAGTACGGTGCCACCCTGCCCAGGATCTGTTGTGTTACCATCAACAGCTGGATGCTTTCTGCTTCTGTGGTTTCTCCGAGGTCTGTGCTGAGAATCCGGTTGATGGTTCCCTGGTCTTGTACCGACACCAGGGCTGCTCGGGGTTCCTGTGATGCGGACATTACAGCGGATTATGCACATCTACCAGTGCCAATTAAACCGGTCGATCTCGGAAGGGGTAGGTGTCGGTGGTTCGACAACGATCAAAGGGATTCCGAGAGGTTTTGCAGTTTCTGCTGCTGCTGGTGGGTGCCCCTCAGTTTCGTGGGTTCCGCAACAATCGTGTCCCTCGCACCAACAAGGGGTATCTGCTTCACAGTTAAACCAGGAATGGGCTCCCCAGTACTTAGTCCAGCTATTCCCGAACACTGGATCGTCGAGTTCTGAACCTCCTCCGTACGTGGCAGCCTCCGTCCAATAAAGATTCCAGGGGGATGGAGTGTCTGATTGTTCCCAAAAATAAGCAGGAAGATAGAGGTCGTCTACCTCAGTATTCAATAATCCTTCGATACTTTCGAAGGCGTTCAAAGGTTCAGGTTCGGACAGAGTGCAATGCGTTCCGGCAAGATCAAACCAATTCGTTCGAGAGGTGCAGTTACTGTCGTACTTTCGCATTCGAGTATGGTGATCGGTGAGGGTAATTTCGGATATCAAATCCGGTAAGCTGTCTGCGGATATCAACGCAATCGTCGCAAATATGGATCCAATAACGTTCAGGTCCCAAATATACCAAACAGGAGGGGGAGCAAGGTTCGTGACAATACCTACAGCCGTTCGAGGGATGCAGGCACGTTCAAATGTCTTAATTCGTAACTGCAGTGGCCGCAGATCGAAATATAACTGTCAGTTTCTTCAAAGAAGTACCAACACAAATCAAAGCAGGGAGTCAGGCAATGTAGACAAAACATCCGCTATCAGGTGCGTATATCGAAGACTCGTTCTAATGGAACGGGCGGGATCGGACGCAGGTGATGTGGATGTTGCAGGACTAAACTCGAAGTGCGTATCGAGAGACAAAGATCAGAATATGTTTCAAAGTCGTACTATTGCTTGCTATACAAGAGAACGAGTAAAGAGAGAAGAAAAGAAAACCCATCAACGCCAACAACCTCTCTTTATATACAACTTCGTCTGCCACCCTCGAACCATTCTCCATGCTCTGAAGTACCATCCGAATCATCATCTCTGATCTTACACACCATCTCCTAACGTCTTATCAGTACAACCACGCCACAACATCCGACGTCGCAACACTTCTTCCTACGTCCTCATCTCATCCTTATCTCCCCAAATAACTCCCCCACCATTACCGGTTCCTTACATCCATCTAGAACCTTCGTCCCCGCTTCTGCTAAATGAGTGACTTCTTTTCCCCTGGTTCCTGCACTTCTTTTCCTTCGTACCGAAACGAATGTAACCTATCACATCTCCGATTCCTTCCCAATTCTCCTGGGCCGTAACATTATGCAAGTATCATTATCGTTGTTAGGAGAGAACCCCTAACATGTCAGCTGCTTACCACATAGCAGATAGTGTACTAACCAGTGGATGTTCCTTCATCAGTCAGCAAATCTGGATTAGAATCTTTATAACGCTTGTGATCCTTGGCATATGCATCACGATTGAAGAATTGAGCACTGGGAAGAGGAGTATGCATAGTGTGAGCAATGGTTCCAACCTGCTAGTACAGTTCCGGGTTAGGGTTGGAACCGGAACCGAACCGTTGCAACGGGTCTTACCACACGAAATCCCGGACCGTTGCAATTGGGCCGGTTTTACCACCAAAAACCGGGCATTTCAAACTCACAACTTTGGCTCCAATTAAGTATCACAGTTCTGATCTTATCGTGACATGATCAATACGTGGATTGTGCAGAATTAGCTGCTCTTCCACCTCCCGCGTCCAGATTTGCGATCCACCAAATATTCGTTTAGTCGGTATCAAAAACCCACCAATTTCGTCTAAAATTGGGTGTTTTGTCAAAGCCACTCAACGACTATTGGTTGGATCGCCAATCTGAATGTGGGAGGTGAAAGAGCGGTTGATTCGGTACAATCTACATATTGATCATGTCACCATACGATCACTACTTATATACTTAATCGGACCCAAAGTTGAAGGAACCGCAATATGGAACTGCGGTCCAGGTATAACGCGGTGAAACAACAACGGGTTTATGTCCGGTCCAGGTAACAACCCCACCAAGACAATGTGGGTCGGGTTTTTGGCCGGGTCTGGAACCGAACTGAACCTGACCGCTAGTCAACAACCGGACCGCTGGCGGGTTACCCGGATCCGTTACTAACACTTCATATGCATATACACTTATCTGGGTGGCACACCTTCAATTTAGGATGAGTGCATCAAGAAAATTTATTTTAGTCACTGGGAGCCTCCAGGAGTGTGTGAGAGGAGGCGGAGTGTAAAGTTAGAAGCATCAATTTCAGGAGAGAATCGGACCCTAGGAGGGCATTCCGGCCGGCCTTCGGAGTAACTGGAATCTCTGATGACTGGTACTGGAGCACCATGGGAGCTGTTGTGATAAGTTTGGGAGCACCTGGGACTGTCGCCCAACCAATGTGGGAATCCCATACTAACTCTGAGACATGCTTGGGTTCTTAGTGATATTCATTTGAAGGACTGCAGGCGGTATCTGAGATTTTCTGGATGTACACGACCAATAAGAATACCCTCCACCTATGATGCATAGATTATTGTTCATTATCAACTTCTGAATCATACTATAGTACCCAGCATCTCATTCAATATTCTACTGTTTGCATAGCTACATTAAGGAGAACCAAAGAAAACAACGAGTAATTCAACAATGAAAGCAGGTAATCCAGAAACAATAACCCGGCTAGGCGATCGAATGATATTAATCGAACATGGTCTCAATGTCATCCGCTAAATCTCCCATCCAATCAGGGCCAACAAACGCAGGAACACACAATGCATCAACAGCGCAAAGAAGCTGGAGGCGTTCCATGCATTTCCGAACGATTCGGGCCTGGCGAGTGGGCGAAATTCATTTCCAATGTCATTTGGCTTGATTTGTGATATCTGAAGGGTCGGAATCAAGAGCTTAGCTCGCGGTGAATCAAAATGCAGTCTGAAAGGCAATATGATGAATTCGCGGGGAAAAGAGGTGTGTCAGCAGGAAAGGAGGAGTGCCTGATGTGGAGTGCAGGGTGGGCAAGGGGGGAGATGATGGTGATGGAGGAGTGCGGAATGAAATTGTGGGGCGCAAATCCAGTCCAAGGAGCAACTATCCAGTAGAGCAGCCCATCTATGCTGAGCATTGCCAAAAGGGAGGGAGGTAAAGAGTCTGGAATAGAATAGAGGCGCTCCTGATCGAGGTCAAGGATGGGATTGAGGAGTGCCCATTTTTGGGGAGGATCGCCGACAGAAATGCAGTATGGAGTGCTGAATCAAATATCAAAGCGCCAATCCAGACTGAAGAGCGTGGGCGAGGATTGAGAAGCACCTATTATGACAGAAGAGAACGATGGGGGGGGGGGTGTATGAAGCAGCACACCATGTGTAATTGATGAGTGCAGTGGCTTTTGCAGTAATACAATCCATCACCGTGGAAGGGCAAAATTTACCTCGATATCCATCTTGAGAACACATAACTGTAACCTTCTTTCCAGTGGCATACTCAGACAGCGCACAATGAATAGCTGCGGCCACAAGGACTAACGTCTGCGGTGTGAGCAGTTGAAAGAACTGCGATGTTGTCCGTTGTCGCCCCAAGCTATTGGCAGTGAATACAAACGGACGGTAGATTAAGTCAAGCACTTCCATCTGCGTGAACCAGGACTTCTTATCATTGATGACATACGAGAGAGAAGAATCATCAAATAGGAGCTCCTTAATCTTGATTCGAAGCTCAGTCTGTGATCGTAAATCCCAGCGTTAACTTCGGACAATAGTTCGACAAGCTCCATCTGCCAAACACCCTTAAATAGTACTGATCTTTATTTTTAACTATTTATATTTTTGGGGATTACTATCATCACAAGGCCAATCAAGGAGCAGAAAACAGAGTAAACACTTACAGCTTCTCGGGATTCCGGATCAATTTTAAGAGATGGACCACTGGGCAATTGACACACAGATGGTGTACCTACAGGAGCACCTGCTAATGCCTGCTGTCGATCCTGGGCTTCAATGGCTAGTTTCTAAGCTTCGTCAACCATCGAGTACTTCTCATGGGAAATGATTGGCCAGGGAGTCTTGGTGAATACGATTGCCTCCATGAACTGTTTCGCTACCTCAAACGTAGCCTTTTGGTTTTGAGGAACGTTGTAATCTCCACTGGCCTTTGGTTCAGAAACACTATGGTCTCCACCAGCCTTGGGAAGCGGGAGCGGCTCGGTGGGTACAAGGTCAGACTCACGTAACATGTTGATGTTTGACTGTTGGCGTTGGAGCAATGGTGGTGCCATGGCCCCGGCTGGATGTCACAGGTTTGGAAGTGTTGTGCGGGCAATGACAGTATCGGCAGGGTTCCGTTTCTTTGGCAGTGGAACCCTTGTAGTTTGTACTATCTTATCACAGCACGCCTGTTCTAGATGTTGGATCTCGTGCTGGTTGTCCAACTTGTCTTCTTCGATATCAGATGACAATGTGGACTCTCCAGCGTCTTCACTGTCATCATTGCTGATCTCCTCCTGATCAGTATTGTCATCATCCTGGTTCATCTGAATTATAGCGCGGACATTAGCTATCTCTAACACTATACACCAAGGTTGTAGTTCAAACATTTGATCGGCAATGCAAAGGGGCTGTCTCCTTGAATGCATGTGCCAGGGCTCGCTGAAGGTGTGCTTTTTGATTCTTCTGTGAATGGTGATTCCTCACCTGGCTGGCCGTAGGTTGCATGTTGATGAAGTGAAGTTGTGGAATGTAGACAGAAGCATAACAGAGTAATTACAGTAGAAAGTGTAAGAGAATAATGGGAAAATAGGGCAACAAAGTAGCACGCCATCGAGGAGGATGCAATTCGAGGCGTGCCTGGAAAGTGTTGGGCAGTGTGTGCGGTTCATATATATACTGTGGAAGCTTGTTCTGTGTTGTGATTTATGAAGTGTCAGGTTCACCGGATTTGATGAATTATTCATGCCCCCAATTCCCGAATGTTAGCATTCGTATTGAAATATGCTATTGATGCAAGAATTGGAGGTTGGATTAAGCCAACATACCTAGAATTTGAACCAGATGCACCTGAGGAACTCGAGACAATAACATGGTTGTATCACTAACTAACTCTCAGGGCCGGACATAGATGGAATACTGAGAATTGGGTAGATAATGATCGCCCCTGCATATAACTCCGCCGAAGGTAGTTCATTATGCCTCTTGTTTGAGCATACGAGTTCGACCGCGTGGCACAGGATTGTCGGTGTGTTGAAGTATCATGCAGGACTTGGACGGAGGATAGAGTTGGTACCATCGTGAGTGGCAACAGTTGAAGTTACATGTGTTCAAACAGAGTTTGTCGGTGATAGTGGATAAATATGAATCTCTGAATGCGGCATACCAGTCGGATAGACACCCTATTTTGATGATATTTGGTGGTTTTATGATTCTGCAGCAATGTTAGTGGTCAATTAGGCAATATCGGGTGGAGAAATTCACTTTCAGCGGTCCGAGTCTGCTGAATTCACAATATGTATGCAGCCAGTGTAAGAGAGAACGGAGAATTTGGGTTTACAAAGGAGAGATTCAAGATGGAGAAAGAATGGTAAATGTACAATGAAGACTCAGGGGTAATCTAATCGATTCCAGTTCTGCTCAATGCCAAGATTGCTAGCGAATGGGTCATACATAGTCACTCACATTAGGATGTTGTGTCTACTATCATTTAATCACAAACATTATGAGTCTGAATGCTACAATGTTGACTTAACATGTGTATTGGTGTTCAAAGCAGTGCATAAGAACAACAGGAATGCATTATGAGGCTTCATGTAACAGCAGAAAGATGAATAACAGCATTCAGTTCCAGCTAATTGAGGCGCAGCTAGCATTGAATGGGTACACAGCATACAATCTAATAGCTGCGATTGCACGCTCGCTTGACTTTGATAGTTACCTTGTACTCTCAGAAACTGCCTTTTCTTTACTCAAGCTTTCATTCTGATTTTTTCTTCATGCACACCTGGGAGTGGACATTGGCGGAAATCAGACATCGTCTGTTATGATTTGTTACGAACTTCAGGCATTCAAGATATACGGTGGGCGGGAGCTTGCCAGTAACTGATTCAACCGCTGAGCAGAGACTGGCATTCAGATTCTATCTCTTCGAGCTCTCTTGATGGAAATCAGTTGACATAGTCTATTTTAAGATACAGTTGTTGGCGGCCCAAACATACATGTTAGTAAAAATGTAGTTAAGTGTGGATTAGAAGAGTTGTGAAGTTAAGCCTATGCAAGGAAGGGTGGGATACAAGTGAGCGGGAGTTGTTGGTCATCTGCAGAATCGCTGAGCAGAAGCTGTCTGTTGAGGTTCACTCTCGGAAGCTGCAGTTCGATTATGGAGCCCGAACGACAGAAGCTATTTTAGGATCTTGGAAATGTACGGTCATAACACACTTCTTAGTCGAAATTCAGGTAAGTGTGGGTACATATCGGCCAGGGCAATGCATCGACAGTAAGTGTGTGGTGGACACCTTCCTCCAAAGGATAGATTTACCCAAAGCACGACAGATTTGGCATTTAAGCGGCCGCCTTAACATTCCAATCAAGCATAGAGCCAGACATTAGCTGGGTTGAAGCGGGATGAGCCGCGCCTGCACCAAAAAGTTTAGTGTCTGACAGATGACACTCTGTGTGCTGGCAGCGACAGATTCAAAGGTAATCCAAAGTGGGTATTCACGGTTCAGAGGCATGCCTTAAGTGGGATCCTATGTGAATAATGAGTGCCGGCATGTCGAAATTAGCCGTTGAATAGAATATGCGTGCGGTGTGAAATCTGAGACCATCACACTCGAGCGGTGAGTGGATCTCAGGTGTGCCTGAACTTCGTTCCTGCGCGAGGAAATATTCGCCTATATTCTTCCGGTAGGCTTGGAATATGCGAGCCATGTCCTAGGATACGATACATCAACTCGAAATCGCTTAGACAGTCTTTCTATCCCTGGATGATTAGAGATATACTGTGATGTATCAGTCTCAGGAGAGTCGAGATGTTGATAGCGATACTCATGTGCAATTGACTGTAAATTATTCAGCATTAATTATTCAGCATTGTTGATTCAGTGAATATCCCAAATTCTTTCGCAATTCCAGTGTCCGGTACGCTGGCGATAGACAAGAAACAAATCATTTGAATCACACATGGTGGTTCAGGCGCACCTGATAACTGCAATCCCATTGGCAGGGGTCCGTATCACAATTCCACACGGACAATCGATGAAGATGCTATGTGACTGCAGCTGTGTCAAATTGACACGAAGAGAAATGTACAGCATGCCAGGAGTTGCCCCAGTCAACCATTAAACCGGCGCACGGGCTTTTCATCACATATTGGAGCATCCAAATAATGCTATATTAACGTTTACCAGATATCAGTTGATCTTTGACTTCATCCCATATTCATCTGTATAATCAACTAACACCAAATGGAATCGAGCTCTAACCAATGCTCCCCCCGAGCGTCTTATTCTCCATACCATTTGCCTATTTTGCATCAGTTGGTGTGATTGTGTTGGTAGAATGTTTAAAGAGGCGTACCTTGATTACATGGCCGAGATAATTATCGTTCATCCTCACCATCTGACGGCACGAAAGCTCCTTGCTCCATCAGCTGCTTCGGAAGGCCTTCGAGACACTCCACAATCCGCCATGTTAACGAAGTCGTGATGTTTGGTCAGCTCAGCAGGCCATGCCGGACTTTCATTTGAGCCACTCCAGAGAGCTGGTGGCGATCTCCAACTCTGTATTCATAGCCACCGGGTCCTGTGTTGAATAGCGATGTGTGTGGAACTCTGTTTTGCCCAAGTCGGACAACCTGTGCAAATCCCTGGCGCTGCTCATTCAATACCCAGAACTTCTGAGTTATTACCGCATGGTTTGCTGCTGTGAGATTTAGGCCTGTCCCACCCACTTTGGGTGTAGTTACAAACACAGAGGGATTTGGTGAATCTTGGAATTTGAGCTGCATTTCTGTGCCCTCATTGTTGCCTATTTCCGCATACACGTAGAAAATATCCAAACGATCTGCAAGAAACTTTGTGAGCCACCACTTCAAATGACGAACTAGGCCTGGCAGCAGACAAAATCGCACAGCCTTTTGACGAGGGGGTGCACGAGGCAAGGAGCATTCATTACTCTCATGCTCAAGCACGAGCACCTCATTTGATGCTTCGTCTTTGTCAGGCTCGGAATACTCCGCACGTTCCTTGATATGCATTGGCAGCAATGTGTCTCTCAGGCATTAGAAAATTGGAGAATTCACCCAAGTGTCGAGTGGCCATTCATTGTACCATTGTCAAGAAACGTCATTCCGATCCTTGGTGTCTCCCAAACCCAATGAGATGCATGCCCGCCGCCATCAATGAACCCTCCACGCTCCTGAAGCACCCCGTGAAGTGTATCTCTCAACAACGATCTTCAGTTTTGCTTGCTCCACTTCAGTGCATTCGAGATCAACAAAGTGTGCGTTCTCCTTCCGTATCCGAACAAGTGGTTTCCGATTCGCAAAGTTCGATTTTGACCACCTCCTGATCGTCCAGGGATATGCAATTTGGATCTGCCGATGTGCCGCATCCTGTTGAGCGTCTTCGTATTCAGTCCGGATAGGATGCATCAAACTCTTGACTGCGGAATCCAGTGCTTCGGCGCCGGGCTTTTCCATCAGAGTATCATCCTCTGGATATTCAGGCGCACCTGAAAACAGCCACATCAGCTGAAAACACCAGTCATAGAGTGAATGGAAACCCAGTGTTGAAGTGACTTGAAGTTTGAGTACAATTCTCGCATTCACCGCAATGCGCCAGCGCACACTATTTTTAGTCTTGTACTGATGAGACTTATCAAATATCCCAAAACTCCATGAACAGTGTGAGAGTTGGTCATTGCTTGATGGTTTTGCTCTGGATGTTAAGGTATCATATGACAGAAGGTGGATATTCCATTGGTTTTCTGCCTCGTCAATACTGGTGTTCAGATCCTCGTGGGTGAGATTCGGATGTTCCACATGCAACAAGTTAATGAGTTTGAAATCTGTTGCAAATGTCATCTCGTCGATGACACTGTTGAATGTCTCTGCAACTCCGGGCATTGTCACCACCAGGATTGGTTCAAGGGCGCATGTTAGCACTGGAGGCCCCTGCGGTGGAGTTGGCTGGATCACCATGAGGCCATGGAGCACTGAATTATGTCTCAGCAGTGGATGCCATTCCCATTCCTTATCGATTATGCCGGGAAAGTCGTTCTGTACCCTATTCACCCACTCTTCAAGGGTATTCCCCCACAAAGTCGACAGCGGTAACCCCATTACAACTTTCTCAGTCTGCAGTTTGCAAATCATTGCTGCTGCCACTGAGGTGAAAGTCTTTCCAAGTCCCATTTCATCCACCACCAGTGCTCCTGGCATATCAGCATCCCAAACCCACCTCCTCACAATGAACCAGATTGCCCAAACCTGGTGTGCCAGAAAGTTTGTTCTGGGCAGGCCTGGAATTGAATACTTGTGGCCTGGAACACAGTCATCTATTGATTGATGAATCGGATGAGCATTCAGCCGCCTGACTGCCTTCTCAAGACACTCAGGTTCAAATTCGTTGTTGATTGCGTTGAGAACAGTATTAAATACTGAACTGGTATTTTCTGGATCGAGGTCCTCCTCGCCATCCTCCACTTGCTCCTGAAACTCTCTTGCACCTTGGTTGGTCTTCTTTTGGTCCTGAATGATCTCTTTCAGTTGCTCCGATGTAAGTTGGGCTGATGGGCTCATACTCCAGCGCTCCTGATATTCACCGCGATGTTAGGTATTTCATACACAAGCATTTGGACCCAACAAGTATGTGGAATATAATCAATTCTATTCACTCAATCAGAACTTACATTAAAACTATTCTCAGTCTCTGTCCCACCTGCCTCCGCATCCACCACTCTTTCATTTTCATTGGCTCCCTCCCAACTCTAACTGATCCGCAGTGGGGCATAACTAACCGGAAGAAGGCAAGCGGCGATCACCTTCACCGGTCCAATGACATGCTCCGCAATATCCTTCCCTGTAGCTGCCTTCATGTCTACCAAAAATAGTTTCACATCGTATCCCAGTTTCAAGTTGAAGGCATTTGAAAGGGAACTGTTGTATGATTTCTGACCATATAGAGGGTCATTCATCATTTGCCCCAGTGCTTATAATCCCATATACTGTTGCTCCAATTCTTCCTGCGTCAAGTTGCATTTGTATAGTGTACTAGTCAGACAGTATGGTGCGTTTGGGCTACAATTTTGTTCGATGAAATCAATCAGCTCCTCCCAGTGCCTCACATCTGAGTACGAAGCTAGGAGTTGCATGCTGGATGTCTGGTCATTGTTGCCGTTTGGCTCTCGACGAATCACAACCATGAAAGTTGTATTCGGGAACACTGGGAGGTTAGTGGTGGCTTTTTTGCCCGTGCACTTACCCGAATCTGTCGCTGGTCACATGTTTCCTCGCCTTCCCTACTTCCTCGCGTCCCGAACCTCGCTTGCACATTTCTTCGAAAAAATCTCCACCCACTGTCGCTGAATCCATTTCGCATCATCGAAAGTTTCCAAACGCTGCCAGGTCTCAAAAGTCGCGAAAAAATCTGCAACCGCCATCTCCCAGTGCAGGGGTCCATCCCGCAGCTGATTCAGACGGTTCTGTCCCTGGATAATTGAGCGATGCTTCCTCTCAAGAAACCCTGCCACCTATACTGTCTTCCACTTGTTGAACGTACCAAAGTTGACCAGCCCCATCGTTTTGGCAAATTGCTTCAAGGAGAATTCCGTTTGCATCAAGCTGATTGGGGCTTTGCCTTTGGCCCCGCCCAAGTCCTACAAATCGTCGCTCTCATAATCTGCATCGTATTCATCATAGGAAATCTCTGGCAATGGGAGCAAATCGGCAATCCCGGCAACATCTGTCCTCCGCAGTTCCGCAGCTGGCTGACATTGTTTTGCTGTGAGGCTAATGGGGGGTAATTCAGGTGCGCAGGGACGTTGTCCTGGAGCAGTGGAAGCAGAAGAGGTCGGCCGAAAGACTGGATTGTTTCCAGGCGGTGCTCAAGGCAGTGGAGGTGCGCCTGGAGATCACAGCCCATGCCATGTGAATTGCTGAGGGGGGAACATGTGAGGTCCACCATATCCTCCTTGAGGGAAATCGTATCCTTGCCACGGTGGCCCATACCTCGGATTCTGTTGGGTTGCACCAGAGCTTGGTTGTGAGCTTGGTGTCATGTTGAATGGAGCCTGGTGGTAGAACTGGGGAGCGCTGTGGTGGGAAACCGGCTCCCACCACTACAATGCCACACAATTGAGTGGGCACGTGGCAGGGTTAGGGTTATCGCGGCTCTGCATCACGCCATCGGCAAGGTTAAAAAACCTTCGCTGGACGGCATCCAACACCACAATTCGGACAGAGACCTCACCAATCACGTCACTATCATCAGCTCATCTCTTTCCTTCTTCTCTCTTTTGTTTCTTAGTTCTGGCCAATCAACTATCTCGCTGCGGCTACTCCCTCCCTACGCTCCTCAAAATGAAACCTCCATTTTCGTAGCTTCCTACGGAAGCTACCGTGTGCGATCTCCTGATCCGGGATTTCCGCCACAAATGGTGCTCTGACTCGGAGGTCGTTTCTTTAAGCAGAGCACGGGAAAGTAAGCTCGCAGCGCGAGACAGACGACAGTGCGACGACACGGATGTAGATGTAATTGACACAACGGGCCTGGAAAACTGGGCTGCGAGCAGAGACTACACTACAGCGACAATTGAACACGAATCAAGCAAGGAGGACCACTAGGCAACGACAGATCGACGAATGCTACGCGGGAGAATCGAAGACGAGCATACTGGAATTGAAATCAGAGACGCGTTGATTTGACTCCTACGGAGGTTGGAGCCAACATCAGCATTGTGAGAATTACTCCAACCCTACGCCAACGTACACGACAAGCGGGCTTTGAAGCATGGACATCTCACGGCTACAAGTTGAGGCCATCTCGGCTGCGACCAAACCCCGGAATCAGATGCCACTTCCGCATAGTCCAGGTGCACCTATCTTTCCTGGCTCTGAGATGACGACATTTCTGCAGAAGTATGAGAGCATCGCCGCCTTCACTGCTACTGACCCTTCCAGCCGACACGTCGTCGTCATGCTTCCCTACTACTGCACGGAAGCGATCAGAGAGATGGTGATGATGATGCCCAGTTATGAGCGCCGGGACTGGGTTGCACTCAAGAATGAGATGCTGGATGAGTTTCGGTAGACTGATAGCCGGCCCGATTCCGTTGTCTACACACGTCAATATTTGGAGAATCTCTGCGCCGAGTTCGGAGGTACAGACGATACAGAGATCCTGAAGTCTTTCCTTCGCACGTACGACCACATAAGTGTAGTAGTCCCCGAGTGCAGCATGATGGTCGAGTATGAGAGGACAGAGATGTTGCTGCGTGCGCTTCCCAAGCGACTCTGGAGGAAGGGGATCTCTAAGCTTGGTCTCAACCCGCGCGAACCGCGTACATTCGAATGCAGCAAGCCCAAGGGCTAGATCGCTGTGAGAATCGCGGCTGCGGAGGCCTTGACAACGTTCGATTTTCTTGCTCCAGCCGCACCACCCCTGACAACTGTCTTGGCTGTTGCAATATCTCTGGCTTCCACTGTATCTCCGACTTCGATAGCTTCTCCTGCGCCCCTGGCTCCAACGGCGTCGACCTCTTCCACAGCTCCCACAAGTACTTCAGCTTTCCCTGTTTCTTTGACTCCGGCAACTCCCAAGACCCACATGACGTCTCTGGTTCTCCTGGTGTCCCCAGCAACCACGGCTTCCACGGCTTCCACGGCTTCCACTGTTCCTTTGGCTTTCGCAGTTGCTGAGATTCCCACGACAATTCCCACGGCTAAACAAGATACGATCGGTGCCGGACCACCAGTACAACTTGGAAAAATCTGTGTTGAGGCACCTCGAGGCCCGCCAGTCCGTCGACACCGTTTTGTGCAGCCCAGGCACCGTCAGGTGTCTGCTCTGCCGAACCGTCAAGTGCCCGACCAGCAGTACCGTCCACAGCCCACCTCGCCTTTCAATCAGAAGCCCGCCCCACCGCCGTCATATCAAGATGCAGTACAGCCACCGCAGCAACGAGATGTTCCCCCATGCCATTACTGCAGCGGTCAGCATCACCTCCGGAAGTGTGTCGATTTGCGTACCGACCTGGAGGATGGTGTTGTAAGGATCAATAACCGTGATAGACTTGTGCTTGGGCGTGCGGGACAGGAGATACCAATGGCACTGGCTGCCCGCGGTGACAGCACGATGAGGGACTATGCACGTGCAGGGCGTCCAGTTCTTTCGACACCACCACCGCCACCGCCATCACCATCACCGCCACTGCCATCACCATCACCAGCTCGCTCGAACTCACCACCGCTGCCACTGTCGTCATCGCTCACGTCCGCGCCATCGCCACCAGCCCGTCCAGTCTCACCAGCCCCGTCTCCTGCTCGACCGATACCTACCTCCACACCGCTGCTATCACCGGAACAATTGACACAGCTGCTGCGGGGGGTCATGGAGCATTTCGCACGATCTCGGCAAGTCAAAGTCGACGCGCAACACCTTCCGTGATGCACTGCCCGCCCATCGCTACCCGTACGACTGGAACGAATGCGGGAGTAGTCACGGCCTGAACGCCATCTAGTTTGTAAAGCATAGGCATGATGACGGCGAGCGGAGACGGGAACGCAGAGTGTGCTTCACACAAAGGGCCAGGGAGGGGAAATTTCATTTTTTTCTCACCACCACTGGATAGTAGCGCACTCGGAGGAGAAAGGCAGCACTCAGGACACGGAGGTGGACTCGGAGGAGAGAAGTGGCCTCGGAGGAGACGTGGACTCGGAAGAGAGAAGCACACTTGGTAGACACGGGAGCGACGTGCACATGACGAGGGTGCATTTGGAGCGTACAGGAAGCGCTCATGGACGATACAACTGCGAGAAGCGCACCTGGAGAATACAGAGGTCAAGCGTGCTCGACAGGCACAGAGGATACGGCTGGTGGTGAGCACCGTCTCTATAAACCGGGACGAAGGTACGGGCACGGAGGACACGGGATAGTGAGCACCGTTTCATTAAACCGGGACGAGATGGCTGGAGCGGAGATTACGGGGTGGATGACGCAGTGGAGGATGGTGAGCACCGTCTCTTTATACCGGGACGAAGGACAATCAGCACCGATTGCAAACGTGACGGAATATGAGTGGAGGAGATTTCAGTGGAAGGTTGGATACAGTGGGTTTTTGGGCCAGGTTTTCGTTTGTATTCTCGTTTCTTTGTCGTTTCTCGTTCCTTTCTGGTTGCTTGTTTTGTTTGCTGGTTGGGGTTGCTTTCGGAGCTCATTCTGCATGATACGGATAACGGGTGGGATCTTGGGGATACAGAGATGAAGGTAAGGAGGAGGAGGATGGCGGAAGAGGAGAACCGCGTGCTTCGCACCAGCTGGCTGGGGTGGAGTTGTGGTGGCAAAACGGTTCCCACCACTACAAAGCCACACAATTGAGTGGGCACGTGGCAGGGTTAGGGTTATCGCGGCTCTGCATCACGCCATCGGCAAGGTTGACAAACCTTCGCTGGACGGCATCCGACACCACGATTCAGACAGAGACCTCACCAATCACATACCTATCATCATCTCGTCTCTTTTCTTCTTCTCTGTTTTGTTTCTTAGTTCTAGCCAATCAACTATCTCGCTGCGGCTACTCCCTCCATATGGTCCTTGAAATGAAATCTCCATTTTCGTAGCTTCCTACAGAAGCTACCGTGTGAGATCTCCAGATCCGGGATTTCCGCCACAGCGCCTGGAAATGGTGGCTGTGAAGGCAGGTAACTATACACTGGTGGTGGTGGTGGTGGTGAATGAAATTTATTTGCGGGTTGCCAGAATTGAGTCTCTCTGCTTCGTGTATTTCCACCATTACTATATGATGCTCCCACATTGTCATCTGGGCGTTGTTGTGAGCCAAACAGCCCACCTGTTGGAGCCATATTGGTTGTCTTCGGCGGAGATCCATTCGTCAACATTGTATGTGAACAAATGACGGAGGTAATCAAATACTCAATTCAGTTGTTGATTTCGAATGAAGTGGAGTATGGTTGAGAATATTGAAGGTTGCAGTGACCTTCGGCGGAATGAAGACCTCAAATATCCATGTTAGTTGTCACGAACTGTGGTGTTTCCCTTCGCCTTTTATCTCATGAAACCCGGCTGAGAACAAGAAATCATAATCACACACTTCCCACATTTCTTTGTTATATGCTCCAATTCATATAGAAGGATTTTGGATAGAAGCTCACCTTTGTTCAGTTCATGACTGTAAAGGTCATAGAAGAGATAAGGCATGATATCTCCAGGAACCCAACAAGAACTATATCCGGTTGGAAGGTTAGCACGACTAGGCATATTACACTAAAAATTTGTGTGTACGACCTGCACTTCATTCAATATGAGGCTTTGTCAGACGAGCAGCAACAGTGAGTGCTTCCTTTTGAGCTCTGTGTGTTAACCTCGTTGCATCTTCAGGATCTACCCACCGGTTAAGGATCGTTACTGACGAAAATGTTCTACCACCCTATCAGTTCTCAATGATCAATTGAGCAGGAATACAGCCAGCTAGAAAACTTACCTATTCATTGTATTGAGCTGATGTTATCCGCTGCTTGAGGTTTGAGCGTAGACAAAACCTGCACAATGCCACAATGTCGTAGTATACGATAAGGCTGATCGTAATAGCACATGATCAACAGTATTAAAAGTTGATCGCAGTGAGGACAGAAGAAGCTTTCATTGCTAACAATTTTCAGTAGAAAATGTGCAGGATTATTGTGTGGGATTTGATAGATGTTATCCTAGTTTGTAAAGAAAACTGATTGTAAAGTGACTTTGTTTTACCTCTCCACTACATTTGGTGGGTTGTTATGCGGCTTTGAAAGTGATACACTAACCTGAGTTGGAGATAGCTCGCTTTCAAACAAATATCCTTGAGGCACAAATCCAACAACAAACCATACCCCCTAAAGCATCATTGAGATTCGTCAGAACACTGAGCATTTCTCAAATATGGTCAACACTTGCCTGAAACATGTGAAATGCTTCATCTGTAAAATGAAATTATGCAACAAGAACCGACTGGAAGCTCAATATCCACAACATCACCCATTATCGACGAATAGAGAGGTATTACCCAACTGGATTCTACCACCTGCAGGCTTCCCTCACCCTTAGCCATCATGGTTTGACTACAGTAGGTGGACCAGAACAGCCATCGACAAGCTATCAATGAATGATCTACTCATAGACAACGTACCAGGTGCACCACCACCTGAAGATACTCCCAACGAAGAACTAATTGACCCTCAGCAACCTGATCTCACCTGTACCCCTGATCCAACCAAGACAAAGGATCATAGGCAGGTAGTTGGTGTGGAAAATGCGCGGGGGAAAGGGTATGGCAAAGCTACTGGATTGTACAACAAGCATCACAAGTACTCAGAACAATGGAATCCATGGCATCCATTTCAGTCCCCACACGACTTTAAGCAGGCTCAATCATTTAGCCAGCAAATGAAAACTTGGATAGATCAATATCTCAGGCGTGGACTGGACAACTTCAAAATCGAATACTTCCAATCTGCAGATGCCATGTGAAAGCTCCTCTCAGAACTTGATTTCGAGCTGGGCGATGATAGTTGGAATGAAGATGAGTCACATATCTTTGGAACCGTATACTACAGGGATATTTTCAAATGTATCCAGTTCCTCCTAGCACATCTTCTTTTTCAGGCACACCTCGATTTCAAACCAGTGTGCCTCATTGACTCTCACGGCCATCCAATATACGGTGAGATGTACACGGGCAATTGGTTCTGCGATACACAAGATCATCTTCCTGCCGGAGCGACGATTGTGCCAGCCATTTCTGCATCCGAGAAGACTCACTTGACAAATCTTGCGGGTGATCAGCATGCCTGGCAGCTCTATCTTACGATTGGCAATATACAAAGAGATATCCACAGTACACCTAAAATGCGGGCCTGGATTCTCGTCGACCTGATCCCATGTCCTCGAAAGGTGCCAAAAACACAGACGAAGCATTGCATTCCACAGTTGGAACTGTACTGTCCTAACTTAGGCATCATGACATTGCTGGCCCCGGCTTGAAATGGGATTGTGCTGATAGATTACAGCGATAATGTTACCCGCTGTTGGCTGCCTGGGTCGGAGATTATGCGGAACAAGTCATCGTTGCTCAAGTCTCATATGGCTCATGACCTATGTGCGAAATTCCTAAAGGTGCGCCGATGAGGCATTCCACCTTTCTACCACTCGATAACTCAAGAGACCAGCATATTTACTTGGAGCTGCTGCAGGACAACACAATTGATCCTCTGCACACTCTAGGTGTCCACCCGATCCGCAACCGGTTCTGGCAATTCCCTCTCTGCCCTGTCTATCAACGTTGGCAGCCTGATGAATTCCATCAGCTGCTCCTGGGTTTAGTTAAAGACTTATTGCACTGGCTGCTCAAATACCTGAAACTGGGACAGGTCAAGGATCAATTTGATAATCGATTCACATCGGTACAACGATATCCCAGCCTCCAGCACTTCTCTAAACTATTCGATTCTTTGAAAAGCGGCACCTGGCAAGGTAATGAGATCCATGGAATGATCAGAACACTGGCTGTGAAGTGCGCTCCAATTCTTGTCTGCTCCAAGGATGACGGGAAAACTGCAGCGGAAACAGCCTCCAATGAAATGGCAATGGGAGCCATGCGGGCATTATGTGAATTCTCTCTACTTGTTAGCAAACAAACTCACTCTGATCTATCACTCAAAGCACTTGACAATGCATTCAAGCGATGTTACCTGAAGAAAGGAATTTTTCGAGAACAGAAAATGTGGAAGTCTGCGAAGGCCAAAACAGATGACCTGGTGGAAACGGAATCCCATCAGTTACACGAACAAAAAATTCATAAGATTTGTGCTGCCATGGAAGTCCTTGAGTATGGGGCTGAAAAGGTTTCCTCAACAAAACGCAGGCAATTTCAGGTGTGCCTGAATGGAGCCGGGTAAGGAGCAACCACTTGGTCAGATGCTGATCGTCAGAAGGCAATAGAGCGAGAGGAGCACGAAATCCATCATGTGACACCTGCTAAACTCAAGCGTTTTGATAAATTATTCCAACGTCATGAGCGACACCAAATGCAGGAAGTCTGGACCAAGGCAACTGGTCCCAGAAGCAAATTCGCCAAAGAACTTGCGCTAATGAAAACTGCCGCCGAAGACGAGGCCGACGGGGCCGGAATCATGTCCGATGACAAGCGACTGCGATTTGAGATCCGCCTATCCAATACTGAGATAGAAGCCAACACCTGGAGCTTGGCTGATACGGAGCGCATCACTAGCTAGCTGGAGAGAGAGACATATGGCATCACCTCAAATCAACAGAAGCGTTTCAAGAAGGAATTCTCCATCTGCATGATCCAGTTTGAAGTTTGGTGGGAGACAATTGGCATTCAGGCTCTGGGGAAAACCATTGAACAGCGCGAAATCCATTTCGGATATCCCAAGATTCATCTTGTGAGGCATCTATCAGAGTCAATTCGCAGAATGGGTTCCAGTGACAATTTCTCTACTGAGATCTCTGAACGGCTACGTATTGCCAATGTGAAAGAGGCATATTGATCTAGGAACGAAGTCAATTACATTCGACAGATGCTTAAGCACAATGACAGGTGTACTAGTCTTGACTATATGGAGGAGACACTGTCATATCTTGCACTCAAAGGCTGGTACGATGTTGACTCTGCAAAAGTTTGAAACCTACTGTCCACTACCGATAAATGGTAAAGTCCACGCAGAGCCTATCTGTTATCTCTCCAAACAATTCAGGACGAGCCCTAGGTCTGTGGAGTAGTGCCGGTCAGCAAACCTGCAATTGCATCCTATGAGTGGGATGCACGTTACACGCCAGAGGATGCAGTTCGAGGGGGTGGAAACCCGGGTCTGACCTGCCATAGAATGCACATGCAGGGGTACTGACCTGCCACCATAGGATGCAGTACAGGGATCTGACCTGCTGCCATAGGATGCAGTTCAGGGGTGTGAACTACTCCTGCCTATCTGGGATGAATACTCTATCTCCACCCACACTAAAAATTATCGCCAGCCTCTATAAGACCCTTCATCATACAGTAGTATATCCCCACAATGTCACAAAAGAGAGAAAAAATAATTAAAAGGGTTTAAAGATAAGTATAAAGAGAAGCCAATAACAAAATTTCAGACTCCTAATTGCATTATTAATGGAGTAGTTGTGAAGAATGCAGGGGAACAGGTATAAATATAGCAAAAAATGCGACAGGTGAACAGAAGGTGTGGTACCACACCAAAAATGTGCCTTGGCATCTGAAAGTGGCTTCTTTTCATCTAGTACTATGTATCTACAACCCCACAATAGAGAGTGAAAATAAATGAAAGGCATTAAAGATAAGTATTAAGAGAAGCTGCTAACAAAGTTTCAGACTGAGAATAGCATTACTTGTTGAGTTGGTGCATATTTGGCAGAGGAAGATGAAAGAAAATACAAAAAATGTGACAGGTAATATGACAATGTGGTACCCCACCCAAAAATATAGCTTGCCAGCATTGATGGTTCCACTTACAAGGTGGTACTATGTGTCTATAATTTCACATTGGAGAGAAATTCCTAATTCGTGACTATGAGGATATGCATGAAGTCCAGTGACTGACAATGTCTCTGACTAAGGATACCATTATATGTTGCGTGGTTGTTATATTTGAGAAGGAGAATGCAAGCAAATAGAGAAAAATGGAACTGGTGATGGGATGGTGAGGTACCCTACATGCTTGGTTGCTTGCTAGCACCAACAGTTCTGCCGTTAGCTACATTCCTGCATTAGAGTCGAATATAAAATGCAATTCATTTCAGATACTTATAAAAAGAAGGTTCAAATCATTATTAGTTTTAGAATTGGTAGGCCTGTACTGATATCCATTGTAATATTCATAGCCTTGGTATAATTGATAGTATAATACTGGAATTATTGTTGCAGAATCAAGTAATACTAGGATTTAATTTTGACTAAAATGCAACTTGATGGAATTGGTTCTGGGTGACAGATTCGTTGCGGGATCGATGCTGTAATATCTCCTAACTTGTGACTATCTTTACGGGACAGCACATGTATAAAGATAACATTTTCTGCGGTTCAGAAATTGCAAAATTCCAATACTATCGATTTGACACTACATTGGTAGTGTGTCATGTCTCAAAGGCAGCATTAATCACAAGTTGTGCACTCTATACAGAAAGTAGTATGCAATCGCCTCCTGGTCTAAGAAGATGGGGGAAAACTAACTTGCCGATATCAAGATAGTTCATTTTTTTCACTGCTGCATCTACAGTAAGAAACAATATCCATTTCCAGATTATTTATTAATTAGATTGGAATTTATATACATGCTGAGCCATTGATCCAGTTTTACGAATGTGATTAATAGATGATGAATATCTAATATTACGCAACGTAGTGATCCCAGGACATTGTTAGCCTCAAAATTGATTTGCGTATACATTCTCCCTTTCCAATATGTTTAGCTATACTAGTATTTATTGTATGATACTAGAAATATGGTTACATAATCCCCAGAGACAAATAGTCACATTCAGATTGAATGAATGATTATAGTATCGGTTGAGGACAACATATTGATATCTGGATTGGTTGCGTATCATATACCAAGTTGTTAGTATCTTCTCTGGACAACATGTTTATAAATGACAATAACAAAATTATCTGCGTATTATCAACTTATAATAATATTCACACTCAAATAAATTAAAAACTGAAGTATCAGTTCTCAATGAGATAATTGTATTTGGATAGGTGGAGTAACATTTACAAACAAGTTAGTAGCGTTACTGGATAGTATATGTAAACAATATGATACGAAAATTGACTTTTCATTCGCCACTGATACTAGTATTCACAACCAAAATGAATGAACGACTGTAGTTCTAGTTCCCAATGACTTATTCCTATCTGGATTGGTGGAGTAACATTTACCAAGTTGTTAATATTTTTAGTTGACAGCATGTTTGTAAACTATGATACTAAAAGTATCTTTCTATTATCCACTAATTCTAGTATGGATATTAAAATTATATGAACAACTGAAGTATCACTTCGGAACAATATATTCGTGTCTGGATAGGTTGAGTATCATTTACCCAGATGTTAGTATCCTCACTGGACAGCATGTTAATACAATATGATGCAGGAATTTTCTTTGGATTTTCCGGTGACAGTAGTATTCACGATCAAATTAGTTGAACCACAGTAGCATTACTTCTCAATGACATATTTGTATCACATTAGCCGAAGGAACATATATCAAATTGTCAGTATCTTAATTGACAGCGTATCTATACAATATGATGCAAAAATTCACTTTGCATTATCAGCTGATACTAGTATTCACATTCAAATTAAATGAACGACTGTAGTATCAGTTCTCAACAACATATTCCTGTCTGGATAGGTGGAGTAACATTAACCAAGTTGTTAGTATCTTTGCTGGACTGCATATTAATACAATATGACACGAAAATTCTCTTTGCATTTTCAAATGATACTGGTATTCACATCCAAAATCGATGAACCACTGTAGTATCAGTTCTCAACAACATATTCGTATCGGAACATGTGAAGTAACATTCACCAAGTTGTTACTACCTTCACTGGACAGCATATATATAATATATGATACAAAAAATCTCTTTGCATTATCCACTGATACAAGTATTCACAGTCAAATTGAAACAATGACTGTAGTATCACTTCTGAAAGATATATTCGTATCTGGATAGCTAGAGGAACATTTGCAAAGTTGTTAGTATCATTACTGGACAGCATATTGATACAATTTGATAGCAAAAATATCTTTTCACTCTGCACAGATCCTAGTATTCACACTAAAATTAAAGAAACGATTGTAGTATCACTTCTGCAGGATATATTAGTATTGGGATAGTTCAACTAACATTTACCAAGTTGTTAGAATCAGTAATGCATAGCATTATTATGCAATTGGTCACTGAAAATATCTTCGCATTTTGCACGTAATACTAGTATTCATATTCAAATTACCATAATGACTGTAGTATCACATCTCAATTACATACTCGTATCTAGACAGGTGAAATAACATTCACCCAGTTGTCATTATTCGCATTTGAAAGCCTAAGGACACAATATCATACAAACATTATTCTTATATTTTCAACTGATACAAGTATTCAGATTCAAATTCGATGGACTAGTGTAGTAGCTGTTCTTAAAGACATATTCGTGCGTGGATAGGTGACGTAATATTTACAAACTGTCAGTTTCTTTGTTGAACAGCGTATATACAAAATATGCTACAAAAATTGTGTTGTCATTATACAGTGATACTAGGATTGCCATTCAAAATGAATAAACGACGGTAGTATCACTTCTGAACGATATATTCATACCTCGATATGTGGACAAACATTTACCAAGTGGTTATCATCTTCCCTGGACAGCAAATATTTACGGTGATATAATAAAATTATCGTTGGAGTGTCCATTTATATGAATATTGATATCCAAATTCAATGAATGACTGCAGTATAAGTTTTCAATGACATATTTGAATCTGGATAGGGGAAGTAACATTCACCAAGTCGTTAGTATTGTACTGGATGATATACATATAATATATGATACTAAAATTCACTTTGCATGATCCACTGATAGTAGTGTTCACATTCAAATTAAATAAACAACTGTGGTACCAGGTCTCAACTACATGTCCATATCTGGATAGATGGAGTAACATTCATTAAGTTGTTAGTATCTTCATTGGACAGTAAATTGATACAATATGATACTAAAACTATCTTTGCATTTTCCACAGATACTAGTATTCACATTCAATCTGAATAAATAACTTTAGTATCAGTTCTTAATGATATAGTCGTACCTGGATAGGTGAAGTAACATTCATCAAGTAGTTGGTATTTTCACTGGACAGCATATTCATACAGTATGATAGTAAATGTATTCTGGCATTTGTCATTGATATTAGGATTCATATTCAAATGAGATGAATGACTGTAGTATCAGTTCTCAACGACATATTCCTATCTGCAGACGTGACCTCACATTTAGCAAGTTGTTAGTATCATTACTGGACAGCATATATATAAAATATGATACTTAAATCCCCTTTGCATTATCCACCGATACTAGTTTTCACATTGAAATAATATGAACTCCTGCAGCATTAGTTCTGAACGACATATTCGTATCTGGATAGGTGGAGTAATATTTCCAAGTGGTTAATATCTTCACTGGATAGCATATTTAAATAATATTATTCTAAAATTCTCTTTGCATTATCCACTTATACCAGTATGCACATTCAAATGGAAAAAATGACTGTGGTATCACCTCTGAATGATATATACTACTATTCATAGTAAGATAGTAGAATGACCCTTACTTAATCCACTGATACTATCATTCACACTCAGATTGAATGGATGATTGTAGTATTGGTTCTAAACGACATATTCGTATCTGAATAGGTGGACAATCAGTTGCCAAGTGGTCTGAATCTGAACCTCACAGCATATTTATACAACACGATAAGAAAATGATCTGTGTATGATGCACTGAAGATAGTATTCGCTTCCAAATTAAATGAATGACTGAAGTATCAGTCATGAATGACATAAATGTATCTGGATAGGTGGAGTAACATTTAGCAACTAGTGAGTATCGTTACTGGGCAGCATAGATATAAAATATGATAGTAACAGTATCTTTGTATGATCCACTGATATTAGTATTCACATTCGAATTAAATGAACGACTGCAGTATCAGTTCACAATGACATATTTGTATCTGGATAAACATTTACCATGTACTTGGGATCTTCACTGGACGACACATTCATACAATATGATGCAGCAATGTCCATTGTATTTTCCAGCAATACTAGTTTTCACATTCGAATTAATTGAACGACAGTAGTATCAGTTCCCCATGACATATTCCAAACTGGATTGGTGAAGTAACATTCACCAAATTGTTAGTATCTTCCTGGACAGCATATAGATAAATCTGATTCAAAGATTCTGTTTGCATGAGCCACTGATACTAGTCTTCGCATTCAAATTAAATGAATGCCTGTAGTATCAGTTCTGAATGATATATTTGTATCTGGATAGATGGATTAACATTTGTCAGGTTGATAGTATCTTTACTGGGCAGCATATTAATACAATGTGATAGTAAAATTATCTTTACATTTTCCAGTGATACTAGTATAGACATTCCAATTAAACGAACTACCGTAGTATCATTTCTCAATGACAAATTTGTATCTGGATAGCTGAAGGGACATTTCAGGAGCTGTTAGTATTTCACTGGACAACATATTTATTGAATATGATACTGAAATTCCCTTTGCATTATCCACCAATACTAGTATTCACATTCAAATCAAATGAACGACTGTAGTATCAGTTCCCAACAACATATTCGTATCTGAATCGATGAAGTAACATTTACGAAGCGGTTACCATGTTTACTGCACTGCATATATATAAAATATGATACCAAAATTACCTTTGCATTATCCACTGATACTAGTATTCACAGTCAAATTAAAAAAACAACTGTTGTATCATTTCTGAACGACATATTCGTACCTGGATAGCTGGAGTAACATTTACCAAGTTGTTAGTATCATGCATGGACAGCATATCCAAACAATATGCCACTAAAATTATCTTTGCATTTGCCACGGATACTAGTATTCACATTCAAAATAAATCCACGACATAGTCGTATCTGGATAGGTGAAGTAACTTTCACTCCATTGTCAGTATCTTTACTTGATTGCATCTCAACAGAATATGATACAAAAATTATATTTCCATTCTCCACTGATACTAGTATTCACATTCAAATTCGACGGAAGAGTGTAGTAACAGTTCCAAGAATATATTCCTATACGGATACGTGACGAAACATTTACCAAGTTGTTAACATCTTCACTGGACAACATATATATAAAATATGATACTGAAATTCTATTTGCATTATCCACTATTACCAGTATCCACATTCAAAATAAATAAATGACTGTAGAATGACATCTGAACAATATATTCATATCTCGAAAGGCGGAGTAACATTTACCACGTTGTTGGTATCTTTGCTCGACAGCATATTTAAACAATATGATATAAATATTATTGGTTCATTTTCCAATGATAGTAGTATTTACATTCAAATTAAATGAACGACTGTAGTAGAAGTTCTCAATCACATATTCGTATGTGGATAGTTGAAGTAACATTCACCAAGTTGCTAGTATCGTACCGGCCAGCATACAGAGAAAATATCATTCCACAATTCACTTTGCATGAGCCAATGATACTATTTTTCACATTGAAATCAAATGAACGACTGTAGTATCAGGGCTCAACTAAATATTCCTATCTGGATACATGGAGCAACATTTATTAAGTTAGTACATATTACTCCATCTATCCAGACACTAATCTGTCATCCAGAACCGATACAGAAAAGGTGCATTCAATTCAAACATGAACCCAAGTGTGAGTGGATACAGTCACGATAATTTTAGTATCATACTATAAATGGTGGCAAGCCTCTGAATAATGCAATGGATGTCAGTATATGTTAACCCTTTATGATACCAACAATGATTCGAAATTACTAGGAAGTCTAATGAGCTATAGTAGATGTTTAGTTAACATACCAACCACTATGGATTAATGCCACAGCATATATATATACAAATACATAATTAGTTAATAATACTAAAACTAATAAATGGAGTTGACAGTGAATATAGGATTGAATAGACCACATGATATTCTCATTGGCACGTTGGCAATTAGTCCACATGGTAAAGTAGTAAGATTTGAGAAGCTGCCATTGAAGGGAATATATTTCTTGAGTAACAATTGAAAATGGGCCTCAATGAACTATAAGGGTAGGATGTATTAAGTAGTATGGGAATTTCGAAACATTGCAACTATCGACATTATGAATTATTATGAATATATCATAGAGTGGTGATACTGATAACCTGGTACAAATCACTACATATAGGCAGATACAAATATGTGATATAGAATGGACTCAACAATTGTGCAGTCAATTTGGATGGAAACACTAGTTCTATTCGAAAATGCAACAACAGTATTAGTACTACACCATACATTGCATTTGGGATATAAATCTGGCGAACGGTATTAGAAAGTGTTAACAAATAATAATACTAAAAATGTTTCGAGATTAATCGGGAGTGTAATCAGGTACATTATACACTCAATTGAGATAATAACAGCTGTGGACTAATGGCACAGCTTACAGGTATACAAATAAATAATTAGTTAATGCTACCAAAACTACACAATATATTTAATAGTGACTTCAGTATTTAAATTATATATAAGCCTATATACATCTAGAGCAACATTAAAGATAATATCAATAGACATTACCTTGGAAACAATCCAATATTTCCACCGTCGTATAGTTGCCCAGACTCTATTGCCATGACAATAATTGTCATTGAAGAGGTACGGTTTGAAAATTTAGCTGCAAATAATGATACTAACATACTTACATGGGTTTGTGGTAGG
>Ga0307515_10004058_pt1 | contig 30557 bp, 4 predicted proteins | sample 17_EM_MG_FD_194513 | JGI IMG/M metagenome (GOLD analysis project Ga0307515, IMG submission 194513) | Populus trichocarpa ectomycorrhiza microbial communities from riparian zone in the Pacific Northwest, United States - 17_EM | ecosystem: Host-associated > Plants > Roots > Unclassified | place... | reverse complement strand
TGTTCAAAGCGGCAGTATATTTAGCTACCCTAAATGAGAAGGCGGTAATGTAAATCGGTCATAACTAGGGTCACCTTCATAACCCCATCACATACGTTAGTATACGTAGACATTATATATATTAACGGTAGCCTAGTACTATATATAATTAATAAGGCAACCCATTACTAAGCTGCCCGCTAGCTGCAAAATATATCTATAAAGCATATTTAGGATATTTTACGGACCTACTAGATTAACACGTATGTTAAACCCCCGTAGTATATTACCCACAACGCTAGTAGGAACTTTATTAGTAAGGAATTCCAGCAGTACGCTACGGCTATAGCTATCTCCATAAAAGCTGTTCTAGTTAAGGCGTATTAGTCCGTTAGGCTTATTAAGTAAGCTTACCTAGCCCTATAGAGAGCCTATTAAATTATTACGGACGAATATAAGGATATCTAAAAGGAACTAGCTCTATAGATAGCTATAAAAGCCATTAATAACACCGCTAGCCTAGACGGATTAGTACCTACCCTTTTAGTCTATAGAGCCTACCTAAGGATAAGCAAACTAGATCCTTCTACCTTATCTATTATAGAATAAGCAGCCGTAATACGGAAGGCAATAGCCGAAATAGTTAAGCTATAGGCTAAACAAACTATTAATAACGCCCTATACTACCGTAACAGACCTAATATAACCCTAGTATACGACCTCCCGCTTAACTCTAAAGTCCTTATATAGCGTAAAAGTGGTAATTAGAATAGACCTTATTACCTACTATCTGTAAAAAATAAGACGTGCTATATATAGCTTCCTAGTAGGCCAACTAGCTTTAGAAGCACGTCCATAAAACCCTACTTTTAGCCTAAAGATAACTATAACGCTAAGCTAGACAAACTAGAAATATCTATTAAACTAGATAAACTGGAAGCACCTATTAAACCAGATAAACTAGGAGTACCCCCACCTATTTAAGAAGCCCCCTAGAAACCTACTAAACCTACTAAACCTACTAAACCTGCCGTAAAACGTGGTTAAGGACGCCCCTAGAAGCACCCTATAGCCAAGAACCCTATAATAAAGAATTACCTAACCTCTACAGGAATATCCGTAAGGCAATCTCCGCCTATAGATATATTAGTTCTAATATAGGAAACCCCCTTTACGGACTTACGACGTAAAGAGATTAACGGACTATTTAAAAAAGGCGTCTTCGCGGTTATAACGGAGAGAGACGTTTCATAAGGCGTCCGTATATTTAACTTATACTTTATTAATAAAATTAAGCACCCTAGTACTAATAAAGCTTTTAAAAAGTTAAGGCTTATTATACAAGCTTATAATAACTAAGGAAAGAACTTAGTCCTTACGTAATTGCCTATAATCTAATAAGTTAGCTAACGGATTATACTTGCGCTTACGCCTAGCCTATAGCAAAGTAAACCCGTAGCTCTTTACCTATAGGATATCTCGCAAGCCTATATGCAGTCTAATACCTACCTAAGTAGGGACATCTTTATACGGCTACCCCCTAAGCTTAACCTATAACTAGGAACAATCCTATAGGTTATAAAACCTCTATATAGAGTACCAAAAGCTAAAAACCATTGGTTTAAGATATACTACTAGTACTATATTAGTAAACTTAAAATAGAATAGTTGACCTATAACCCCTACCTCCTATATAGCCCATTAAACGGCCTTAGTATTATTAGACTCTAAATAGACAATACCCTATTCCTAGCAAACTAGACCTTTATAGACGCTAAAGAAACTAAACTATAAAAGGCTAAGTTCTTAGCAAAGCTGTAAGAGTAGTTAACTAAGTAGAATCTAATTAAGTTTAATAGAGGCCTAATTATATAAAAGGGCAACCTAATTAAGCTAACTTAGGAACGCTAAGCTTAAAACCTAAAGCTTATTATAGTAAAGCCTATAGACCTTATAAGCTCCTATAGAGAGACCCGTAAGACCGTAAATATATATATATAAGATTTAATTTACCGTCCGACCTGGTCCCCCTAATGCGGACACGCAGACTAATTCCTATGGGAAAAACCTCTATATTTACAGAGAAAAAGCCTATTTTTGGGTGAATAAAAAACCTCCAAGGGAAACGTGAGAGGTAATACTTCCAGATAGCATCCGTACTACATTAACGGGAGGAAAATTACTATTAGGTTACTGCTCTAGACTCCTATTGCGCGGGAGGCTAAAATGCCTATCTTACCCTGTCTGCCTTTTGAACCATATACTGCGCCTATATGTTGCCTATCTGTATGTATTGTGTACCTGCCCCTTCCCCTACTCCGCCTTATATACAATATCCGCCTCTTATAGTCCCTACTTGCAGTATAATCCAATCTTATTCTTGTACCTTCTAGTATAATTTACTACCCTCCTATATAATGCATTTATATCTAGTCCTATATAACCTTTCTTAATAAAAAACAGCGGGACAACAGTAATTAATACTAGGTGTTTTCTCCTAGGGCCCTAACCTAGGTCCTTTGTAAAACAAAGGAGGATAAAATGCCGCGTGTGGTAGGTCCGGCTGTTAAATAATAATAAAGGCGGGTGGATAAAAGGCCTTAAAAGGCGGTGGACGAGTGACTTTTAGAAGGTGGGTGGATGAAGAGGCTTATCGCGGGCTTCCTGTAAGCGTATATATTGTATAGGTGTTGTACAGTATAGCGCGCCTATACTGCGTAGGAGGAGGGGGGACGCCGAAATAGATGTAGGCCGTGATTTAAGCAAGTTGATCGTACGTTAAGACGTGTTGGTTGTGTTTCTGAAGTTTTTGTTGGGGCTCACCCTCCCAGCAAAAACTTTTTCCTCGCGCCCACCCGTCGCAGCGCCAGCGATGCGCAGCCGTACGTACGTCTCTGCGTTTGCTCTGGTAGTCTATTGACACGATCCTGATGGAACGTCAATAGTATCTGCCAGGTTCCCGGGCTCCACCGCGTGGAGGTGCAGAGGCCGATTTCGTCGAGCCCTAAGACCGTAAATATAAAGGACTAATACGTTGCATAGCGTGTAAGAGGCGCCTATATTACTATAGTCTGCCAACCCAAATCTACCTATAATTTATCCTTTATAGCCTAGGCAGTAAATCCGTAAGAAGAAAATATTAAGTAGCTTAATAAGCGCATTTAGTAGCAAATTGATAATGCAGTAAGGGGACTTACTTTTATACCACTAGACCTAAGTTCCCTTAGCTTACTAGTATTTACGGACGCCTCCTTTACTAATAATAGGGACCTATTATCGCAAATCGGCTTTGTAATTGTACTTACGGACTGTAATTAGGACGCAAATATACTATATTAGTCTTCAATTAAGTGCAAATAAGTAACCCGCAGTGTACTAGCTTTTAAACTATATATACTAGCTTATGGTTTTAATATAGCAGCCGCAATTAAATTAACGGTCTAAAAGATTCTATAACTGGAGTAGTTACCCCTAGTTTTATGCACCGATTTAAAGTCCCTCTATAACTGCCTAGTTAGACTAGGTACGACACAAGAGAAGAGGCTTATAGTTAACCTAATGTACTTATATTAGGCCTACAAACGACGTGAAATTGCGGAGGTTAAATAGATCAGTAGCGGAGACAACTTAGTAGACGCTATAATTAAGGCAAAGCCATATCAAGCTCTTAAAACCCTAATTAACACAAACAAGCTTAACCTAAAGGTTATAGAATGGGTAGAGTAAGACTAACGGAGTATTTACGGTTCAGTTACGGCCCGTCGGAAGGCCATACGGTGCATTTACGGCCCGTTAAAAGGCCGTATAGTTCATTTTACAGACCGTAAGCAGGACTTACGGCCAGCTTAGAGCACCATTTAGAAGGCACCTCAGGAGGGATTTCCTATGTATTTTCTTTCGTGTTTTATAGTTCTATTAAGGCAATTACGGAGGCTATACATAAGTGGTTTCATTTTCCAAGTACCGCCAGTATATAATTACAGCACCTATCGTACCAACCGCGTGCTTACGCGTTCGGTACACCAACCACCCGCTTACGCGTCTGGTGCACTTATAAAGCACTAACTAATTAGGGGGAGGACGCATCAGTATATAGACCACGTAGTCTGCTTCATACAATTAATAGTCACCATCATCCAAACGAGCATATAATACTATACGTATTTCGTGCCCCTGGATCTAACTCACTCGTGCTATTAAGTTAGTACGAACAAAAACTAAATATATTTTAAGTACCGTTTATAATACTTTTGCTATTCAAGGCACTTTTAAAGGTCTATTAAATGCATTCTACTTATAAACTAGCTATAGAGTGTCTATTATTAGTATAATAATAAGGTCTAAAAATATGCTATAGAGCCTAAAAGTATATTATATTAATTTTTTTCTAGACCATTTATTACGGCTATGCAGAGTTCTATTATACTTAAATATTTTATTTTAGAAACTATTCTTCTTAGCTTTATAATTAGTCTTATATTAATTATATTTTAATTAAATATTAACGCTAAATAAACCTATAGCACTCTTCTAGTTCTAAAAGATTTAAGAGGTAAGGTTATATTCTGCTCTAGCCTAATACTGGGTCGTAAAAGAATGCAGATATGCATTTCTATTAAAATGGAGTGCATAGTTAAGATAGTTACGCTGCCTAAGACGTGCCTTCCTAGGATGGATAGGTAGCAAGCGCTTTCCAAAAACAGTATCGCGTGGGGGCGTTAACCGCAACAGCCTCTTCTTTCTGAACAGTTATTTTAGGTGAATAGAAAGGTGTCTAGAAATACATCCTTGTAGATAATTACTGTGAAATGCATCACGAAAAAGCTGTGACTTTACGTCTTACGGCCATCAAGACACTTTTAGATCTTGGCATTCTGTAAACGAGAATTTGGATTATATAATCATACAGAGAGTCTTAGAACAGTATTTCAGCTCCTCCGCGGGCTACGCTAAGGTATCTACGAAAATGGAGTGCTAAAGATTCATAATCCACCGCCGAGTCTAGAACAATCCGGTAAAATTCCGCGACAGAGTCAAGCGGACTTCAGCTGGATCAGAGCAGGCTTTATGCTAAAATCTGAACAGCTCAAGAGGCAGCCGAATCCTGGAAATAAGTTATGTTGGTAGGGGGGGGGTACGTGGACATCCACAGGAGCTTCCTGAGATCACGTGATTGCTTTCGCCTGTTGTATATATTCTCATCCTTCGTGACTGCTCCACCTTATGGAGTCCTCACACCACCATACACCTGCATTCCCGTGTGACAAGTTATCTCAGGTGCCTCAGCCGCTTCTCCGAGGAATTTGTGGCTTTGCATGGCGCGCACTAACTCCTAAGCCAATAGAACGCCGCGCTACCCCTACTACCCCTGCCACCCCCAAAATTCCTCTGCGAAGCGTCTGAGAGATTATGGGCGCGCGTTTGGTGTAAACTGGGTCCTTTTTCCAACGCATGTTAATTTTAAATAACTCTAGCGGCGTGAATATACTAGCTACGGTCTTAGTGCGCGATGCATTTAAATTATAATCTCTTTTTTTATTTAATTATAATAATTATAACTAGCTAACTAACGTATTAGGGGGCGAGATACATCCTTAAAGTTTCAAGACACGTTTTTGAAACTGGTCCCTCTCTACCGGTCGCATCAAAACAACGGCCGTACTCCACCACCACTACTTCATTTCCTTCCAAATTTATAGAGGCGCCTCTTCTATCCTATAATAACTAGCTCGCCCGGTTAAACTATACCTATACTACCGTCGTGTCATGTTCTGGCAGGCGACGCGGTCGTAGACGCCTTTAGGGCGCTAAGCTTCGAGCAGAGCCTCGTGCAGAGCTTCGAGCAGAGCCTCGAGCAGCTTCGAGCAGAGCCTCGAGCAGAGCCTCGTGCAGAGCTTTGTGCAGGTGTTCATGTAGGAGTTTATGCAGACGTTCGTGCAGATGTTTGTAGAGACGATCGTAGAGAGGTTCGTGCGGACGATTGTAGAGAGTTCCTGGTATAAGTACTGCGTGTTAGTAGAGCTTTAGAGCTCCATATAGGGCTTCGAGTAGAGCTTCGAGCAGAGCTTTTAGTAGAGCTTTTAGTAGAGCTTTTGGAAGGGCTTTGCAGAGCTTTGGTAGAGCTTCGTGCAGAGCTTCATGTAGAGCTTCGTGCAGAGCCATGTGCAGAGCCATGTGCAGGCGTGCAGACGTGTAGATTGCAGACGTGCAGACATTCGTACGGGCGTTCGTGTGGGTGACTAATTAATTAATTTATTGTATGGACGTTTATAAAGCCGTTCGTACGGGCGTTTGGTTAATTAATCGTATAGACGTTTATAGAGCCGTTCGTGTAGACGATTATAGAGTCTTCCTAGTATATCAGTGCTGCGTATTAGGAAAGCTTTGGAGCTTCATATTAAGCTTTGAGTAGAGCTTCGAGCAGTGCCTCGCGTAGGGTTTTTAAGCAGAGCTTTTGAGCAGAGCTCCGTGCAGAGCCTTGAGTAGAGCTTCGAGCAGAGCGTTGTGCAGAGCTTTGAGCAGAGCGTCGTGCAGAGCTTCGAGCAGAGCCTCGAGCAGAGCATCGTGCAGAGCTTCGAGCAGAGCTTTGATAGAGCTTCAAGTGGAGCTTTGATAGAGCTTTGAGTAGAGCCTCGTGCAGAGCAGAGAGCTTCTCTACATAGACCTTGTATTTAGGCTTGTTTTTGAAGGCCTTGTAAACGGCTTTGTATAGAGCTTTGAGCAGAGCTTTGTATAGCCGTTCGTGCAGCCGTTCGTGCGGCCGTTCGTGGAGGCATTCGTGTAGGCGTTCGTGCAGACGTTTGTAGAGAAGTTTATAGAGATATTAGGGGCATAATTAGGTTCTATTGTAGATGCAATATATAGAGTAAGAGATAAGCTTTTAAATGGAGGTATTAGCGAGTTAAGTAGTGGTGTATTAGGGGGCGATATACCGCGTTAAAGGCGATACAACCGTCGTCTATGAGGCAGGCTGGTCTGCCTTTATAAATCACGCCCATAATCTCTCAGACCCTTAGAGAGGAATCCACCTCGGCGCTCTATAATTGGCTACTAAAGCTAGCGCGAGCACTAATGCCTGCGGCGTATATTAGGCCGCGGCGCCAGTCGCTAATTGGCTTAGATGTGGCGGTGCTAGCCGCTGATTGGCTTAGGAGTTTGCAGGAGGTAAGGTGGATTTGCTCTCCGAGGGTCTGAGTCAACTGAGATAAGTAGGGGGTATGCGGTTAGCAGTGCCCTATTTTAATTAGGGAAACCCTACACTCTAATTTAACTACTACATAAAGGGTAAAGCTATTAAGCCTTAATTGGTAAGAGGTGGATTCTGTTTATAGGAGGTGGATATTGAAACAAACGAAACTTTAGAGGTGGATTTTGTATAAACCCTTAGAATCTTTAGGAGATAACTCCTAGGCTTCTAGTAAATAGATATTAGAGAGTAAAAGGATAAAAATAAATTATAAATAGAATAGGGATAGGCGTTAGAGTTTCCTATAGTCTTTTCTATTTTCTTACTATTTAGTAGTTACTAATAACCTAGTATTTTACTAGAGAGCTATAAACCCGTAGCTTAGGGGTTTATAAACTACTAGAATATAGCTACTAGTATATATAAAGCTGCCTAAAAAGGATTTATATATATAGAACTACAGCGCTATAGCCTAGAGGCTGTATGCGTAGTATTATACGTAGTATAATACAATATATATATATAAATAAATAAAAAGGACGAGGGAAGAGAAGGAGAGGAAGGAACGGGGAATATAAAAGATGATAAATATAAACTCGTTTTGTGCTTGAAAATATAGATAAGCACGAAAAGTAGTCAAATAAGGTAAGACCCGTAATCAAATTGATTAAAACGTGACTGTAGGGGTTTTTTCCTACTGATTCAAGTTCTTCAACATAACCGAGAATGTAAGCTCCCATTGAGTGAAGCCATCCTGCTTAGATGCTATGGCTTAGCCCGCCGGGCAGACACAGCACGGCCATCATTTAGAGTATCTATAGCTTCTCTTGTCATACTATGTGTTATGTGTTGTGGCAAGATGTATCACATTTTTGAAATATGACTTGATTGGTAACACTATCCAAAGTATACAGATCGTATCTAGACAACCTGTTGACACCACTCCCACTCAAACCAGTCGTCACTGAGGTTTGTCTTCCTTACCAACGCTACAACTCTACCATTATTCATCTTAACCTGAAACTCCAAATTCGCCCACTCGCCGTTGCCTAAGCGGTCGATAGATATGTGAGGCTCTCCACTCTCTGGTACACAAATCCTTACTACACTACTTGACAGCCAAGCGAGCCTTAGCTGTTCGGAGGATCTAGCACTGCCATGAAACGTTATGTGAGGTCTCCCATTGATCGGCCTTATCTCAAGGTGCTGGGGGAATCCCCTCAGCTTATAAGTTCCCGAGATATCTGTCGAGATATCAAGACCCATTGCTGCGTCCTCCTCTTCAAAGCGCTTGTAGACTTTTGATGAAGCGTCCCACGCCTTTATAACCATCTTCATGATATCCTCCGGGCCATCAAACTTCAATTTCAGATTGGCAAGCGTGCCGCTCGACGTCATCATAGAATGTATTCGTCGAAGGATAAGTCTCAGGATATGATCACTTGCATCGACAGGGCCTGACGTATTCGTTAAAACGACCACAGAGAAAGCCTTGTCTGCGTCCTTATGTGGTAATAGCGAATAGGCACAGCCGCAACCGATTGCTGAGCCGGCATGGTGGTAAGTCTCAATTCTTTTTTTGGAATGTGGAGCTACAAGATACGTAGCGAACTTTTTGTCTGGGAACATTAATTGATTTGTCGACATCGAGCCAATAGTTGGTGAGTCGAGCCCAGCGGTGAAAAGGCCGAGTCTGCTGTATTCGATATCTTCTGTTTGCCGATTACTTTGTTTTTCAATTACGGCGGCAAACGTCTTTTCATCGGGACTGGGGGTCGCAAAGCGTTGTAGTATATTGGTGAAGATCTTATCTAGGTCTTTGATACAACTGTAACCTCCCAAAGCCGCGGCTTCGGCTCCGCTTGATGCATAGTTAGGAGCATTAATGGAGTGGAGGGTGCCCTGCGAATCGACGACGTACCGGCCGGCTCGTAAGGTGCCTGGGTTGGCTTCATAGCCAATCGTAGTTGAGTTGCCAATACCGAGTGGTCTAAACAAAGTGCTGTCCATAAAGTCGCTCAACGTTCCATCCCAAAGAGCTTCTATGGCCATGCCAATAAGTGCGTAATTAAGATTGCTATACTGAGTCCAACTATTACTTTTAACTCCTTGTTTTGCGCGCAAGTTATTGAGTTCCTGCGCGTATAGGACAACATCTTCCTTGGTCATTAAGGCTGACCCGTCAGGAGCGAAGAGACGGTGGTTGGATGAAGGCATCCCCTTGAAATGTGAAAGCAAGTGAGAAATGCTAGGATCGCCCGGCAAATCTACCATATCAGGCTTTGAGGAGTCCTTTTTGTGTTTGTTGTATATTGCTGTGAGCCCCATGCTCCCCCATTGCGCTTCATTGAACCTGTTGCGCTTATTCTGTACGTCTAGGTTTGTGTCTTCGTCCACGGTCATCATCGTGAAGGCAATGGCGACTAGGACCTTGGTGATGGAAGCGATAAGGAAAGAAATATCCTCCTCGCCAGAAACTTTGTATCCGAGGGTTTTCTGCTCGTCAGGAGTGGCGCATCGCAGCTCCGGCAACCTGTACGTCCTGTGCTCCGATGGTCCTGCGAGACACCGCACCGCAATACTGGCAGTGTGGATATGACATAGTTGAAGTATACGTAGTATATCATCGTGCAGTGTGTCCAAAATGGTTGAATCTGCCATGGGGAAATCTGTGTAGCACCCTAACGTGCTAAACGTGAGCATCCAGCACTCCTGTTGAATTAAATGAGAGATACTCTTGGGATATTCATGCTTACACTTTAGATTGAGTAATTTCGTATATCTTGCCCGCGGGAGTCAGTTTTTAGACACAAATCTGCTTGTGGTCTCGTATATAAACAGTTGAGAAAGGGACCTGCTAGAATAGGGGATCAAGCCGAAGTTACACTTTCATGGGCATTCTGTAGCAAAGAGATAACAGCCGGACACTCGCCATAGGCATTAACATTCATGGATTCAGATTCTGCCTTGGCGAAGCTAGCAAGGAACAAGCCCCATATGATTGCTAATCTAGGATCTTTCAGCCGGACTTGCGCGAAAACCTGCGCTGAAAAAGACATGCAGAACTATGCCCATTTGAAATAGATAGAGTCTCTACTACGGGGACATGGATAGCAGCCCCCGTCTCACAAGCCAGCACAACAAGCATTCTCTCCTTCATTAAGATGGTGTTGCTCTTGTCACGATGGATTGTCTGACAGAAGCGCTTTTGGTTTTGTCGAGAATTGGTACACTAAGGTTAGCGTCTTGAAGCTGGGATTGGCTCGAACTCAAAAGTTGAACTGTCCCTCGTAAGGTTATAGTCATATCGGAGATCTGAGCGCTGCTTGTTGTAGTGGAGGAATGCACTCCCACATTCTTCAACTAATTGCGTCCACGATCTGAAGGATAGTCAATGCTATCAAAATAATTTTACCTGTCATTTTTCACCCGGAATCCTTGGAAGAGTCCTGGTGTGATGCCGCCAGTGGAGTCGGCTTGATTGCTAGTGACCGCCACTGACGCCGTGGTTTCTTACACGCGCTCGTCGGCGTGGTTGACAAGACTCTAATTTGACCTTCTGATTCGACCTGAATGAGTTTATGACTTGTGGTCCAGACCGATCGGGGTTTGGAGATAGCCGGTCCGATGAACTTTTGCCCCATGTATCTTTGTGCTGTACGTAACGTATTTACCGATTTTCGGCGTGGCGCGAGGAACTCCAGTTTTCTGAATCGTACTGGCGTAAAACGACTATTCCAGTCGTTTTAGTCCTATTGCCACTACGCAAGATGCCTCTCTCTAAAGCCATTCGAGGGGTGATCCGACGTGAATAGTAATGGTAAAAATTCGTTCGCACCGCCAGCAGTTTTTGAATTACGTCTCGAGAGCTTATTGCCGCATTACAAGTCGATACGAGACGATCTTTGTTGCCGTGACAATCAACGAACTTCGGAATCCAAGAGGTGGGGATTGCACACGTTGTTGGCAAGGCACGCATCCTAGCGAGTGAGGTTAGAATGGAGATGCATTCATTGTCTACAGTGCCAGATAAGTTATAGTGTTTACTTGCGTACATGCTTAAACGGTTGAAGGAAGAATTGAGTTACAGGGGAGCATACATGAAATGATTGGCTCACTGATGGCTGACCAATACGTCTGTGATTAGAGCAGCGCTGGCTCTACAGTTCATGACCAAAGCCCGCCTAAGGAACAGTGGTATGTAGATCGTAAGTTTTGCGACGGCTTTGGCGAGTTGATTGCTTAGCCTGGGTAACCTTTTCTTTCACAGTTAGCTTAACGCCAGATTCTTTCTTGGAGTAATCATCATGTTTCTTGATATTGGCGTGAGCCACACAATTTCCACTGTGGTTAGTCTTCTCTACCTAAGATGACACTTAAAAAATGCCTCTACTTAGACGATATGATATGATATTCAAATCTTTTCATCTGTTTGAAAGTTGCAGCATGGAGCTTAATTAAGCAACCAAGAAAGATTGCGGTTGGCACTGATTCTGCATGCAGGAAGGCGCTGGGACTCTTTCCACTGGTCCGTGCGAAGAACGACAGAAAGTTGGCGAATATCACTTGCCATAGATCCGACAAGAATGGACATAATGGATCTCTTAGTAGTACTAAAAGAAGAATTTTAAAGAGGCTAACTTAAAGGATCGTCACGTGGTTCTACTGAAAAGAGCCCGTTAGTGAGGAACCGCCAGTCCCTCCCGTGACCTTCTCTTCAACACCTGGCTGATGACCCTCTTCCAGAATTGGCGAGCGGCATGAGGCTTTCCCGGGAAGCCGCCCAACTGGCCCACGGGAGTGATCCGCAAAAGCAAACCTAGCCGTCACGTAGACGCTAATTGAGAACCGACACGTCTCGTAGGCGGAAGCATTATCTGTGTCAGAATTAGACTCTTCTCGCATTTATTCTGGCGCAGAAGCTGCTTCCAAGATACAGCAATATCTACTCTTCTTCAGTGAAAAATGTCTGGTTCTGTCGCTCCCAAAAAGAATAAAGGAAAAGAGATAAATGAATTCGGCATGAGGCCCGAACGCGATACACCCGAATACGCGAAAGCTTACAAGAAATCCTCTTCCCCGAAACCAGATTCAAAGGGAAAATATGGAACGTCTAGTCAAGGAGATAAGAGTTCCCGTAAAAAGTCACCTGTAAGCGATGATCTTATTCTTTGTTGGGCCTGCTGACCTCAATTTCTGTCAGAGTCGTTGCGTTGCGTCATAGTCGGCGCCACAGGCTTTCGCGCGGCCCTGCCGCCATGGTGGGGAGACTTTCTATCGAAATTGGGTGAATATATAAGAGCTGAAGGCTAGAGAAGAAGAGGGATTGAGGGGTTGAGGGATTGAGGGATTGAGGGATTGAGGGATTGAAGGGGTCAAAATTCCGTCACTCTGACGATCCCGCGGATATATGCGCGCAATCGTCGGAATTTTTCACTTCAGGAACCAGTTCCCTGACTTTTCTTTTCTTTTGAAATTGAGAGCCCGTTTCTCTATGCACAAGCGTCTAGGGTTCGTTAGATGGTTCCGGGGGATTCTAATCTGGGTTGGTCATAGCGCCCCCTTTTTCCTTCACAATGAGCCTAAATATCTTTGAGTTTATTGCCCGATCTATGTTAGGAACAGTAATTCACAGAGACCAAGTAACAGTGGCTACGTAACAATCTTGGTCAATTTTGGAGAAGGTATAGCCTAGAACTTGATCTTACTACTGTAAAACTAGAAGGCCGAAATCTGCTATACTAGATTGAGCAAAATTGGTAAGTGCTACCTAAAACACGCGAGTATCTTTAGGACTTTAAGTACTTACATAAGTCTAGAATATATAAGCGTGAAGAAACTCAAGATATTTTAGTGCCTATGGTTCTGGTAGCAAGATGCAGGAGTAAACAACTAATACTACTAAAGGTACTACCTTTTTCAAAAGCACTGCGAAAATCAGAAATTAAGCTTCTACTGTATAACCACTAAAAAATTCTTATTTTATAAAACTAGTAGATAGAACTATCCCTTATATTACGGACCTTATATCGGCAGTAGTAGAACTACTAAGAAGAGACACGCACAAGTTAGTTAAGATAGCACGAGGGGCGCTAAAACCGATCAAGCCATGGGACAAGGGGTAGCCGAGTTACGTGGCTAGTTACGTTACAAGTTTAGAAAGTAGGAATATAGAAACGTAGGAATATAATATACTAACGTACTAATATACTAACGTACTTAGTATATTTCTTAGGCGCAGTATTATATATTTAAAGGACTATAGTCCCTACCTAAATAGTTCTCTTCCTTATAGTAAATCTTAGAATATAATTAGAGTTAATCTATTAGGTAACTTACTCTATTAGTTATATCTACTATTACGGCTTATATAAATGCCTCTAAACCAAAGCTTATAGAATGCTATATTATAAAGATACTAAGCTAAGGAGAAAGAAAAGGGGTTACTAGGACTAATGTAAACAAATATATAGGGTAAGCCGCTAAGGCGCTAGCTTTGGGCGAGCTAATTATAGGTCGGTAGAATATGGCAGAATTTGGTAGGTAACGTACGATAGCGCCGTTATATCACCCCCCTCTTTAAAAGAAAGCCTGCCCTTAGGCTTAGTTAGAAATAGGACAGCACTAAGCGTATAAAATATAAGATTATAAAATATAAGATAAGAAGGAAAAAAAAGAAGATATAAGTGCGTTTAGATTAAGTATAAAAGGCAACCGTAGGTTAAGTAGAAGCACTAGGCTAGAAAGAATAGTCGCTAAAAGTCTTAGTAGGAATCTAACTAATCAGATAACTTTAACCGGCGGTTAAAGTTCCTAAATATCTAAAGTTTTATAGCACTAGCAGAAAACGGTAAAATATAGCAGAATTTAGCAAATAGCTATATTAGGGCTTTAGGGCGTTCTTATCCCTATACTCCTCTGGTAACTTATTATCTTTATTATACTAGCATTTTATCTACTTATTTAGGTACTTTAGGGGTCTAGGTTTATTAGGGTAACGGCTATAGAACTCCTAAAGCTTATAGGGACTACCTATAAAGTTCTATATAAAGTACTAAGTAGGGTCTAGGTTATACCCTTTCTAACTAATATAATATTTTAACGTTCCCCTTACAAGCTTACAGGCCAGTATTTCTTTAATTTCCTATTTATTATTACTATTAACTTAAATTAATAGGGGAGGTTTATTCTTTTATCCAGGTAATAGGTCGTTTACGGCTTTCTATAGTTTATTTAAAGAGAAAATAGGGTAAACCTTAATTAAATCTAGGAGCTTTACTTTATATAAGTTGCCTATCTTTTTAAAAACCTTATATAGTCCTACTATCTAATAGTCTAGCTTACGGCTAGGTTGTTCCATCTTTTAGTTCTTTATTATAACCTAGACTATATCTTTTACGGTAAAGTTAGGCTCTCGCCTATACTTATTTGCCTACTATTATATTAATTTTTAGGCCTTTTCAAAATTTATATAGGCTACTGTCTAGGCTTCTTCTAAGCGCTTAGCGTACTACCATACTTTTTTATAAAATGGTTTTTTGCTTACAGTCTAGGGTCCTTTTAGTCTTTCCTAGTTAAAGCTTATATAGGGTAAGTAGCCTATTTCTAGTTAAATAGAGGTAAACCCTGTAGAGTTATAAGGTAGGGTTGCTTAGGTATAGTTTATTAGGGGTAGTAGTTTAGCCTAGTTATCTTAAAAGTAGTTAATAAAGGGCTAAAGTCTCTAATTTAAGTATTAATTTACAATTTCCGTCTAACTATTTGTCTAGGGGTATTATACTATAGAAAGCTTTAGCTTAATACCTAAGATATAGGTAAACTTATTCCAGAAAGCTAATATAAATTATAGCCTATAATTAGATACAATAGTATCTAATAGTCTGTAGATTTGGTAGACGTAGTAGATATATAGTTAGGCCGCTTCTTTAGCATTAATATTCTTATAACATAGGATTAAAAACGGGCGCTTACTAAAGCAGTTAACTAAAATTATAGCTATATTATATCTAGTACGGTCTATAGGTAGCTTATAAAAGTCTATAGAGATATACTATTAGGGGCATTCTAGTATTAGAAGTGGTTTTAATAGTCCCAGAGTCTTATCTTGTAGCATTATAGATTTATAGTAGCTATTATAGTTCTATATATAACGGTTAATATCTATAACCATTTTAGGTTAGTAGTAGCGGTTACTAATAATTTTATAGGTTTTGTTTTTTCTAGGATAGGCTATAGAGACCTAGGTATAAGCTTTAGTAATAAGCTAGGTCCGTAAATTCTATTTCTTAGCTACTACTAGCTGTTCCTAGTGCTTAAGTAGTCCATTTTTAAGGGACTATAGGCTGGTAACGTTCTTTACCTTTTTATAGTACTCCTATAAAGAGGGGGTCGTTCGGTTAGCCTATAATAGTTTATTAATAAGGTTAAGTTTAGAGGAGTTAATAGAATATATCTTAGCGCCTAAGGAGTCTATGCTTAGTTCGGCCCGTATTTAAAGGTTAAGGTATTTTAGTTATAGTAGCGTTTAGGTCTATAATAAGATTTTTGCAGCTATCTAGTTATCTAGGTCTTATTTATGCCTTATAAAAGCGTCCGCACGGTTTATAGCGCCTAGTCTATATATAATTAAGAAGTTAAACTAAGATAGGGTATCCGCCTATTATATCTACTAGGCCGTAAGGGCCTTAGTTATTATAAAGTATTCTAGGGCCTTATAATCTAAAACTACCTTAATTGGCTTAGGGGTCACCTTTAGCTATATACGCTAGCGCTAAAAGCTAGAGATAATAGCTAGCATTTTTTATTATAGATATAGTAGTTTAGCTTAACATCTATTATAGTCTTTAAATAGTATATAATAGGGTACTATTCTCTATCCGGTTGCTTCTAAAAAAATATTAGCTATTATACTATTTAAGGCATTAGTTTCTAGTATTAAGGGCTATTTTAGGTTAAAATAAGTAAGTAGGAGAGCTGATACTAGCCGTTTTTTAAGCTTATTAAAGGCCTGCCTATATATAGCGTTAAAGTAAAAGGGCTAGTCTTTTTTAGTAAAACGGTTAATAGGCTAGGCGATTCTACTATAGTTCTTAATAAAGCGTTAATAGAAGTTATGGGAGCTTAAAAATAATTATACCCCCTTTACTGTAACGGAACCTTATAGCAAGAACTACAATAGGCTTATTATTGGGCTAGGTGTGTAGGTGATGCAAATTAAAGTTAACAACGTAATAATAACTAGTGGAGTGGTTGCCTAATAGATTAACTCTAATTATATTCTAAGAATCACTATAAGGAAAGAACTATCTAGAGTAGGGACTATAGTTCTTTAAATATACAACCGTACTCCTAGGAAACCCTCCTTATATATAAGGTATGTATGCTCTATTTACTCTATTACGGATTATATAGATTATATAGATTATACAGATTATATTACGTAACTTAGTTACCATTCCTTATTATATATTTCTACCAGATCTATTTTAAACCGTGCCTATATTAACCAACTAGCTTCTTTTAACTCTTCTCTAAGTAGTCGTAACATTATATTTAAAGCGTCCGTAATACTATCTCCCTCCTCTTTATCTTTATCCTTAAAGATTCCAAATATCTTTAAGTTATTTATTAGAGGTATAATATCCGTCTAATTAATTTGGTTAACATTATTACTTATTATACCTAAAGTAACCTCTCTTTCTTCTATAGCCCGTTACGCTTATACTATTGCCGTTATGCTATTACTAGGTGAAGTAATGCTATCTCCGTGTTCTCGTTGTACGAAAGAGGGGTTAGTTTATATTACGCTAGCGAGTCCCTTATCTTAGTAACCTTTCTCTTATTTAGAGTACACTAAAGTAAACATTCGTTTGTCTTATAATATTCACTCTATTTCTAACGCTAAGTATACACGTCCTATAACTCTTAATAGTCTTTAAGTTCCCTAAGTAATTTATTATAGGGTCTCGTGTTTAGTCTACTACTATAAAGCTTAATAGTAAGCTCTTAAGCGCTTTTAATAAATTATGTTAATCGCGAGAGGCGGAATAAGAGGCTGCGGCTGCTTAATAGTGTGCTTTTAAAACTTATCTCCTAGCCTCTACTTATCTTCTACGTCTTAAACGGGTTTATAAAAAGGTTTATTCTAAAGAGTAGAAGCTTGTAAAATAAGGTTTATAGGAACTTAGTAATAAAAGGACGGACTCCCCTATAAAGGAAATAAGTCTAAATAGCTCGGTAGCTGCTCCTCCTAGGTCCCCCTTAAGTAACTCCTTTTTTAATCCTTTTTTATTAATATTGCCTGACCTAATCTCTTCCGATACTCTTATACCTTTCCTATAGCGTTCTTTAAATTTTCTAGTAGTTCCTAGGTAGTCTTATTATAGCCTATCTACTTTACCTTATACTATATTTTATCGTTAACGTCCTTATAGCTAATGATCTTTAAAACTTGCTATTTGTCTTCTTCTCGTCCTTTATACGTATCTACCTCGTAAACTAGTGGCTTAATATTCCCGTATACTAGCTCTAGCATTACGATATGCTATATAGGGTAGATTTTTATCTTAGCTAGTAGGTTTAACTTAAACATAACTGGTAAAATTTTCTGCGTAATTTTAAAAGGTCCTAGTCTAACATAGTCCAACTTCTTACTTAGTCGTCGACTTTTGAAATTTTTATATAGTAGCTATACTTTATCTCCCTCCTTAAGATCTAGTCCCTTAGATCTCTTAGCGTCATAGTACCTTTTTATCCTTTACTATACTACTTTTACTATTTCCGTGAGGTTCTTATAAAGATTTATTAGTATCTCTATCCTTTACTTTACTATGCTACTTATCTTTTTTACTTAACGTGGCGATAATAATGTCCTTAGCTCGTATCTATAATTCGCCTTAAATAGTAAAGTGCCTATTTCTTCTTAAGGTATTATATTATATATAAACTATATAACTAGTAATAATAATACCTAATTGTTCTATACGTGATTAATATAGTGCCTTAGATACTATTCTAGTGTCTAGTTTAATCTTTCTATTTAACCGTCTGTCTACGGATAATATGCGGTAGAAGTTACTGCTCTAACTCCTTACTTCGCTAAGAATACCTCCTAAAATATTACTACGAATCTTAGATCCCTATCCAATATAATTTTACTTAGTACTCTATATTTTGCAAACACTTCTTTAATATAGATTTTAGCGACATCTTCCGCTAAGATTTCTTCTATATACACTATAAAGTATCCCTACTTTATAAGCTTATCTACTATTATTAAGATTATATTATAATCTTATCCTATAATAGGATCTCTTAATTTTAGTAACTTAATAATAAAGTCCTATAATATAACCTCCTATAGTCTCTTTGGTATTTTAACAGGTTATAGCCCTCCATACAGCTTATACCTTATTAGTTTATTCCTTTAGTAATCTAAATACTCTCTAGTAACCTTCCTAGCTATCCTCTAGATTCCGTCAATAATATACTCCTCTTAAAGTCTTAACACTAAGCCCGTAGCTCCATTATATCCTTAAGTTAATCCCTTATAAAAATCTTTTATAAAGTGTTCTGCTATGCTTCTTAGGATATACTTTGCTTTTTAGTTTTCGTATATATCCGTCTATAGATCTTTTAGCTATACTTTTAAAATTTTCTATACCTAAAAGCTTTCTAATGACTTATAGATCTTCTCTAACTTATCTTCCTAAATTGCTATGATTTTTAGATAATTATACCTAATTAACCCATCTATATCTTTTCGTAGTAAAGCCCCTAATAGCTTCTTATTATTTTGCAGTTTAGCCTTTTAACTTAACGCATTGGCTCGCGTATTGTCTATACCCTTAGTATACTAAATCTTAAAATAGTATTCTATAAGCATCTCTGCCTATCTAACCTATCTTTAGTTAAGTTTCTTTATTATTAGGAATCCTATTAGGTTCTTATAATCTATTTTAACCATAAATAGTTTTTCTATACCTTATAAGAATGCTCTCTATTCCTTTAGTGCTGTAACTATACCTAATAACTCCTTATTATAGATATTATAGTTTAACTCTAGTAGTATTATCTTTCGACTATAGTATACTACTAGGTGCTATCTATCTAGATACTTTTATATAAAGTATACCCCTAGTGTAAAGTCTAATATATCTGTTTCTACAACCGTCTCTAGTCCTAATTAATAGATCTTAAGAACTAGCTCCTAGGTAAATAACTCTTTAACTCTCTTAAACAGTTCTTATTACTCCTTTCCCTATGCCTATAGTTCTTCTTTCTTTATTAATCGCGTAAATGGCTTAATATCTTTTAACTATTACGCTATAAACCTTCTGCAGTAATTGTAAAACCTTAAGAACAATCTTAACTATATAATATTCTCTAGTTCCTGCCAATTTACTATAGCTTTGATCTTCTTTAGATCTATACTAAGTTAGCCTAGTTTAATAATAAATCCAATGAAATCGGTCTTCCTGGTAAAGAACTCGCATTTCTTAATTACTACTAGCATCTATTCTTCTTATAGTCTCTTTAAAACCCATTTAACGTGCTCTCTATATTCTTCCTTAGTTATTAAGTAGATAATAATATTATTAAGATATACTATAACAAATTCATCTAAGTGTTCTCCTAATACATTGTTAATTTACTTCTAAAATGTTACTAGTGCGTTTATAAGCCCAAATTGCATAACTAATAGCTTATATAGTCCTTCCTTTGACCTAAAGGCTGCCTTCTATTTATTACCTTCCTTAATTCTAATCTAATGGTACGCCTATCTCAGATCTATCTTTGTAAAAATTTGCGTATTGCCTATCCTGTCTTAGATTTCGCTAATTAAGGGTAAAGAATACCTATCCTTTCTAGTAATGCTGTTTAACTATCTATAGTTAATATACAGCCTTAGCTTGCCATTTTTCTTTAGTATAAACAGTACTGGATAACCCGCTAATAATTGCGATGGTTTAATGTATCCCTTTTATAAGTTTTCCTAAATAAACTCTTTTAATGCTCTACCTTTTTCTTTAGTAAGCTTATAGATTAGAAAGAACCTTAGACTTATTTCTAGTTCTAATTCTATCTTATAGTCCTATACTGCATACTTTAATAGCTTTTTACTTTTTAGTGACCATAGTTTCCTACCATACTTATAGTATTTCTTTGGTATATAGCTTAACCCTTTTTCTGTTTCTTTGTAGGTCGCTCCTACTTAGTACTATACTATCTTGGCTTGTTATTGTATCTTGCGGCGTTAAGTATCCCTAATATCGACCTAACCTATAACTTAATTGATCTTTGGATTATATTTCTATAACTAAGGCATTCCTAACACTGCCTTATTATTCCCTAATAGTAATATGTTAAAAGACATCTTAATTTATCTCCCTTTAATGGTTAACTAAATTGGTCCTATTTTAAGATTGATAATACCTCCTCTATAGGCTATTAGATCTCCTAAAATTGTTACTAATAGGTAAAAACATTCCTTTTTCCTATATGGTAACCCTATTTTTTTAACTGCTGCTAGCAAGATATAGTTTCTTATTACTCCACTATTTATTAATGCCTCGAACTATTAATCTTGCCACTTAACTCGTAAATTTAGGTATCGTCCTTAAATTCCTTTAAGGGTCTAAGGCTTTACTACTAGTTCCCTTTAATCCTATAGGCCTCTACTTTTCCTAACTATTAGCTGCTTAATCCTATTTATACTTAGTCCAACTTAGGCTAATACTTAGTTTGCTTTTTGTCCTTAATATACTATAGATAAGTGTTCTCTAGACATTCCCACTATTGTTATCTATCTAGGCATTCTTCCGTAAGGAATCTTCCTAGTTAAAGTATTAAATCCCCTTATTCTTAAACTTCTACTAGGTGCTAACTATGCATATACTTAGTATTTTAATATTTTGCCTTATCTATTAACTAATACATCCTCACTAGATATTTCCGATTTTTATCCTTTAGTGCTTTATATATATTATACGCATTATCTACGCATGCTATCCACGATAGTGTATAATATGCCTAGTATCTTAAGTTAACTCTTAGCTCGTCTTTATCCTTAAGTTTAAACCTCTCTCTTATTAATCTGAGCGTTGCGACTTTATTCGCAGGTACTAAGATTTGCCTTTCGCTTCTCTAGTCCTCTAATTACTTCTTTAAATCTTTTAACGTTATAATTAAGGCTCCTTTAATGTAAGTTATAGCCTTCTCTGTAATTAGGTAGTCCTAGACAACTTTTTCGTCCAACTATATATAGAAATCTTCCCACTTATCGTTATATCGTTGCCTATACCACTTTTGGTACAGCCCCTTAAGTGTATATGGCTCGTCCGTAAGGAAGTATCTTCTTATTACTGCGTTATGGCAACCTTTAGTATGTCGTTCTTTGAACCTAGTTAAAATCCCTAGATCCTCTTCTTATTCTAGTTCGGTAAGCCACTTAGCTCTTAGTGTGCTTGTCTTAGGCCTATTGGTAACCTTTTATACGGGTGCTCTGTCCCTTGTATGTCCCAATATACTAGATCTCTTATTTAGTTTCTGTTCTTGCTATAAGGTAATTCTTGCTCTAAATTCCTCTATAGTTTCTTTTCTATCGCGTCTTATAAGTGGATCCTTAAAGTCTTCGTACTTCTTAATCTTAGTATTAACTTTTTAATCTTTAGGCTGAATACTGTGTTCCCCTAGTAAGTCTTCTAAGTCTATATGTCTATCTCCCAGTCTAACTGCTATTTATATCGCAGATTCTCTAATCTGTAAAGAAGCTCCTTACCTCTTACCTATAGGTGTCCCTATATGTACTCCGAATTCTTAGTCCCTTAGATTCTTTAATTCTAAGCTTGCTTCTAACTTAAGCTTCGCTCCCACCTTAGTCTAATTAGGCGTCTAGGGTGTTCTTATCTCGTCTTAAGAGTCTTAAATCTCACTCATCTCGTCTTAAGAATCTTGTGCCTATGGGAAACTCTGTCCTAAGCTTATTCGTATGTCTTTAAACTAAGCTACTACTCTGCTCTATTGGTTGTCGTCTATTATAGGTCCTTAAGCTGTCCTCATCCTATCTTTAGAATCTTGGATCTCTCTTATCTCATCTTAAGAATCTTAAGCCTTTGGCTTTTTGTCTTTATTGAGTGGTAAGCTAGCACTAGCAGTTATCTACTTGCTTAATCTCTTTTAGATACTACTTCTGCCGTCTTATAAAGCAATAGATGCTGTATCCAACGGTGTTATAATACCCGTTACTGAACCTTGCTCTATAGCGGTCTTAGTCTCTACTTCTATAATTGCGTTATTAAGGTTCGGATACCCCCAGTTAGTTCCTTTACTGTCCTCATCGCTATTAATTAATAAATACTCCGATTCTATTGTTATCGTCGCTAATTATTATCCGCACGTTACTATGACATCCTAATCCAGCTCGTAAAGTCGATTTTATTCTTTATCTAACTCTCTGGTTCCTTTAAGTCCTCTTAACTCTAGCTCTTATGGCCAATAGCTTGCGCCGTACTTAGCGTCTTTATAAATTCGGTATATATTATTATAACAAAACGCGAAACTTCTAATTAAACATTCTTTTGTTCCTTATAGTACACTATCGTCCCTCTATACATGTGTGTCTTCTGCTAGTTAGGTTCTATTTATTATATAGTAACTCTAACTATCTTTACAATCCCTTATAAAATAACCTTATTTTCCGCAATTTATATAAGCTCTATCTCTAAACTACTGACTTTGCTATAGAGTCCGCCTAAACATCTTCTGCTAACGAGATCCCTAGTCTGGCCTATACTCCTTAGTCCTGTAATTACTAAATCCTTAACCTTTAGGTTTCTATAGTTTCTTACTCTATCTTTTATAGGTTTCTTTGGTACCGCTTAGGTCTATTAGCTCTGCGCCATACTATGGTTTCTAACTTAGCTTTTGTTGTTACGTACTCTGCGCCTTATACGACTATAGAACTCTATCCTAACCCTTCTTAGCCTATTCCCTTTGGAAGATCCTATTATTAATCTTAATCGCTTAATCTATTAATTCCCTTAGGGTATCCGCATCTTCCATTAGAATAATTACGTCCTAAACTTTAGCCTTAAGTCCCTACTTATACTGTACTATAAGCGCCCTATTATTCCACTTAACTTATATAGCTAGCGTTTGGAACTATATTATATACTTAATTGCTAAGGTTTATTACGTAATATCTTAGAGTTTTCTTTCCGCTGCGGTTACTGCCTCTAGGTCTCCAAATATTTATATAAGTCGCTCTATAAATCCTTCCTAACTTAAGAACATAAACCGCACCTCCTAATTAGTGGTTATTATTCCATTTACCTATATCTCTATAAGGTAAGGCTTAAACCATTTAAGTGCTCTTCCTAATAGGAATAGTCCCGTATAAGCTATTCGATCCATAAATATTGCCAACTTTGCTCCTTCCTGCGCTACCTTAAAGTGCATTTACGTAAGAAATCCTTTAAGCTTATCTTTCTCCTAAGAATCTCTTAATTGATAGTAACTTAACCTTTACTACTCCTATCCCGTTAATCCTTTATTTAAGTGTTATATTATTCTCTATTAACTAGTTAACTATCTTTTATAGTTGTCTAACCGTTATAGGTTATTGTAAGTTAGTATCTGCTATACTAGTGTCACCTTCTGACCTTAAAGTAGTTGCCGCCGTTAATAGCGTTATAGTGGCTGCTTTTAGTGGCATATTATTCAACTTTTTATATTTAATACCGTAACTAGGTAGTAATTATATAACGGAACCTTATAGCAAGAACTACAATAGGCTCGTTATTAGGCTAGGTGTATAGGTAATATAAATTAAAGTTAACAACGTAATAATAACTAGTAGAGTAGTTGCCTAATAGATTAACTCTAATTGTATTCTAAGAATCACTATAAGGAAAGAACTATCTAGAGTAGGGACTGTGGTCCTTTAAATATATAACCGTACTCCTAGGAAACCCTCCTTATACGTAAGGTACGTATACTCTATCTACTCTGTTATAGATTATACAGATTACACAGATTATATAGATCACATTACGTGACTTGGTTACTATTCCTCGTCATATGTTTCTACTGGATCTATCCTAGACCGTGCCTATATTAACCAACTAGCTTCTTCTAACTCTTCTCCAAGTAGTCGTAACATCGTACTTAAAGCGTCCGTAACATTTACGGTCTATAAGGGTGCCCATTAATTAATTACAGCTATTTTCTCTAGGTTGGCTTTAATTCCATTTATACTAATAATAAAACCTAAACACTTTATACGCTTAACACTAAACTCTAACTTCTTAATATTAACCTAGAGGCTAGCCTTATAGAGTTATTATAAAACTTTATAGACGTGCTCTTTATATAATATTATCTAAATAGGCCATATAGAAGTCATTAAGGTAGTTAAAAAGTATATTATTTATATACCACTAATACGTAGCTAGTCCGTTAGTTAGTTTAAAAGGGAGTATCTTATATTTATATATTCCGTAATAGGTCTAAAATATAGTAAAATCCTTAAACCTAGAGTTTATTTTAATTTAGTAGAAGGCCTAGCGGATATTAAGCTTTATAAAGGCCTTAGCTCTACTTATTTAGGCTAGAATTTTATTAAGTAGGAGTAGCGGATAGCGGTCCTTGCGGGTTATATTATTTAGCTTTTTAATAAAGGAATAGGCAGGTAAAAGAGGCTTAGCTAGGCTTAATAAAGCCCTTATTTAGGTTATTAATAAGATACTACTTTATAGCCTATAATTTAGTAATAGACTGCTCGTAAAGGGGGCTAAAGCTAAGGGTATTTTCCTTACCCTACTTAATCTCGATCTAATAGTTATAAGATTAGTAAGGTAGAAGTATATTAAACGCTACTTTAGAGAATACATCCTTAAATTTCTAGTATTAATAGGGCAGCTTTTATTCTACTAGTTCCTTATCTATAGGCTTACTTTTTTATCCACTAAACTTACCTTCCTTTTCCTTAATTATTTAATTAATTTTATATAAGCTAGTTATAAAGACGACGGCATTAGGCTAAACTAAGTTCTGGTAGAATCCTACGGCACTAATATAGTAGATATTAACTAGTGGGAGATCCGCTAATTTCTTAACAGATATCCGTTAGGTTATATTTTGTAGTATAAGGTTTATAATCTTCCTTAGCTTATATTCTATTTTCTATAAGTTATCTTTCCTATCTATTAGTTTAGTATAGCGTCTAATATTTCTAGCTTTCCTTTATAGCCATATAGGGCCTAAATCCTCCATAATTAACCTAGCTAGGTTACTACTAGCTTCTTAGGTCTTTAGTATAGGTAGCGTAGTATAGCTAGTCTAGGGGCGGCGTAGTATACGGATCCGTTATAGGTTAAACTATATATCTTTCTTAAAGGCCTAGTCCCTACGCATAGCATCTACTTAGTAAATAGTATTAATCTAGGGCCGTATAAGGGTTTCTATTATAATGCTAATTTCTTTTATAAAAGAAGGGGTTAGGGGTAGGATTTCCGGCTAAATAAGCCGCATACTTTATACGTTAAGCTATAAGCCTAAATAGGCTAGCTATTTTCTTTTTAAGATTATATTATAGCTTCCTAAGTCCGTAATAAGAAAGGGGATATTATACTACCTTTATCCGTTAACACGGAGGTAAATTTATAAAATAGTTATAATAGATAGCCCTAATTACCCATTATACCCATAAATAGGGATTAGTTTAGGTAGTTCTTTAATAAGTATATTTAAAAAGTTAGCTAGCTTTATAGTATATTAGGTGTTTATTAAGGCAAAGGCATTTACTTTAGAGTTAGCTAAAGTAGAGGTTAAAATTTAATATCTATTACGGAATAAAGTATAAGGGATAGTGCAGCTTCTTTTACTAACTAGCTAACCTAGATTAATATATAATATATTAATCCCTTTTAACCCTAAAGAGGAGTCTTCCTTTAAGGTTCCTCTTTTTCTAACTCTGTACTATACTTTTAAATTAATAGGACCCTGTCTACTTTTACGTTTATTAAGTAATTCTTTATATAGTAGCCTTTTTAACTATAAAAGAAGTAAGCTCCTTAATTACTAAAGGCTTATATATAGGGGTTATTATATATAGGCCGAGCATTCGCCGGACCTATAGTAGGACTAACTATACGGCTAGCTGCTAAATTGGCAGCGGGATATACAGGTAGTACTACGGGGGTTACTAATTATGCTAGGACATTATAGACCGTTTTTATATTGCTTATAGTCTAATTTAAAGGGTTTCTAGCCTTATACCGTTTAGCATATACCTTAATTTAGTAGAGGCCTTAGTTAATAGCTAAGCGCTAGTTTATAAGTTTCTTTAGCGTCTATATAGTAGTAAAAACTAGTAGTATAGCTCGCTATAGGTCTAGGGTAAGCTTATTAAATAGGTCTAGTATTAAATCTTCTTAGGGAATTTAAGCCTAGCCGGCTAGGTATAGAAAGCGGGTCTAAAAAGCTAAAAAGGTCTCTATCGTTTTTATATTTAGGCTTTTATAATTAAGTTAGGCGTTTTATACTTTAAAGGGGTCCTTATAGATAAAAGATAAATAGACAATTATTTTTTCTCTAGAGAGAAAGGGATCTGCTAAGTCCTATGCGTATTGCGGACGTAGGTGCGTCTATACGTCCCCGCCAGTACAGCCGAAGATATAGGCTATTTTAGCTTAAGTAGTAGGGAAGTAATCCGTATTAACTTTAAGCTTATTCTATAATTAAAGCTTCCAATTATTAAATATAGGGTTAGTTCCATCTATAAGTAACGGAGGGTCCGCAACCTTCGCGGACTATAATAATATTAATGCTATATATTAGGCTAGGGTTTTAAGGACTATAGCAAGTCTCTAGGTATCTAATAACTCTTTATAAGATATAGGGGATTCTCTAGCTTTAAGCAGCTCTTAAAGTTATTTAATTTTAGTATTAGCTACTATAAGCTCCTCCTAGAAGTTTAAGTTAGTTACTATTTTACTATTAGAGGTATTTGAGGGTCCTATAGCTGCTTTGCCAGCTACTATATTTCTTAGCATAGTAGTATAGTTATTAGGGTAACTTTTAATAGGATTCTATAGGGGTTTTGGTCTATACTTATTCTATAAATCTTATTATTCTTTTCTATTCTTTAAGTTCTAGTAATAGTCTTTAAGTCTACTTTTATATTCTATTCTTATTTATAGTCCTATAAATATATTTAAGTTCCTTCTTAAAAAAAAAGGGTGGTTTAAGCTTTAGATAATATTAGTAACTTAGTTAATTAAGGTATAAGTACGGTAAGAAGGACGCATGCAAGCCTATATAATTAGATTATCTATAAACAAGAATCTAAAGCTAGAGAAAGGAAAGGAGATAGAGGGCGGCGCCGCTTAACGTTATATACAATCCTCTAATCACGTAACGGCAATTGTCTAAAACTATATAAAACTGTCTACGACTGTCCGCCATAATCTACCGATATCTATTAGCTACAATCTACCAGTTTTTACTAGCGCCGTAATATCTTATAAGGTATATTACTAAAGTATATAGTAAGGAGTAGGTAAGCCAAGTATAAGTTATAAGGAGAGTTAATAGAAGAGGACGATATAGTAATAAGGGTAGGCAATAGCCTAGTATAGAGAGAGAGACGAACCGATAAGGAGGGAAAAGTATAAGGGTACTTTTAGTCCCTTACTCGGCTATATCACCTAGGAGCTCTAAGGGGTAGCCAAGGCCTAGCCAAAGGCTAGGCTTGGCACCTCCTTATAAGCACCTCAGGCTTACAGCCTCCTTCCTCCCCTATCGGTTCGTCTTAGTACGAGGCTATTGCCTACTCTTTACCATATCGTCCTCTTCTATCGACTCTCCTTATAACTCATGCTCGGCTTACCTACTCCCTACCGTATACCCTAGCAATATACCTTACAAAAAGGCTATAAGCCTAAGGGAGCTTATAAGGAGGTGCTAAGGCCTAGCCGAGGCCTAGCCTTAGCAGCCGCTAAAAGATCCCTTATACCTCTAAAAAGTTATAAAAGCGTTAGTAAAACTAAAGGGTGTTATTAGGTACTTAAAGTAATTACAATATATCTTAAATATAGTCTTCTATCTATCGCAGTCACGTAAGGGGATATTGATTTTAACCGTATAATTGGGAGACGCAGGGCTATAAGGTCACTCTAGGGCTAGTTCTTAGCAATTTTGCTAGTACCTAGCACTTAAATCTGCTAAGGATTTGCCCTAAAGTAACCAGATATCCCTAACCGCAAGCCTATAGCTGCAAGACTATCTAACTATAGTAGTCGCACTAAGGCGGATTCTTAGCGGTTTTGCTAGTTCCTAGCACCTACTAAAGAATTGCCTTAAAGCGCTATCTATATATAATGCATACTAAATACAAAGGATAGTGGGTAGGAAAAGCGAATTAGCTATATAGTAACTGCGTTTAATATTCGCGAATATTATAGGAGGTCTTAGCATTATATATTGCTAAGATAGACACTGCCAAGCAACATATAAACGCTAGTATCTATCTATTACAGTTACATAAAGGGATATTAATTTTAACTGTATAATTAGGAGACGCAGGGCTATAAGGTTACTCTAGGGCTAGTTCTTAACAGTTTTACTAGTACCTAGCACCTAAATCTACTAAGGATTTGCCCTAAAGTAACCAGATATCCCCAAGCGAAGCTCCTACGCCCAATAAGACATTACCGCATTCTGCTATATTCTGCTATATTCTGCCACATTACCGCATTCTACTATATTCTGCCACATTGCCGCATTCTGCCATATTCTGCCACATTATCACATTCTGCCATATTCTGTTAACCCTAACTTATAAGCTAACTAATCAGGATTTTCTATACCTGGTATAGAAAATCGCTATTAGCTTACTTACCACTAGCGCCTTAACGGCAATCTTAATATCTAGCTAGCAATCCTTACGCTAAGAGCGGTACACTATGCTAGAAGTAAGAGTTAAGGCAATAGAGGTTAGTAGTCTTAGTCTTAATATATAGGTAAAAGGCTTCTAATAACCACCGACCTAGTTACTAAATTTGCTAATGTAAACACCCTAAATCTTTAGCGAACTAGGCAGCGCCCTAGCGAAAGGAGTAGTTTAAGTAGCTACTTAGGTTAATTTTAGCGGTTATTAAGCGGAAGGAAAGAATCTTGCGAACCCCTAGAGAGATAAAGGGTTTTCTATTAAGACTAAATAAGGGGGAGTTAAGGGGTTAGGGGTCCCTATTAAACAGCTTTGTTATAGCAGTAACTAGGTATAATAGGCCGCCTACCACCGCAATAGCAATATTAACGCCCTAGTATTGCTTATTGGCTTTACTCTATTTAAGGCGGAATATTATCCCACTAGGCGTAAAGGTAATATCACGTTAGGTAGCCTTTTTTACTAGAAAAGTCGTTCGGTTCTTAAATTCCGCTATAATATACGTAATCTCGCCTATCTATAGAAATCTAGCAAATATAAGGGTAAATGCGGCATTAGTGTTAACATCTAGTAGCGATAGGCCGTGTATTACTACCTAGGCTAAAATATCCCTAGTAATAGGCTGCTTATCCTTCTTTACTAAGGGAGAAATAGCAGCTACTCTAATAAGTAATTGGTGTACTATAGGATCCTTAAATGCCGTAATTAAGATACTATAATCTATATAACACGAGCAAATTACGGAGACGTAGGCTTATAAGGTTTTGGCCTTAAGCCTACCTATCTATAGCTAGGAGGTACCAAACGCGCGGCAGGTAATCTATTCGCCTAGTTTATACGGCTTAGCTAGGTAGGGAAAAACCCCTTTAAGTACACAGTATAACTCCCAACTATTAACTACTAAGGAATAGTTCCTACGGGTCGCTGGTATAAGGCCGTGCTAAAGAAGGAGCGCGTAGAGGTTAGATGGCGCGTTAACGTTATCTTTAAAGTTTATAGGCGGTTATAAGTAGTCTATTAGGTTTCCAGCACCTAGTTAAAAACTTATTAGCTTTAGTAGTAGTAAATTAAGGGCCCAGTATAGGCAGAACTAATAAATAGCCGCGGCCTAAAATTAAGATAGTGTATTAGCTAAGCCATTTAAATTACCTAGGATCTACTTTATAGATAGTATAATATTATAAGCTATAGCAGCTAGTAAGATCTTATAGAGCAATTTGTTTGCTACGCTGCGGACAACAGTCTTTTTAATACTATAGTAAACCACTATGCTATTAGTATAAATAGATAGCGCGCTATACTGCTAGTTAGTAGACTATAGATTAAATACGTAAGCAATAGTATGCATCTCCTTCGGATTAATATAGTCTACTTATTAACTAGGCTTAGGCAATATACTAAACGCCTAAAATTAAGGGAGGTTAGCGGTATACTACTACTAGT
>Ga0307515_10004057_pt1 | contig 30560 bp, 22 predicted proteins | sample 17_EM_MG_FD_194513 | JGI IMG/M metagenome (GOLD analysis project Ga0307515, IMG submission 194513) | Populus trichocarpa ectomycorrhiza microbial communities from riparian zone in the Pacific Northwest, United States - 17_EM | ecosystem: Host-associated > Plants > Roots > Unclassified | place... | reverse complement strand
ATCCTCGCGCTCGATCATGTGGACGAACGCGTCGAGCTCGGCGCGGAACCCGTTCTCGATCGGCACCGGCACGGTCTCGAAGTCGGCCTGCCAGTCGGTGCCGCGCTTGATCCGGAAGCTCGGCGCCGCGGCGCGATCGGTGTGGTTGTGATAGTCGGTCTCGATCACGCCCGCGGCGCCGGCGATGATCGCGCGGCGGTGCACCGCGGTCGCGAAGCTGCAGCTGATCTGCGCGATCCCGCCGCCCGGGTGCTCGAGCGTGGCCACGAGCGTCTGGTCGACGCCGCCGTGCCAGCGCGCCAGCGCGGTGACCCGCGCCGGCCGGACCCCGAACACCTGGCGCACGAAGCTCACCGGATAGCAGCCCGCGTCCATCAGCGCGCCGCCGCCGAGCTTGGCGTCGAGCCGGATGTTGTCCGGATCGGTCATCGTGAACCCGAACGCCGCGAACATCGTGCGGACCTCGCCGATCCCGCCCGACGCGATCAGCCGCTCGATCTCGAGCGTCTGGGGCTGGAACAGGTACGGGAACGCCTCGACCAGCACCACGCGGTTGGCATCGGCGGCGGCGAACATCTCGCGGGCCTCGGCCTCGCTGGTCGCGAGCGGCTTCTCGCACAGCACGTGCTTGCCGGCGCGCGCCGCCGCGATCGTCCACTCGGCGTGCAGCGCGTTGGGCAGCGGGTTGTAGATCGCGTCGACCTCGCGGTCGGCGAGCAGCTCGGCGTAACCGCAGACCCGGGGGATGTCGTGCTGGCGCGCGAACGCCTCGGCCCGGCCGCGGTCGCGGCTCGCCACCGCCACCACCGCCGCGCGCGACGACGCCTTCGCGCCGACCATGAACGACCCGGCGATCTTCGCCGCACCGAGGATGCCGATTCGCAGGCTCATCATGAGCGAAGGTACCCCGGCGCGGAGCACGATCGGAGAAGTCCCGGCGCCGCGGACCTGTATCAGATCATCCTGACGCGCCCGGAACCGCGCCCGGAACCGGACAGAGAAGCCCTGCGACGGCCCGGGCAATGACTTGACGGCGGTGATCCCGCGGCACGATCAAGAAGATCCAGGAGCCCCATGACCGACTCGATGACCCTCGCGCAGGCGCGCGCCCTGTGGTGGCACAAGCAGGCGCTCGCCGGGACCACCCGGCGCCCGCTCGCCCAGCTGATCGGCGAGTCCGGCTGGCTGCGCACCCTCGGCGGCGCCGACGCCTACCTCGCCGCACGCACGCGCCCGCCGGCCCGGCATGACGCGCGTCGAGCTCGACGCCGCGATCGCCGCCGGCGAGCTCCGCGTCCACCCGGCCGTGCGCGGCTGCATCTACCTGGTGCCCGCCGCCGCGGTCCCCGACCTGCTCGCGCTCAACGCCGAGACCTGGCGCAGCCAGACCGAGAAGGACCTCGGCAAGATCGGCAAGACGCTCAAGGTCGTCGAGGCGCTCGCGCCCGGCGTGCTCGCCGCGCTGACCGCGCCGATGACCACCGACGCGCTCCGCAAGGCGGTCAAGGGCGAGATCCCGAGCTTCGGCGACGCCGGCAAGAAGGTCGGCCTGTCATCGCCGCTGCCGCTCGCCCTGCGCCTGCTCGAGTTCGCCGGCCAGATCGAGCGCACGCTCGACGGTGGCCGGCTCGACACCGAGCGCTACCTGTGGCGCCGCACCGCCGGCAAGCTTGCCCCGCCCGCGCCCGATCACCTGGCGCGCGTCGCCCGGGTGCTCGACGCCTTCCTCGGCTTCGCCGCGCCGGCCACGCTCGCCCAGCTATCGGCGTGGTCGGGGCATCCCCAGCGCGACCTGCGGACCGCGCTCGACGGAGTCGACGCCGTCCCCGTCGAGGTCGAGGGCCTGGGCGAGGCCTACGTCCGCGCCGCCGATCGCAAGCTCCGGCCGGCCGAGCCGCGCGGCACCGCCCTGGTCGCGTTCGAGGACAACTACCTCAACAATCACGGCGCCGGCCCGGTGACCGATCCGCGGCACCACGCGTTCGACGCCGACCTGTTCGGCGGCGGCGGCAAGCCGGTGCCTCTGGGCCGCGCCCAGCACGTGCTGTCGCGTTCGATCGTCGTCGACGGCCTGGTCGTCGGGTTCTGGGAGGTCGATCCGCGCACCGCCGGCGCTGTCTGGCACACGTTCGACCCGGCCCCGAAGGCGCTCGCCCGCGCGCTCGACGAGCTCACCGCCGACACCGCCACGTTCCTGCAAGGCGAGCTCGGCCACGCGCGGGTGTACTCGCTCGACACGATGGACGATGTCCAGGCCCGCGCCGATCGGATCGCCAAGCTCGCCGGCAAGCAGCCGGCCGCCAAGGCCAGGCCCGCCGCGAAGCGCAAGCGGTGACATCCGCCCCTCCGAAGATGCTCGCGCGCTGCATCCGACTGAACAACGACTGCGCTCACCTCTGCACGGCAGTCGAGGGCGGTCCGGATACGGGGCTGACCACCAGATCGGGGCCGGTGCCCAGGTCGATCAGCGATCCGGTGGTGTGGTTGTTGGACTCGATCAACTCGGGGTACCAGAAACCGGACTGGACGATCGCGCCGAGATAGAACACGCCCGGCCCCGGTGGTGGGGAGACGTCCGTCGAGCCGCTGTCGCACTGTCCCGGCACGAGCATGTCCAGCCATCGCACGCCGACGAGGGTGTCCGCGGCGGACGGGTCCTCGAGGACCCCGGTGATGACGGGGTCGATCGAGAGGTAGAGCTCCACCGTGCCGCCGAAGCTCGGCACGGTGCCCTGGTTGCAGACCGTCGAGGTGATGGCGAACGGCCCGGCGGCGGAGGCCGGCCCCGTGACCGAGGTGACGACCATATCGGTGCCCTGGCCGAAGCCGATCCTGGGCCCGGTGGCGTGGTTGTTGGACTCGATCAGCTCACCGACCTCGCCGGCCTCGTCGACGATCGCACCGAGATAGAACGCGCCCGCCAGTGGCTCCGAAGACACCTCCGTGTCGCCGGTGTCGCACTGCCCTGGCGCGAGCGCAGCGACGAGGCGCGCGCCGAGCAGCCAGTCGAGCGCGAACGAGCTCTCGACGGGGCCGGAGATCGTGGCGTCGACGGAGGCGTAGAGCCTCACCTCGGCGCCGGAGCTCGACGCGGTGCCCTGGTTACAGACCGTCGAGGTGATGGCGAACAGCCCGGCGGCGGACGCAGGACCTGCGATGGCGGTGACGATCAGATCGGGACCGCTGCCCAGGCCGATCAGGCCGCCGGTCGCGTGGTTGTTGGACTCGATCAGCTCGGTCACCGCGCCGCCCTCGTCGACGATCGCGCCGAGATGGAACGCGCCGGTGACCGGCGGCGCCGAGACCTCGGCCGGGCCGCTGTCGCACTGCCCGGCCTGGAGCGGGCCGACGCCGCGCGCGCCGAGCAGCCGATCCGGGACCGGCCACTCGGTGATGCCGGTGATCGTGGCATCGACCGAAGCATACAGCCGGACCTCGGCGCCGGGGCTCGGTCCGGTGCCCTGGTTACAGACCGTCGCGGCGACGCGGAACGCTCCGCTGGCGGACGGTGGCCCGGTCACGGACGTGACCACCAGATCGGGGCCGTTGCCGATCCCGATCAGCGATCCGGTGGTGTGGTTGTTGGACTCGATCAGCTCGGGGACCTGGCGAGACTCGTCGACGATCGCACCGAGATGGAACGCGCCGGTGACCGGAGATGAGACCACGTCCGTCGCGCTGTCGCACTGGCCCGGCGCGAGCGCGCCGACCTGCCGCGCGCCGAGCACGGCGTCGGCTGCGTACCGGTTCTCGGCCGTGCCGGTGATCGTGGCATCGGGCGAGGCGTAGAGCCGCAGCTCGACGCCGGGGCTCGGCCCGGTGCCCTGGTTGCAGACCGTCGACGCGACGGAGAACGGCCCGCTCGCGGACACCGGCCCCGAGATCTGGGTGACGACCAGATCGGGGCCCAGGCCAAAGCCGATCCGGGGCCCGGTGGTGCGATTGTTCGATTCGTTCACCTCGTCGATCCAGTTGTCCCGATCGACGAGCGAGCCGAGGTAGTAGACCCCCGATCCCGGTGGTGGAGTGGCCTGCGTCGAGCCGGTGTGACATTGCCCCGGCGGGAGCCAGCCGACGAAGCTCGCGCCGAGCAGGAAGTCGGGTGTGAACGGACCGTCATTCCCGGAGGCGATGGTGGTATCGCCGGAGGCGTAGAACGACACATCGACGCCGGGCATGTACTCGTTGCCCTGGTTGCAGACCGTGAAGTCGATGGCGAACGGCCCCGCGGCGGTCGCCGGCGCCGACACGGAGGTGACCACCAGATCGGGGCCATTGCCGAGGCCGATCACCGGACCGGTGGCGCGGTTGTTGGACTCGATGAATTCGAAGACGCCACCGGCCTCGTCGACGATCGCGCCGAGGTAGAAGGCGCCCCGGATCGGCGCTGCGGCCACGTCGGTCGAGCGAGTGTCGCACTGCCCCGGCGGGAGCGATTCCACCCAGCGCGAGCCGAGGAACCAGTCGGCGGCGGTCGCGCTCTCCGTGGTGCCGGTGATCGTGGGATCGGACGAGGCGTAGAGCCGCACCTCGAAGCCGGCGCTCGACGCGGTGCCCTGGTTGCAGACCGTGGACGCGATGGCGAACGGTCCCGGGGCCAGCGCGGGACCCCGGACCGACGTCACCACCAGGTCGGGAGCGAAGCCGAATCCGATCTGAGGGCCGGTCGTGTGGTTGTTGGACTCGATCAGCTCGTCGCCCGCGCGCCGCTCGCTGACGATCGCGCCGAGATAGAAGGTGCCCGCGCGCTGCGTCGAGAACACGCCCGTCGAGGTGTCGCATTGCCCGGGTGCGAGGAAGTCCACCTGCCGCGAGCCGAGGACCTGATCGGATGCGGTGATGGTCGCGTCGGCCGAGGCGTAGTACTCCACGATGAAGAAGTAGCTCGGCTGGGTGCCCTGGTTGCAGACCGTGGAGGTGATCGGGACCCAGCCATCGGCCGACGGTGGCGCGGAGATCGCCGTGACCACCAGGTCGGTGCCGTTGCCCAGGCCGATCAACGAGCCGGTGGCGCGGTTGTTGGATTCGATCAGCTCGGCGACCGCGCCGCGCTCGTCGACGATCGCCCCGAGGTAGAACACGCCCTGGGCTCCCGAGGAGACATCCGACGAGCTGGTGTCGCATTGCCCCGGCTCGAGCGAGCCCAGCTGGCGCGAGCCGACGTGGTGGTCGTGAGAGAACGGGCGCTCGAGGGTGCCGGAGATCCTGGCGTCGGCCGAGGCGTAGAACCGGACCTCGGCGCTGGTGCTCGGCACCGTCCCCTGGTTGCAGACCGTGGAATCGATGACGAACTGCCCGTTGGCCGAGGGCGGCCCCGAGACCGAGGTGACCACCAGATCCGGCCCGGTCCCCAGGCCGAACAGCGGGCCGGTGGCATGGTTGTTGGATTCGATCAGCTCGGCGACCTGGTTATCCTCGTCGACGATCGCGCCGAAGTAGAACGCGCCGGTGCCCTGCGGCGCGAACGTCGTCGTCGGCGTGCTGTCGCACTGTCCCGGCTGGAGCGAGTCCACGAACCGCGAACCGAGCATGAGGTCGGACGGCAACGAGCTCTCGGAGAAGCCGGTGATGATCGGGTCCGCCGACGCGTAGAACCGCACCCCGAAGCCGCCGCTCGGCGCGGTGCCCTGGTTGCAGACCGTGGCGCCCAGCGGGAAGCCGAACCGCCCCGAGGGGGGCACCGACAGCGAGGTGATCACCAGATCGGGACCGTCGCCGATCCCGATCGGAGGGCCGGTGGTGTGGTTGTTGGACTCGATCAGCTCGTCGACTGCGCCGGCCGCGTCGACGATCGCGCCGAGATAGAACGCGCCCGTCCCCGGAGCCGCGGGCACATCCGTCGATCGGGTGTCGCACTGCCCCGGCGCGAGCGAGCCCACCGGGCGCGCACCGAGCAAGACGTCCGCCGCAGGGCCTTCGTCGACGCCGGTGATCGTCGGGTCCGGCGAGACGTAGAGCTGCACCTGCGCGGCGCCGCTCGACTGCGTACCCTGGTTGCAGACCGTCGAGCGGATGACGAATGGCCAGTTCGCAGACGCCGGCCCCGAGACGGCCGTGATCACCAGATCGGGACCGTCGCCATATCCGATCAACGGACCCGTGGCCTGGTTGTTGGACTCGAGCAGCTCGTTGACGACGTCGACCTCATCGACGATCGCGCCGAGGTAGAACGCGCCGGTCCCTGGCGGCGAGACCGCCCCGAGCGGAGTCGAGTCGCACTCGTCGGGCGGGAGCGCGGGAACGGTGCGCGCGCCGAGGAGCTCGTCGGTGCTCGTGATCGTCGAGTCTGCCGAGGCGTGGAACCGGACCTCGAAGCTGCGGCTCGGCCGCGTGCCCTGGTTGCAGACCGTGGACTCGATCGCGAACGATCCCCGGACGGAGGCCGGCGCCCGGAGCGCCGTGATCACCAGATCGGGGCCAAGACCGATGCCGATCGCAGTCCCGGCGACGCTGTTGTTGGCCTCGCTGTCCTCGACCACGTTGTGGAACGGATCGACGATGACGCCGAGGTAGTACGCACCGGCATGGTCGATCTGGGCCTGCGTGACCCGGGTCTCGCATTGCCCGGACGGAAGCCCGGCAACGGCGCTCCAGGCGATCAGCACGTCGCTCGCGTCGATCGCGGTGTCGAGCGAGGCCATGATCTTGACCTCGACCTCGGGTGCGAACCAGCCACCCGCGTTGCAGATCGTGGTGGTGACGTCGAACACCGCGCCCGGCGTCGCGCTCGGGGGCCCGCTCACGGCGACCACCGTGTAGTCGGCGCGATCCGAGATCGCGGCCGCCTCGCTGCCTTCCAGCCAGGAAGCCGCTCCGCAGCCTCCCGCCGCCGTCGCCGTGCCGATCATTGCCGCGGTGAACCATCTCCACATCTGCGCCTCCTGTCCGGATCGTGGTCGAGACCTGTCCAGACAGACGCTCGCCCCGCGCGTTGTGAAGCGAGCGCACGGTGAGGCGCGTCGATCAGTCCCTGCCGGGATCGCAGCCAGTGGACCCGCTCATGCGTTCAGAACTGCGAGAGCCAGGGCGAGTTGCCGATGTGGAGCACGACAACGATGCCGACCACGGCCCACGCGCGTCCACCGAAGCCGCCGAGGCGCCGTGCGCGAACCGCATAGTACGCGCTGCAGACGGCGATGAAGCCGAGCTCGAAGAACCACCAGCCGATGGGCCACCGGGTCCAGATGCCGAGGCCGATATGGCTGGCGGCGTGCGGCCACAGCGCCAGGTCGCCGGGATGCATCAGCCAGTCGAGAAGGAAGTGGGAGAACACCGCGAAGCCGCACCACACCGCGACGACGGTGCCCCGGCGGAGAAATGCCAGCGCGAACAGCACGGCCCACAACAGCGACATCGCGAGCGAGTGTGACCAGTCGATGAAGTCGAGGTGGAAGCCGGGCGACTGACCAGGGGTCAACGTCACGCGCTCGAGGCCGAGCGGCACGAACAGGCCGAACAGGACGTCGACGAAGCCGACGCCGATCAGCAGCGCCCAGGTCGGCGCACGCGGCTCGCGCGCCTTGATCGCCAGGCCGGCGGCGAAGTGTCCGGCGTACATCAGCGCTTCCTCGGCCGGTCGAGCCAGGCCAGCAGCGGAACGGGCACGATGAATCCGAACAGGCAAAATACTGCGAAGCCGGTGGCGCTCATCGGGAGCATCATAGCTGAGCGGAGCGGCGTGGGCCCCACGGCTACGGCGCGCGCTCGACGGGCCGGTACACGCGTTCGGTGGACGCCGGGTAGCGGGCGAGCGCAGCCTCGGGCCGGCGCGGCCGTGCGACGAGCTCGCCGCCGCAGTTGGGGCACGCACCGCCGAGGCTCGTCGTGGAGCACGCCGCGCAGAACGTGCACTCGAACGAGCAGATCCGCGCCTCGCTCGAGTCCGGAGGCAGGTCTCGATCGCAACGCTCGCAATTGGGACGCAGCTGCAGCATGGCGGCAGCATGGGCGACCGCCCCGATCACGACCATGACAAACCAGTGCGATCTTCTGCCACGCCGCGCCGCACGCGTGGCCCCGACCGGGGAGCTTCGTCGCCGCCGCCATCGCCGGGAAGCTCGCGCCGATGCCACCGCGGCGCCGGCGCGCGCTGTGCGGCGGCACGCACGGCGATCCCTCACGCACCGCGCCATCCCCCGGCGCGCCAACCTCGGCTAGAGTGGCCGAGTGCCCAACCTGCTCGCGATGTCGTTCGAGGGCGAGCTCGCGCCGTCGTTCACGCTGCGCTGCCTCGATCCCGGACGCACGCTGCCCGATGGCTGGGGCCTCGGCTATTACCCCAAGGGCGAGCCGTCGGCCGCGATCCTCAAGGAGCCGGCTCCGCCGCAGACCTCGATCCGCAGCCAGATCGCGCTCGCCTGGGAGCAGGTCGCGTCGAGCATGTTCGTGCTCCACATCCGCCACGCGACCTGGGGCGCGCTGTCGGACGCCAACACCCAGCCGTTCGCGCGCCCGTGGGGCCGGCGCGACTGGGTCATGGCCCACGCCGGCAGCCTCGATCGCAAGCCCGCCGAGATCCCCGGCCCGTTCGAGCCGGTCGGCTCGACCGACACCGAGAGCATGTTCTGCGGCCTGCTCAACCGCTTCGTCGAGCGCGGCTGGCGCAACCTCGGCCAGGTCGACCTCGGCGTCCTGCTCGGCTGGCTCGCCGAGCTCAACGAGGTCGGCTCGCTGTCGCTGTGCTTGACCGACGGCCGCGACCTCCTGGTCCACGCCGATCGCCGCGGCGTGCCGCTGTGGCTCGGTACCCTCGCGCCGCCCTACGAGAAGATCGCGTTCGGCGACGACGACCTCGACATCGATCTCACCAAGCGCGGCGCCAAGAGCCGCAAGGGCGCGATCGTGTGCAGCGAGCGGCTCGCGCCGCGCGGCGCCGACACCGAGCGCGCGCTCGCCTGGCGCCAGCTCGATCCCGGCCGCGTCCTGATCATCCGCGAGGGCGCCGTCGTCGACGAGCGCTCCACCGGCGCGGCGCTCGAGCCGCTCAGGCCCCGGCTGCGCCCCGCCCGCACCGTGTCCCGGAAGTTCGACGTCGTGCACCGCACGACCTACCAGTACACCAAGCCCGTCGAGCGCTCGGCCCACCTGCTCCGGCTCACGCCGATCCACGACCGGATGCAGACCGTGCACTCCCACGAGCTCACGATCTCGGTGCCGCACCAGAGCCGCGACTACGAGGACGTGTTCGGCAACCGGGTGCGCCGGATCGACATCGAGTCGCCGTTCTCCGAGATGGTGATCGAGGCGCGCAGCATGGTCGAGGTCCTCGACGTCGATCCGCTCGCCTCCGAGCCGCTCCACCTCAGCTCGATGATCCCGCTGGTGTGGATGCCGTGGCAGCGCCAGGTCCTCGATCCGTACCTCTTGCCACCCGAGCTGCCCGAGACCGAGCTCGCCGATCTCGCCGGGTACGCGATGAGCTTCGTCAAGCGCAACGACTCCGACCTGCTCGCCACGCTGCTCGACATCAACGACTCGATCCACCGCGAGTACGCCTACAAGCCGGGCACCACCAACAACCAGACCACCGCGTTCGACGTCTACGTCAACCGCCGCGGCGTGTGCCAGGACTTCACCAACCTGTTCATCTGCCTCGCCCGCCTGCTCGGCGTCCCGGCGCGCTACGTCTGCGGCTACCTCTACACCGGACCCAAGTCCGCCGATCTCCAGCCCCACCAGCGCGCGGGCGAGGCCTCGCACGCCTGGGTCCAGCTCTACCTGCCGCAGGTCGGCTGGCGCGGCTTCGACCCCACCAGCGGCATCCTGACCCAGACCCACCACATCCGCACCGCGGTCGGCCGCAACCGGCTCGACGCCACCCCTACGAGCGGCACGATCTTCGTCGGCGGCGGCGGCGAGACCCTCGCGGTCGACGTCCGCGTCGAGCCGCACGAGTGACCGACCGAGCCGCACCGCCGTACGCTGTGCCGCGCGGGTTGCCTCGCGCGGCAGTCGCGATCGCCGCGCTCGCGGCCGCATGCCAGGCGGGACCCGCCGCGCGCAGCGGTCGGTGGAGCGCGCCGCCCACCGAGATCCTGTCGTGCGTCGATCTGCCGCGCGAGGATCGCCACAGCCACAACCTGTCGGGGCTCGCGTGGGATCCGGCGGCGCGCCGGCTGTACGCGATCTCGGACCGCGACAAGTGGATCACCGTGCTCGAGCCGCGGCCCGGCTTCCTCGGCTTCGATCTCCGATCGCCGATCGCGCTCGACATCGCCATCGATGCCAAGGCCTGGGACGGCGAGGCGCTGGCGATCGCGGGCGACCGGTTCCTCGTGGTCGCCAACGAGGACCAGCCGGTGATCTACAGCATCGACCGGTCCGGACGCGGCGCCACGCGCATCGAGCTCCCGGAGTTTCGCGGGACGCGCGACAACCGCGGCCTCGAGGGCATCGGCTATGCGTCGGGCGCCGGGGGGCGGTACGTGTTCGCCGTCAACGAGCAGGCGCTCGAGGGCGACGGCCCGACGTGCACCGCGGGGCACGGGACGGTGGTCCGCATCCTGCGCCGCTCGCTCGACGGCCGGCCCGACCGCGAGGTCGCCTACCTGACCGAGCCGATCTTCACCGACGGAACCCCCGCGGACAACGGCGTCAGCGACCTCGTGGCGCTGTCGGCCGATCGCGTGCTGCTGATCGAGCGCGCGTTCGTCCAGGGCAGCGGCAACGCCGTCCGGATCTACGACGTCGATCTGCGCGGAGCCCAGGACACCCTCGCGCTCGGCGATGCCCGCACCGCGGTCCCGGTGCGCAAGCGCCTCGTCCTGGACCTGGCGCTCCTGGCCGACGAGCCGTGCTCGATGCCACCGGTGCCGCAGCGCCGGAAGTCGCTCGACAACTACGAGGGGATCGCGATCGGCCCGAAGCTGCCCGATGGCCGGCAGTTGCTGTTCCTGGTCAGCGACGACAACGATCGGCCCACGCAGACCCCGCGGCTGCTCACGATCGCGGTCGCACGCGGCGCCCTCTAGCCGGCCGCTTGGCTGTGATCATCGCCGGTCAGGCGCCATCGTTTGCACGTTCATGCACGATTGTATATGCTCGTGCACGTTTCCCCCTCATCTATATGGACACCCCGCGCCCTCTCTCCGTCCCCCTCTCGAGCCCCGCGCTGCTCGGCGCTCGCCGCGCCACCCAGGGCTTCTTCCTGCTCTCGGGGATCGCCGCCGGCAGCTGGGCCTCGATGGTGCCGTTCGCCAAGGCGCGACTGGTCGTCGACGAGGCGCACCTCGGCGTGGTGCTGCTGTGCCTGGGCCTGGGCGCCGTCGGCGCGATGCCGCTCGCCGGCCACCTCAGCCACCGCTATGGCAACCGCCGCGTCCTGCTGGTCGGCGGGCTCGCGATCGGCCTCGCGTTGCCGCTGCTCACGATCGCGCCGTCGATGATCCTGCTCGGCGCGACGCTGGCCGTGTTCGGCGCCGCGCTCGGCGTGGTCGACGTGGCGATGAACGCGCACGCCGTCGACGTCGAGCGGCTCCACGGCCGGCCGCTGATGTCCGGCTTCCACGGCCTGTACAGCATCGGTGGCCTCGTCGGCTCGGCGGGGATGAGCGCCCTGCTCGAGGGCGGCGTATCGCTGGTCGCCTGCGCCGCCGCGGTCGCGGTGCTGCTGCTCGCGATCGTCGCCACGCAGTGGCGGCGGCTGATCGCCGCGGTGCCCGACGCGGTGATCGCGCAGCGCACGATGTTCTCGCGGCCGTCGGCCACCGCGATCCTGCTCGGCGCTCTGTGCCTGGTGATCTTCCTCGCCGAGGGCGCGATGCTCGACTGGAGCGCCGTGTTCCTGCGCTCGGCGCGCGGCTTCGCGATCTCGAACGCGGGCCTGGGCTTCTCGGCGTTCTCGGTCGCGATGGCCGCCGGGCGCCTGCTCGGCGACCGGATCACCACCCGGCTCGGCCCGGCGCGCGTCGTCCGCTACGGCAGCCTCGTGGCCGCGGCCGGCTTCGCGCTCGCCTGCGCGCTGCCCTGGGCGACCAGCGCGCTGATCGGCTTCACCCTCGTCGGCATCGGCGCCTCCAACATCGTGCCGGTGCTGTTCAGCGCCGCCGGTCGGATCCCGGACACGTCCGCCGGCGTCGCGATCGCCACGGTCACCACGTTCGGCTACGCCGGCCTGCTCGCCGGGCCCGCCGTGATCGGCTTCGTCGCCCGGGCGAGCAGCTTGCCGATCGCGCTGGGCTGCGTCGGCGGCCTGGTCGCCGCGGTGGCGGCCGGGGCCTCGCTGGTCTCACCGCGAAGGCCGGCCGGTTGACCTCCCCGGAGCCAGGCGACACCACGCTGCCGCGCGAGCGCCAGGAACGCATCCTCGAGCGCCTGCGCCACCACGGCCGGGTCATCGCCGCCGATCTCGCGGTCGAGTTCCGGGTCTCGGAGGACTCGATCCGCCGCGACCTCCGCGACCTCGCCGCGCGCAGCCTGTGCAAGCGGGTCTACGGCGGCGCGCTGCTGATCCGCGAGGTCCGCCCGCTGACCGAGCGCCGCCGCGAGCAGGTCGAGCGCAAGCGCACCCTGGCGGCGGTGGCCGCGTCGCTGGTCGGCCGGGGCCAGATCCTGTTCATCGACGCCGGCTCGACCAACTCGGCGATCGCCGCGGCGCTGCCCGACGGCCACGATCTGACCGTGGTCACCAACGCACCCGACGTCGCCCTCGCCGTGATCGGCCGCCCCGGCTTCGAGGTGCTGTGCATCGGCGGCCGCATCGACCCCAAGATCGGCGGCGCGATCGGCTCGATCGCGCTGCGCCAGATCCAGGGCATCCGCGCCGACCTGTGCTTCCCCGGCGTCTGCGCCGCCGACGCCCAGACCGGCCTGTGGACGCTCGACGCCGAGGAGGTCGTGCTCAAGCAGGCGATGATCGAGGCCAGCGGCGAGACCGTGCTGGTCGCCACCCGCGAGAAGCTGATCACCGCGGCGACCCACCACACCGCGCCGGTCGAGAGCCTCACCCACCTGGTCGTCGAGCGCGGCACCGATCCCGCGATCCTCGAGGCATGGCGCGCCGCCGGCACCAGCGTCCATCTCGCGTGACCAGACGCCGCCAGCGAGCATTGTCATCGTGATAACGTTGTCTCGCGTGCCGACTCGCAACGCCAAGCTGACACGGGGCCGCAAGGCTGCCCTCCGGGTGCTGCGCGCCGAGCTCGAGCTCGGCACCAACGCGCTGCGCCGCGGCGATGCCCTGGTGGTCGCTGCCAGTGATCTCGACGGCTATCTGCAGTCATTGACCGCGCCTCGGCGCAAGCGCGCTCGCTGAACGACCCGAACCGCGGCCAGATCGTGGTGGCGCGATCGATACATGACACAGGATGGCAAGTAACCAGGCGCAGGCTGCGATCTCCACCCCCAGGAGACCACCGCCATGGACGCCCCGACCGCCCTCGATACCAGCCAGATCCTCGAGCTGCGCCAGTACACGCTGCACCCCGGCAAGCGCGACACGCTGATCGAGCTGTTCGACCGCGCGTTCGTCGAGACCCAGGAACACCACGGGCTGCGCGTGCTCGGCCAGTTCCGCGACCTCGACGCGCCCGATCGCTTCGTCTGGCTGCGCGGCTTCCCTGACCTGGCGTCCCGCGCCGCGCGGCTCGAGGCGTTCTACGGCGGCCCCGCCTGGCGGGACCACCGCGACGCCGCCAACGCGACGATGATCGACTCGGACAACGTCCTGCTGCTCCGCCCGGTCGACCCGGACTCGGGGTTCGTGCTGCCGACCGCGCGCGCCGCCGCGGCGGCCGAGCCCGGCGCGTTCGTCCTGGCGACGATCTACCTGCTGCGTGCGCCGGCCGACGACGCGTTCGTCGAGCTGTTCGATACCCGCGTCGCTCCGGTCATGGCCGCGGCCGGCGCCCCGCCGCTCGCGCGGTTCCGGACCGAGTACGGCAAGAACGAGTTCCCCAGGCTCGCCGTGCGCGAGGGCGAGCACGCGTTCGTGTGGTTCTCGTCGTTCACGAGCGCGGCGGCGCACGCGCAGCATCGCGCCGCGCTCGCCGGGTCGCCGCGGCACACCACGGTGGCGGCGCAGCTCGCCGAGCGCTGCGTGGCACCGCCGCAGGAGCTCCGGCTCGCGCCGACCCAGCGCTCGCTGCTGCGCCACGCCGAGCCGGTCGGCTACACCACGCGCCGCCGGGGCAGCGCCCGCGACTTCGACTTCATCGCCGGCGACTGGCACATCGCGAACCGCCGGCTCGCCGCGCGCGGCGCCGGCAGCACCGACTGGGAGGAGTCCCCGGCCACGAGCCGGGCCACCCTGCACCTCGGCGGCATCGCCAACGTCGACGAGATCGCGTTCCCGACCCGGGGCTGCTCCGGGATGACGGTGCGCCGGTTCCACATCGCGGACCGCCAGTGGTCGATCCACTGGATCAGCTCCACCACCGGCGCGATCGATCCGCCCGTCGTCGGCGGCTTCGCCGGCGACCGCGGCGAGTTCTACGGCGAGGACGAGGACGGCGGACGGCCGGTCAAGGTCCGCTTCGTCTGGACCCGGCTCGGCCCCGACGCCGCGCGCTGGGAGCAGGCGTTCTCCTTCGACGGCGGCCCGTGGGAGACCAACTGGGTGATGGAGCTGACGCGCCCGGCGCGGTGATCACGCCAGCGCCGCGGCCTCGCGGGCGAAGACCGCGGCGAGCGCCTCGGTCACGTGCAGCACGTCCGGATCGCGGCGGACGTCGGCGTGCACCGCGAGCCAGATGTCCATGCTCGGCGGCCGGGCGCGCGGCAGCAGCCGGACCAGCGCGCGATCGCCGGCGAGCAGCGCGGCGGTCCCGAGCACGATCCCGCGGCCGGCCCGCGCCAGCTCGTGCATCGCGAGCAGGCTCGACGCGCTGGTCACGAACCGCTCGGCAGGCACCAGCCGCTGCAGCCAGCGCATGTACGACGGCACGCCGAGGCCGCGCTCGAGGAACCCCACGTGATCGTGGCGGGCCAGATCGCCCAGCCGTCGCGGCGCCCCGTGCTGCTTGATGTAGTCGTGCGACGCGAACAGGCCGAAGCCGAGCGTGCCGACCTTGCGCGCGACCAGATCCGGCTGGCGCGGCCGGAACAGCCGGATCGCGATGTCGGCCTGGCGCGCCGACAGGTCCGCGACGGCGTTGTCGATCGCGATGTCGATCCGGAGCGGCCCACCGGCGGCCGGAAGGCTCGCGATGCGGTGCGGCAGCCACAGCGTGCCGAGGCCCTCGGTCGCCGAGATCCGGACCCGCCGCCCCGACGCCTGCTCGCCGCCGCCCGCGACCCGGGCCGCCGCCCCCGCGCTGCTCGCCATCCGCTGGGCCTCGCCCAGGACCCGCTCGCCGGCGGGCGTCGCGACCACGCCGCGGCTGCGGCGCACCAGCAGGCGAACCCCGAGCGCGCGCTCGAGCTCGTCGATCCGCCGGCTCGCCGTCGGCTGGCTGATGCCGAGTTCGCGGGCCGCCCGCGAGAAGCTGCCGCGCTCGGCCACCGCGAGGAACACCCGGTAGCTGTCCCAGTCGGGCGTGTTATTCATTCCTGCATAGCTAGCATTCAGGATGCGCGCTGGTGCATGAGGCGCGGCGACCGCATGCTGGTGGTATGCCGACGCAACCGCGGGTGCGTACCTACGAGTACCTGGCTCCGCTCACCGATCTCACCCTCGTGGCCCAGCTCGATGGCCTCGAGATCATGCGCCGGGTGGTGAGCGGCGAGATCCCCCAGCCTCCGATCACCGCCACGCTGGGCTTCACGCTGTCCGCGATCGAGCACGGCCGCGCCGTGTTCGAGGGCACCACGGCCGAGTGGCAGTACAACCCGCTCGGCACGGTCCACGGCGGCTGGACCGCGACCCTGCTCGACTCCGCCCTCGGCTGCGCCGTGCACACCACTCTCGGCCCGGGCGAGCGGTACACCACCACCGACCTCCAGGTCCGGTTCCTGCGGGCAGTCCTCGCCACGACCGGCAAGGTCCGCGCCGAGGCGCGGGTCGTCCACACCGGCAAGCGCCTCGCGACCGCCGAGGGCCGCCTGGTCGGCGCGACCGACGGCACGCTGTTCGCCACCGCGACCGCGTCGTGCCTGGTGACCCGCTGACGTAGCAAGACGGGCACGGCGGTCTACGCAGCCGCGGCGGCGCCACGTATGCTCCGCGGATGATGCACCCGAGCTCGCGCACCGCCGGCGGCACCCCATGATCGAGCACGATGTCGACATCGAGACGCCCGACGGCGCGATGAACAGCTTCGTGGTCCACCCCGAGGAGGGCGGGCCGTTCCCGGTGGTGCTGTTCTACATGGACGCGCCCGGCAAGCGCGAGGAGCTCCACGACATGGCGCGCCGCATCGCGACCGCCGGTTATTACGTCGTCCTGCCGAATCTGTACTACCGCACGACCCGCGAGTTCGTGATGGTGCGCGACGAGGCCGGGTTCCAGCGCATGTTCGACATGCTGCGCGGCCTGTCCAACGCGATGGTGCTGCGCGACACCGCCGCGATGCTCGCGTTCGTCGACGGCCAGCCGCGCGCCCGGGCGAGGTCGGTCGGCGTGGTCGGCTACTGCATGAGCGGGCCATTCGTGTTCGCGGCCGCCGCCGAGTTCGCCGATCGCATCCAGTGCTCGGCCTCGATCTACGGCGCGGGCCTTCTGACCGACCGCCCCGACTCGCCGCACCTCACCGCGAAGCAGATCCGCGGCGAGATGTACTTCGCGTGCGCCGAGATCGACAAGTACGCGCCGAAGCAGCAGATCGAGGCGCTCGACGCCCACCTCAGGGCGTCGGGCATCAACTACCGGCTCGAGTGGTACCCCGGCGCCGAGCACGGCTTCGCGTTCCCGACCCGGCAGGGCATCTATCACAAGGCCAGCGCCGAGCGGCACTGGGAGCGGCTGTTCGGCCTGTTCCGCCGCAACCTCGGCTGACCCGGCCGGCGCGCTTTCTGTAAGATGCGCGCCATGCAGCGCATCCTGGTTCTCGCCCTCGTCGCCGTGACCCTGGTCCTCCACCCCGCGGCGGCGCGCGCCGACGTCCCCACGGGCTGCGCGACCAAGGACGTGCTCGCCGCGTTCGGCGACTTCCTCAAGACCGGCAAGATGCCGCCCGACACCGGCCGCTGGCTCTACGACAAGAAGGCCCAGTACATCGAGCCGTGGAAGGCGTTCGACAACGTCCACTTCGTCGGGATCTGCTGGGTCTCGGCGTGGCTGCTCACCTCGCCCAAGGGCCACATCCTGATCGACACGCTCTACGATCCGTTCACCGAGACCCTGCTCGACAACATCCGCAAGGTCGGCGCCGATCCCAAGGACATCAAGATCGTGCTCATGACCCACGGCCACTTCGACCACGCCGCCGGCGCGGCCAAGCTCAAGAAGCTCTTGCCCAAGGCGCGCTTCGTCATGACCGAGACCGGCTGGCGCGAGGGCGCCGAGGCCGCGCAGGCGTCGCAGGGTGGCCCGGCGCCCTGGACCATGCTCGCCAAGGACACCGTGGCCAAGGACGGCGACACCTTCACCGCCGGCGGCGTAACCGTCCGGCTGCTCGAGACGCCGGGCCACACCTTCGGCACCGCGTCGTACGTCTACGACGTCGCCGACGGCAAGACCGTCGAGCGCGCGGTGACCGTCGGCGGCCTGGGCCTCAACGCGATCAAGGACGCGAGCCAGGTCGAGGCGTTCCTCGCCAGCGTCAAGAAGCTGCGCACGCTGATCACGTCGACGGACAAGCCGGTGCGCGTCCACCTGACGACGCACCCGTTCTCCAACGGCATGGTCGAGGCCGCCGCCGGCATCAAGACCCGCAAGCCGGGCGAGCCCCACCCGCTGGTCAACCAGCCGGGCATCCTCAAGCAGCTCGACGGCCTCGAGGCCGCCGCCAAGGACCGCCTCGAGGTCGAGCGCGCCAAGAAGTAGCCGCCGCGGCCGGAATAACGCAGCAGACATGCGCGTATCAGAGCGATGACCGCTGTCCGGGGTTGCCGTGTTGTGCAGACGGCGGCGGTGCTGGTGGCGCTGGCGGCGTCGGCGCGCGCCGAGCCGGCTGCGCGGACGTACTCGCAGGCGATGGCCGACGGTGCGCGGCAGATGGCCGCGAACGACGCCCCGCGCTGCGGCGACCTCGTTCCAGGCCGCCCTCGATGCGCGCCGGGACGATCCGCGCGCGCTGGCCGAGCTGTCGTGGGCGAGCTTCCTCGCCGGTGACGTCGCCGCCGCGGCGCGGGCCGCGAAGCTCGCCACGTACTGCTCGCAGAATCCGCGGCTGCAGGCGATGGCCTACTACAACCTGGGCCGCGCGAAGGAGGCGCTCGGTGCGATCGCGGACGCGGAGATCGCCTACGCGGCGTCACTCCATCTACGCGATAGCCCGGAGCTCCGCGCGCGGCTCAGGCGCCTTGCGCCCGCGCTGCTCGCGCCGCATCGCATCGCCTCGCCGGACCGTTCGCCCGGCCCGAGGACTCCTGCAAGACGCGGTGCGAGGTCAGCCCGCGCTGGGGCGGCACCGCGGCGCTCACTGCGCCGTTCCGCGACGCCGTGAAGATCGACACCGACGATCCCGAGAGCTACCCCATGGTCAGCATCGCGCTGGGGCTCGCCGACGGCTGGTACGTCCTGCCGGCCGTCGGCCGGGCGGCGCGCGGCCACGGCGGCCAGCACCGCGCTGGGCTGCGGATGGTGGGGCAGCGACTGGTCGTCGACTGGACCGCCGCGGTGGGGCGCTTCGGCCCCGACGACGCCAGCGCGATCTTCGTGTGCGGCCTCTCCGGCGAGCACCCGAGCTGCGTAGGCCCACTCGTGTCCGCGCAGGCCGAGGAGGTCGAGCGCTGCGGTAAGAAGATCGACTGCACCATCCGCAACGTCTACAGCGTGCGGTTCCGCTGCCGCCTCGACCTGCGCGGCGACGTCGTCGAGCTCACCCGCGACCCCGACGAGATCCAGCAGGTCGAGGGTATCGACACCGTGCTGCCGCGGCCCGACATCTGCGACGCGCTGCCGCTCGCCGGCAAGTACACGCTGGCGTTCTGACCATCGCCGCGGCTGGCTGCAAAACCGGCGTGACGCGGCTCGACTCCCGGATGCGCCGTTGCCTGAATGTGCCACGACCTCGTCAGCGCCTCGACGAACGGTGTGCTACTCGTTGTGGCTGTGCGGACGACGCTGATCGGTCTGGTGGTGGTTGCGATACTTCCTGCGTGTGGTGGCAAGCGCGATGTACCCGGTGTCCTCGCGGAGAGCGGTTCGAGCGGTTCGGCCGCCGCGGTGACACCCAGTTTCGCTGAGCGCCGTGCGCAACATCGCACCAACCTTGTCAGACACGGACCCTCCCCGCAGCCGTTTGTCGATGAGCCGACGCCACCAGGCGTGGAAGAGATCCGCTACCGCTCCGACGGCCGCGATCTCAGAGCCTGGTACGCGCACCCAGTAGCCGGGCGCGCGCCTGCCCTCGTCTACTTCCACGGTGGGTTTGCGTTCGGCGCTGACGACTTCTCCGTGGTACGGCCGTTCGTGGACGCCGGCTTCGCGGTCATGACCCCGACCTGGCGCGGTGAGAACGGCAACCCTGGTGAGTTCGAGCTCTACTACGGCGAGTTGGACGATGCCCGCGCTGCGGTCACATGGATACGTGCCCGGCCCGAGGTTGATCCTGATCGTGTGTTCGCCTTTGGCCACAGCGCTGGCGGGGTGCTGGCTGCACTGATCAGCTTCTATCCGACCACCGGCCTGCGGCTGGCCGGTAGCGTCGGCGGGCTCTACGACACCGAAGTTCTCGACGGGTTCGAGCCGTTTGATCCAGCAGATGCCCAGGAGCGGGTTCTTCGTGTTGCTGCACCCAATGCAGATCAGTTCCGTGTACCTCATATCGGCTACATCGGCGCACGTGACGTCATCGCCCGTCGCGGCGCAACGACCGCAGCGCGAATCGCCAGAGCGGCGGGCTCACCGCTTACGATCGAGATCGTGCCAGGAGACCACCTCGCGTCGCTGCAGCCAGCCCTGCAGCGTTTCTTGGTCCGCGTACAGCAAGATCTTGCCCGGCGCTGAACGGGGGTGTTCTCTCGCCAACAGCAACGCGGGACGACCCACCGGGCGCTACCCGAGTCGGGGTCGGACGGAATGACAGGTCAGCGAGCTATCGTGTTGTCGCGAGTCGCGGAGTAACTCGCGGCGAATCTCGCCGAGATCGCAGGCGATGCCCAGGTCGACAACGAGGTCGTGGCCGCTGCCAGGGGTAAGCTGCGGGTCGCCTACAATGCGCTCGTGAACCACCCACTCCACGAGCAGAACCGCAAGAGCTGGAACCACGCGACCGTCGCGCACAACAGCCACAAGGGGGACCAGGCGGCATTCCTCCGTGGTGGCGGTTCGACCTTGTTCCCGGAGGAACTCGTGCTGCTCGGTGACATCGCCGGCCAGCGCCTGCTCCACCTCCAGTGCAACTCCGGACAGGACACGCTGTCCCTCGTCGCGCGCGGCGCGATCGCGACCGGCGTCGACATCAGCGACGAGGCCATCGCGTTCGCGCAGCGGCTGTCGGCGGACAGCAGCCTGCCCGCGAAGTTCGAGCGCGCCGATGTCTACGACTGGCTCGAAGCCGCGCCGCGCGGCGCGTACGACCGGGTGTTCTCGTCCTACGGCGTGCTGGGATGGCTGTCCGATCTTCCCACCTGGGCGCGCGGGATCGCGCAGGTCTTGGCGCCCGGCGGGCGGTTCGTGCTGCTCGAGTTTCACCCCGAGCTGTTCCGTTTCGCGGAAACCGATGGGAGGCTCGGAATCGCCGCAGGCCCCACCACCGGCCGGATCGATTGTCCCGAGGGGCTCGGTGACTATGTCGCGGAGTCGGGAGCTGGCTTGCTGCACGGCGCGACCTACCAGGAGGGCATCGTCGGGTTCCAGAATCCGGAGAGCTCCCACGAGTTCGGCCACACGCTGGGCTCGGTCGTCGACGCGATCGCTCGCGCGGGCCTGGTGATCGAGCAGCTGTCCGAGTATCCGTACTCGAACGGCTGCAGGTTCTTCACGGCAATGATCGATCTCGGCCAGCGCCGGTGGGCGCTGCCTCCCGGCACCCCGAGCGTGCCGATCATGTTCGGGCTGTGCGCTTGCCGACCCGAAGCGCCGCTCTGATCCGGGTCGATGGTCATCATGCGACACGCCGGTATGCGTCGTCGGGACCCTACGGCGCGAACATCGTCGCGGTGAGCTTGCCGAAGCCGTTGATCGTGGTGCTGTCGGCCGCGCGGTGCATGATCTTGACGCTGTCGGAGACGTTGCCCTCGATGCTCCAGACCGTGCCGACGGTGCCGGCGCCCGCGGCGGTGCCGTCGCCGTTGGGGTCGAACGCCAGGAACATGCCGGCGTGCTGGTCCATCGCCTGGTAGTTGCCGAGGCCCTGGTTCTGCGGCAGCGACTTGATCGCGTCGTAGTAGATGTTGGTCGAGATGTTCGAGTAGAACCGGTTGTCGTCGGTGTCGAGCGCGACCTCGCCGCTGGTGTGCTCCTGGCAGCCGGCGTAGAGCGTGCCGCCGGCGCTGCCGTCGCCGTTGAGGTCGACCAGCTCGGTGCCGCAACCGTCGTCGAGCGGATCGCGGAAGCCGTTGGGGACGTTGTTGGGGTTCATCGTCGTCTTCCAGAACAGGTTGCCGCCGTTGACCACGGGATCGGTCGCGAACGCGCCGTCGAGGCCGTCGGTCACGATCACGCCGAGGTAGCGGTAGAACCAGTCGCACCAGCCGGTGAGCTCGTCGCCGGCATGGTAGCTGGGGTGATTGACGCTGACGAACCGGGTGCCGTCGGGCGCGAGCGTACCGCCGGGGCCGATCAGGCCGTCCTGGTCGTCGCCGAGCTGATCGAGCGCGCGCAGCACCATGTCGACGCGGCCCCACTTGAGCGTGTCGCTCGGGCTGGTGCTGGTGCCGGCGGTGACCGCGTAGAACCACTCGGACTGCGGGCCGAGCGGCGCGCTCGCCATGTCGAACAGCTGGAACTTCAGGCGGTACACGGTGAGCGGCAGGAAGCCGCGCGCGGGGTCGTTGGGGTCGATCCGCAGCACGCGGTACGGCGGCGGCGGCGGCTTCGGCGGCTGCGGCCCGATCGGCGGCGGCACGATCGGATCGATCGGCGGCAGCACGATCGGCCCGGACAGCGTGGTCTCGATCGGCGTCGTCGAGACGGCGCCCGAGCCGTCCGACAGCGGCTGATAGGTCAGCTGATACTTCACCAGCGGGCCGGCATCGAGATACGCGACCGACGTGGTGTCGTAGATCCGCAGCGACAGCGTCGCGAGCCGCGGATAGGTCTCGGTCTCCGCCGGCCGGGCGGACGAGTACGCGAGCCTCGGCGGGACGCCGACGGCGATGGACTGCGCCACGCCCGCGAGATCGGGGCCGGGATCGACGGCGCATGCGGAGATGCCGAACAGGGCAAGCGCGGCCAGCGCCGCGAGCGAGTCACCGAGGAGAGACTTGGTCATGGCCGGCAGACGAGCAAGGCCCGGACCACGGCGCCGGGTTCGCGGTTTCCGTAGCTTGGCGACGGCGACCGCCGCGCGCCACCGCCCTACGCCGGATCGGCGCGCCGGTCAGGCGTGCGGCACGGTCAGTACGCCGGGAACCGGCCGACCGCTGCTTCGCTACTCCGGCGCGCGCGCGCCTCGCTCCGCGCCGAGCCGGGCGCGATCGACGTCGAGCAGCTGCCGCTGATCGCGAGTCAGCAGCTGGAGGCAGCCGTCGGCCTCGGCGTCGGCGGTGATCGTGGCCAGGCAGCTGCGCGCCTCGTCGCTCCACTGATCGGTCTCGCAGCGCAGCTCGAACATCGCGCGCTCGTGGACATCGCCGTCCGGCTGATCCGGCGCGTGCTCGCCGATCACCACGGCCATGCGGTCGGCGACCGCCTGGCAGCGCGGGCCGCCGGTCCGGGGAATCGGATCGCCGCGGGCCACCGGCGGCGAGGCCGGCTCGCTCGGCGGCGGATGGCTGCCGCACCCGATCGCCAGCGCCGACACGCCCAATGCCACGCGCAGCTGGTGTAGGCTCATGTCAGGCTATCGTCGCATGGATGGCGGCGGCGCCGGGAAGGACCGAGAGGGAGCGATCTGCATGCGCGCCGTAGTCTCGTTGCTGATCGCCGGCGTCATGGCGTTTGCCCAGGCCGCCTCGGCCGCGCCGCGGCGCCGGCCGCCACGGCCGCCCGCGACCAAGGCGGCGGCGGCGACGACGGCCGCGCAGGCCGAGCTCGCTCAGCTCGACAAGGACTTCACCGCGCTCACCATCAAGCAGGCGAACTTCGCCGCGGCCAAGCTGGCGCGCAGGGCGCTGGCGCTGCAGATCAGGGCGACCGGGCCGGACTCGGTCGAGGTCCAGCGCCGCAAGCAGACGCTCGCCGGGCTGCTCGGCGCGATCGGCGACTACCGCGGCCAGATGACGCTCGATCAGGAGCTGCTCGCGACGGCAGAGCGCCAGCACGGCCCCGAGTCGCGCGAGGTGCTGACCGCGCTGGCGTTCCTGATCGGCCCGTACTGGGCCGCCAACCGGTTCGACGAGCTCGAGACGATCTCCCAGCGCGCGCTGGCGCTGACCAGGAAGCTCGACGGCGAGAACAGCATGGCGTACGCCAGCCAGCTGTCGCAGTACGCCACGCTGCTCACCACGCGCAATCAGTTCGCGTCGGCCCAGCAGGTCTACGAGCAGAGCCTGCAGATCCAGGAGGCGCTGACCAAGGACGAGACCCAGCTGCTGGGCGCCGTCCAGACCCTGGCGAGCGCCTACTGGCAGGCCAACCAGCGCGGCCGCGCGGTGGCGCTGTTCGACCGCGCGCTCGCGATCGCCGATTCGCCCGGCACGCCGATCATGCTGCGCGGCAGCACGATCTGGATGATCGTCTCGCTCTACCACTACGGCGGCCGCGACGACCTCGCCCGGCCGCTGATCAAGAAGGCGACCGCGCTGTACGAGGGCGAGATCGCGCGGCTCGAGCGCGACAAGCCCGACGACTACCAGCTGCCGGGGCTGATCGGCCAGCTCGCGTACACCTATCGCCAGAGCGGCGAGCTCGATCGCGCCGCGCAGCTGTTCGAGAAGGTCATCGCGCTCGACGAGAAGCGCGGCGGGTTCTCGGGCTGGGCGAGCACGCTCGCCGAGGTCCGGCGCGCGCAGGGCAAGCCCAGGGAGGCGCTCGCGCTGCTCGAGACCGCCCAGGCCGCGCTCGCCAAGATCTCGCCGCAGAGCAGCGCGACGTTCAACGCGATCATCGCCGACGTCGCTCGCGAGGTCGGCGACTACCCGCGCGCCGAGCGCTTGCTCGCCGAGTACCGCGCCAGCCTCGAGAAGACCTACGGCCGCCACCACCCGCTGTACGGCATGGCCGAGCTCAGCACCGCGTACGTCTACATGGCGAGCGGCCGGATCGCGCAGGCCGAGCAGCTGCTCGGCGACGGGCTCGAGATCGCCGAGCGCGAGCTCCAGCTCGTGCTCCGGACCGGCACCGAGGCCGATCACGCGGTGTACTTCGCGCGCAACAGCTACCAGCTCGACACCGCGATCAACTTCGAGCTCAACCACGCGCCGCGCAGCGGCTCGGCGGCGCGGCTCGGGCTGACCACGCTGCTCCGCCGCAAGGGCCGGGTGCTCGACGCCGCGGCGTCCAGCCTGACGACGATCCGCGCCCGGCTGTCGCCGCAGGACAAGCAGCTGCTCGACGACCTCGCCAGCGCGCGCGCCCAGCTCGCCAAGCTGACCGTGGCCGGACCGTCGGCGACCGGCGAGGCCGACTTCGCCAAGGAGGTCGCGGCGCTCGAGGATCAGATCCAGAAGCTCGAGATCCTGGTCGGCAAGAAGAGCACGGCGTACCGCGCGGCGAGCCAGCCGATCGTGCTCGCGGCGGTGCAGAAGGCGATCCCGAAGGACGCGCGGCTGGTCGAGATCGTCAACTTCCAGCCCGGCGATCCGAAGGCGCCGTACACCGCCAACCAGGTGCTGCCGCCGCGCAAGTACGCCGCGTTCGTCGCCGGCCGGACCGGCGATCCGGTGCTGGTCGACCTGGGGCCCGCGGCCGCGATCGACGACGCGGTCGAGCAGTTCCGCAAGGCGGTGTCCGATCCCGACAACGATCGCGCGACCGAGCTGGGCCACGCGCTGTACGCGCTGACCGTCGCGAAGCTCGTGCCCGCGCTCGGCGGCGCGACCAGCGTGCTGATCGCCCCCGACGGCGCGCTCAACGTCGTGCCGTTCTCGGCGCTGGTCGACGACCGCGGCGAGTTCCTGGTCAAGCGCTACACGTTCACCTACCTGACCTCGGGCCGCGACCTGCTCCGCCTCGGCATCAAGACCAAGGCCCAGGGCGGCGGCGTGATCTTCGCCGATCCGAGCTTCGACGGCGCCGCGCCTGCGGCTCCCGCAGGGCAGGCGCCCACCACGCGCGGCCGACGCTCCGCCGATCTCACCCGGCAGAGCTGGAAGCGGCTGCCCGGCACCGGCCAGGAAGCCGACGAGGTCGGCAAGCGGATGCGCGGCGCCGAGGTGTTCCGCGGCGAGCGCGCGACCGAGACCGCGCTCAAGGGCGTGCACGGCCCCCGGATCCTGCACCTGGCGACCCACGGGTTCTTCCTGGCCGACGAGCCGCCGACCGATCCGGCCGCCGAGGCGACGCGCGCGGCGCCGACCGGACCGTCGCTGTCGGCGGAGGCCCGCGAGAACCCGCTGCTGCGCTCCGGCCTGGCGTTCGCCGGCGCCAACCGCCTGGTCTCGGGCGAGGACGACGGCATCCTCACCGCGATGGAGGCCACCGGCCTCGACCTGTGGGGCACCGAGCTCGTCGTGCTGTCGGCGTGCGAGACCGGCGTCGGCAAGGTCACCAACGGCGACGGGGTCTACGGCCTGCGCCGCGCGCTGGTGATCGCCGGCGCCGAGAGCCTGGTGATGTCGCTGTGGCAGGTCGACGATGCCGCGACCCGCGACCTCATGGCCGGCTACTACGCCCGGCTGACCGCGGGCAAGCCGCGGAGCTCGGCGCTGCGCGAGATCCAGCTCGAGATCCAGAGCCACGCGAAGTACGCGCATCCGTATTACTGGGCCAGCTTCCTGCCGGCCGGCGACAACACTCCGCTACAGTGAGCCAAGGACCCATCCGATGAAGCCACGCAGTATCGTCATCGCCACCGCGCTGGTCATGGTCATCGCCGGGGGCGTCGCAGCCGCCGCGCCCCGCCCCGCCCCGGCCCCACCGCGCGCCGCGGGCAAGCTCGACAAGAAGCAGCTCGAGATCGAGCGCCACATCTGGACCGCACAGTTCTACCTGCGCAAGGCCGGCGACCTCGCCGGCGCCAGCCGCGAGTACAAGGCGGTGCTCGCGCTCGATCCGGCGAACGTGTCCGCCAGCCTGGCGCTGGCGTCGCTGTACCGCGCCGACAAGAAGCCCAAGCTCGCGCTCGAGGTCCTGACCCGGCTGACGAAGAAGGCGCCCGGCAACGACGAGGCCTGGCTCTTGCTCGCGCGGCTCCAGGCCGAGCTCAACGACGACAAGGCGATGAAGGCCTCGATCGCCAGGGCGATCGCGATCGAGCCCGAGAACGTCGACGCCTACGCGCTGGTGTTCGAGCGCGCCCAGTTCCGGCTCGAGGCCGGCGACGCATCCGCGAAGGCCGAGGCGCTCGACGCCGCGCGCAAGATCATGGCCTACACCCGCCACCAGGGCGCGATGTACAAGCTCGCCGAGCGCGCGGTGATCAAGCTGTCCGGCCAGCCGATCGACGTCGCGGTCTACGACGCCAGGGCGGCCTACGCCGCCGCGTTCGAGACCCCCGAGATCGGCCGGATCAACGAGCACATGGCGACCGCGCGCCGCGGGTTCGAGAACTGCCTCCAGCTCGACGTCAAGCGCGAGGACTGCCACTACCAGCTCGGCCTGGTCTACTCGTCGGTCAAGGCGTCCGACGCCTACGATCCGGGCAAGGCGCTCGCCGAGCTCGCCGCCGCGCCGTCGCTCCCCGCCGCCTGGATCCAGTCGGCGATCCTGCTGCGCGCCACCGACAAGCCGGCGGAGGCCCGCGCCGCGCTCGACAAGGCGCTCGCGCTCGATCGCCGCTCGGCGATCGCCCACGTCGAGCTCGGCATCCTCGACAAGCTCGACGGCAAGACCGACGCCGCGGCCGAGCACTTCGTCGCCGCGCTCGACGCCGACCCGTACGGCGCCACCGGCGACCGCGCGCTCGGCGAGCTCGCCAAGATCAAGCCCGAGCACCCGCGCGTGGTCCAGAGCATGCTGGAGGGCCGGGTCGGCGGCGACGTGTTCTCGAGCGATCGCTACAAGGCCGCGGTCGGCCTGATGGAGCGCGAGCTCGGCGGGGTCGACGCCGCCGCGCCCGAGAAGGCCGTGGTCGAGGACATCGTCCACAAGCTGATCGACGCCAGCGCGGTCAAGCAGCAGTTCCGGGTCTCGCTGCTCACCACCGGCATGGTGAACGCGTTCGCGCTGCCCGACGGCCACGTCTACGTCACCCGCGGACTGCTCGACCTGATCAAGAAGAAGCAGCCGAACCGGCCGATCGACGCCGGCAACGACGCGCTCGGCCACATCCTGGGCCACGAGCTCCAGCACGTGATCCGGCGCCACAACGTCAACTCCGCGGTGTTCCAGGCCGCGATCAAGGACGCGTCGAGCCCGCTCGACCCGTCGGTGCTCACCCACGTCACCCGGCTGCAGGAGATGGACGCCGACCGCGAGGGTATGGTCATGGCGTTCCTCGCCGGCTTCCACCCGCGCGGCGGCATCGAGTTCATGGAGATCATGGGCAAGGAGCTCGAGATCCCGCAGCACCTCGATCACCCCACGTTCGACGAGCGCGTGTCGTACCTGACCGAGTACTGGACCAACGACGTGCGCTACGCGTTCGTCTCGTTCCGGCTCGGCGTCGCGGCGATGGACAAGGGCGCCAAGCTCGAGGCCAGCGACATGAAGCAGGCGGTCGCCGCGTACAACGAGGCGATCGAGGACTTCAAGCGCTACCACGCGATGCTGCCGGCGCTCAAGGAGGCCGACAACGACCTCGGCGTCGCGTACACCAAGCTCGGCGTGCTGGCGATGAGCTCCGATTCGCCGCTCGCCCGCTGGCAGACCCGGTTCTCGCTCGAGCGCGCCTCGGCGATCAACTACGTCGGCCTGGCGCGCGACGAGGCGCCCGGCCAGACCCGCGGCAGCACCAAGGCCCGCCTGCCCCAGCAGCTGCGCGAGGCGATCGCCGCGTTCAAGGAAGCGCTCGCGCTCGACGAGACCTACAGCAAGGCGCGGCTCAACCTCGCCGCCGCCTACCTCGCAGCCAACCAGCTCGACAACGCCAATGCCATGCTCGCCAAGGTCGAGGTCCGCGGCGACGTCACCGCCGGCGACATCGATCTGATCCGCGGCATCGCGCTCGCCGAGGCGAAGACCTTCGACAAGGCCAAGGCGGCGTTCGAGCACGCGCTGACCTCGCAGGCCGCCAAGCGCGCTGCGTCGTACAACCTGGCCCGCACGCTCGAGCTCGCCGGCAAGACCGACGAGGCCAAGCGGGCCTACCAGCAGTACGTGAAGCTCTACCCCGGCGGCCCGTGGGCCAAGGCCGCCGACGCCGCCGCGGCCAAGCTGTAGCCCGCGGCCAGCGGTCGTTCAGCGCGCCCCCGGCGGGACGATCAGGAAGCCGCCGGACGTATTCTCACCCTGGCGGTGACCGGTCTCTTGCCGAGCGTGAAATAGAACGTCGCGCCGCGTCCTACCGCAGAATCGGCCCAGATCCGCCCGCCGTGGCGTCGTATGATTCGCTGGACCGTGGCCAATCCGATGCCAATGCCCTCGAATTCACTGCCAGCATGGAAGCGCTGAAACACACCGAACAGCTTCTGGGCGAGCGCCATATCGAAGCCCACGCCATTGTCATTGACGAAGAACGGGTTTGACTCGATGTCTTGACTCATACCGAGCTCGATGCGCGGATCGGGGCGCCTTGCGGTGAATTTCCACGCGTTCTCGAGCAAGTTTGCCAGCACGATCTCGAGCAAGCGACTGTCCGCTCGACAGGTCAAGCTCTCGGCGACGCAGAACTCGACCTTGCGATCGGGTTGCTCGCGCTGCAATCGCCGAGCGATCTCGCGTGTCATCGCGGTCACATCGACCCGTTCACGTCGCACATCGCTTTGCGCGATGCGCGCCAGTGTCAACAAGCTATCGATGAGGCGGCCCATGCGATGAACGGCCTCACCTACCTGCGTGATGTAGTGCTGCCCTTCGCCGTCCAGCTTGTCGGAATAGTCTTCGAGCAACGCGCGACTGAAGCCCTCGATCGCCCGGAGTGGAGCGCGCAGGTCGTGGGCCACGGAGTAACCGAACGCCTCGAACTCGATGCTTGCCAGCTCGGCGGCGTCCTTGGCCTGCGCGAGCGCCTCATCGGCGCGTTTTCGGTCGGAGATGTCGCGAGCCGCGTTGGAGGCGCCGATCAGGTTGCCGGATCCATTGAGGACCGGCGAGATCGTGATGGAGGCGTCGATGACCTGGCCATCCTTCCTGCGTCGCTTCGTCTCGAATGGTTCGATGCGTTCGTGCCTCGATAGCTTCTGAAGAAGCCCCGGCTCCTCACCCATGTGCCCGATCGGCGAGAGCATCGAGATCGGTTGACCGATGGCCTCCTCCGCCGTGTACCCGAAGATGCGTTCGGCACCGCGGTTCCAGCTCGTCATCACGCCCGACAAGGTCTCCCCGATGATCGCGTCGACCGAAGAATCGACGATCGCCGCGAGCCGAAACCTCAACTCGTCCGCGCGCGTTCGCTCCGTGACATCGCGGATCGTACTGGCCACGAGGATCCCGGTCTCGGTTGCCAGTGGACTCAAGCTGACCTCGATCGGAACCTCCGTGCCATTGCTTCGCAGGCCCCGGATCTCGAGCCCCGCCCCCATCGCGCGCACCTTCGGGTCGGTGAGGTATCTGGTCCGGTGCTCGGGATGTGCGTCCCGAGACCGCCTGGGTACCAGGACCTCGATGTCCTTGCCGAGGAGCTCGTCACGCGCATAGCCGAACAGACGCTCGGTCTGCGCGTTGATGAACACGATGTGACCGTCGCGGTCCACGATCACGATCGCGTCCGGAGCTGCCTCGAGAAATCCGCGGAACCTCGTGTCGACTTCCAGGAAGCCACAAGCATCTCGGTGTGCGGAGACTGCTTCCTGAGCTCCCGGGGATTGCGGCCCATCGGGGAGTAGCGTTCCAGGGCGATCTCCGACGGTTGCTACCATCGAGTGTGTCTCGTTGTCGGTCATAATCCACCTGAATACCCCGTCCAATCTCGGCCTCGCGGCGCATTCACATTCGATGGTACTCCGGAAAAAAGCAAGCATCGCGATCGATTGCGACGAGGCGCCCCCTTTTGAGCGGAATCTTGATAGCGGTTGAATTTTCCGAGCATCGTCAGAATTCCGGCTGTCGCAATATGTTCGTCGCCGACTGCGCGTGCACCGTCTGTGGTGTTTCGAGTTCGTCACAGTCCTCGATCGGAGTTCACCAGAACGCGTGTTTTGAACACAGCACCCTGGTCGAGGCTGCACGTCTGGTCGTCGTGGGTCGCCGACGCGGCGTCGGCGGCGCCCTGCGCGGC
>Ga0307515_10004056_pt1 | contig 30572 bp, 35 predicted proteins | sample 17_EM_MG_FD_194513 | JGI IMG/M metagenome (GOLD analysis project Ga0307515, IMG submission 194513) | Populus trichocarpa ectomycorrhiza microbial communities from riparian zone in the Pacific Northwest, United States - 17_EM | ecosystem: Host-associated > Plants > Roots > Unclassified | place... | reverse complement strand
GTCCCCCCCCCCCCCCCCCGATTCTGTACCCGTTCACCCTCTTTGCATACCCATTGATCACAAGATGGCTCACCAGGTCCTATGAAAGTGTGTGAGCTCATCCTGGCCAAGGTACTGGTGCCGGTGGAGGACCTGAGTGAAGAGGCCGCTGTCCATCGCGATAGTCCATAACGATATATGTGAGGTCTTTACCCTCAACACGATGGAGAGAAAAAACATTGGGGTGAGCGGAAACGACCTTGTGGAAATGGACCTCACGCAGGTGTAATTGATGTTGGCAGGATAATCGAGAACCGAGAGGCGTGTACACAGGGGATCGCCGGGTTCCGAAGGCACCGTAAACCGCCCTGACCGAGTGGCCACCGAGACCAGTCTTACTTTCCTGTGGTCGGATACGACGTGGTCGGTTTGTGGCGATATTGTTACAATGGAATGGTTCGCCCTGGGAATAGTGTGCCGGGTGCATCAGGCGATCAGGATGACCAACATCACCAGCATTGTTAATAAAGGGCCCGGTTTATAGCTGAACCACATTCATATTTCGGCCGCGGTTGACCAATGGCCATACACCAGGAAAATCCTGAATCGGTTGAGAGAGGTTGGAATACAAGCGTGTTCACCCAATTTGCTTAGAAGCACTTCGAAGCACTGGAGCTGCAGAACTGGTATGACCGATTTTTCATTGACAGGCTCCAGCATATGCGGACTGACCGAAAAAAACGATGGGTGATTTAAAGTCAATATATTCCACAGCCCTCCCAACGCTATCGAGAAACCCTGGTGCATTTGTAATTTGGATCCTAAAATTTGACCGCCAGGAGAGCCGTCGTGCTGGATCGAGAATTGCATAGAATCAATCCCTGCAACAAGAGTTGAACGGATGCGTAGCGGAACGTCATCCCGAAGCGAGGAAACAAACGCGCCTTTGCCGGAAGGACGCGGGCTTGTACCGACCGACGGTGAGGAAGGTTGGGAAGGAAAGCCGAGCCGCGAACGTAGGCGGAGAGGGTATCAACTATGATCTTGTTATTCCGCGTGTCCCTCAGGAGGTTCCGACACCCCAAATGGTGACATTGGGTCCAATGGAAAGTCCTGTATCCGTCCGAATGGCCGCGAAGTACGTCGTTCGCACTGGAGGGGCCCCGGGGATCCGCCCGACCTAGTATGGTGGTTGGGTGCGAAGGGAACGTCGGGTTTAACGCCGCATGGGTTGGTTTCAGGCGAGTCACGCAGGAGATGAGGTAAAGGGAAAGGAGCGCCCTCCTTTTGGTACGCGTCTCGACAACCAAACCCTTGGCGTTGATTGGTGTGTCCCAAAACCCGTGCACAGGGTCCCAAGCAAGATGGTTCTCCACAATAAAATGGGCGAAGTCTTCATCCGCGCGCACCTCACGTTTGAAGACATCGTGCACGATGGCGAAAACAAAACCCGCTCGGGAAATACACATATGGCGCACCTCATCGGCACCTTCAACCACAGCCCCAAGTTGTCGAAGTGGGCATGAAGGTCTGACGCTAATGGGTCGCAATTGACAGCCGCCCGAAGAGAGTCAGGAGACCCGCAATGTGGACAGAATAAATGGAAACTTACATGACAAGACACGAACAGTATATCTTCCACCCGTGCCTAGTCACATACCCCTTTGTGCAGGTCCCCCGTACGAGGCCAGATTGAGTTCATTCCACACATGCCCCCAACTCTTAGAAGAGCTGACAACCGACGTAACGGTAGGGTACGCGGTGCTCTTTACGCCGCGCCCGGGGCGTCGATTGCATGAGAACGAGGTACGAGGGAAAGAGGACGCGTTCATGTCGTGAGACATCTCAAGGACGTTGTCTTGTATTCAAGATCGAGTACGACACACTCGTGCTGGGTGACATAGTTGGCACACAGAGGAAGTTGTAACCGTGTCCTGTCAAGTCTCCGTTAGCCTTGGGATATTGCGGGACGAGGTCTTTCCGACCCACCAGGTTCGGCCCCGCTGTGATCAGGTCCCTACTCCAAACTATATCCGCTTAGTGAATTCGGCGGCGGGAATCCTCTACAATCAAAACCCGTCTGAAGATAATAAGTCAGCCACAGCCACCAACGGATTTGTGATGCGTACTCTTCAAACCAATCCCTGGAAACCAATTTGGTTTTTCAACCAAACCGTACTTCCGAAGCTCCTTTGCCATGTCAACTATAACACTCTTAGGTGGCTTCCATCCGGCTGCTCCAACCCTGATAAGTGTGCAACTTCCATAATCTCCGCATGCAACCACCGCCAGGCTGATGTGGCCCCAGTCGGGATACATCGACTGGCAAAGATCTGCTAATGCGCTTGCGGTACTGAGGAACTCCTCGGACGCTTCCTTGACATCGCTCTTCTTCATAACCTCGTAGGGCTCCAAAAACCACTCATTTGTGATGGGAAAACCGAATACGAGGTTTTTGCGGGAGCACTCCTCCACTTGCTCAGGATAATGGCTTGATGTCCATAAAAGGTGGCGGAGGGCGAGAGTCTGTGAACATAACGGACGGCGAAACAAGGTCGTTGAGGAAGGGCGGTAAGTACAGCGGTTTCGATCGATTCGTTCCAAGACATTCGAAACATTTTTCAATCCCACGTCTTCCATTCTAACGATCGCATAAAGCTCAGTTTGGCGTTGATGCCGGTTGATACTCACCCTCTCTTTCATTCCGGATCCGGACTTGGACTGGGGTGGTACACACGGTATAATGACAACGATGATAATTATGAACAAACTTTAACAACACGAGGAAGAACTGGATCGTCATAGAAAGCTAACGTGAGTGAGCTGGAAAGAATAGGAAAAGCGTTTCAAGGAAGCGACTAAAGAACCGAAAAATGATCAAGGTCCAAGGGGTTCAAGATAGACGCATCGCTTTCTATGTCAGTGAACAAATAGATGGGGTGAAAGGGGGTAATTGTGGATACACAAGGAGGGTGTGTACATGTTCGAATCCATCAAGAGGCAAAAATTGTCACGTCAGGAAAAAGAAGAGTCCGTACGCATGAAGTGAAAAAGTTAGGACGGCACCAACAAGGGCAGCCAAGAGGCCGGTAGAGCCGAAGTTAACGGCGTTGGTGAGACCCTCCGATGCTGCCACCAGCGGAACCAGTGGGAGTGGAGGTGGAAGAGGTAGTTGATGGGCGAACCAGAGAGAGGCTGGGAAGGGAAGAAGGAGGGCCTTGTGGAGGTAGTAGGAGTTGGGGTGGAGGTGGGGGCGAGGGTGAGGGAAGGGGAGGAGCTCACGCAGATCAAGGAGCTGCTGTTACCCGGGAGTGTGGAGAGACAAGAACCAACGGGAGAGCTGAGAGCTCTAAGCCTAGCAATTGGTAGTTGCTAACGGAAGATGAGTTAAGTTACGTGTTGGTTCCGCAAAATGAATGAGATCATGCTTACAACCAGGGAAGATCTGGAAAGCAGCAGTACGTGATTCTGCACCGGTTGTGTCGCGAAGCAATAGTCCGACACTCTGACCAGCGGAGACAGTAACATTCCAGGTGAATGAGGTACCAGTCAGACCATCCCAGGAGAATAGAGCAACACCAGAAGGATTGTCACCAGGGTGAACGCTCTGCGTACGAGATGCAGGCGGATCAGTTAGGTAAGACGACAGGCAAAAAACGGAAAACTAACCAAAAAGAATGGTCCTAAATAGAGAGGTAAATATCGAGTCGTTAAAAATCGAGACAATGGTATATCGAGAACCCACCTGCGGAGCCTTGAGGATCCCAAGTAATGAGGATAGGCTGGCATTGAACGACATTGGCCCTAGTTCACGGGCGCGCAGCACTCGAGGTAAGCACGCAACACGGACCTGTATGGGAAACAGTGGCTTACGGGGTGTTGAGAATTAAAGCGTTCGTGGTAGAAATGACCGCGGTAAGGAGGGCGGCGACAGAGAACAACTTCATTGCTGCGATGTACGACGGAGGGTTCGAAGAGTGGGAGAGGGGGAGGGGGAGGGGGGGGGGCGGACCCTGCGTTGGGAGCTTAGCTTATCTATTTCCCCACGCCAATCTCCGAGGTGGCAATGACCTCGACCCGTGATACTCCATCCCTGGCGTCTGATGGATGTTCATGCGTTGACTGGCGTGGCCAACCGCCTGGAACGAGCTTGGGTTGGTGTTGGAACGGCGACAGTATTTATCTCTCTTGGTTTTTTGAGGACTGGTCGTAGGTCGTACGCAAACCAATGCGGGCGCCTGCTGAGGTCTATTCTTTGCTTTGATATGTAATCAATCGGCCCCCGTCCCCAGCGCCGCGTCCAATGAGGCGCGAATGTGTCTTCAGCGCGCTCGCTACCAGTTGTCTTAGGTAAAACCGGGGCCACCTTGTGGACGCAACCCACGTACTTACAGGGTTCGATGTAGACAGCCGTTCCTACCAAACGGTCAATGGAGCCAAGAAGAGCGCGCACGCATCAACACACCATGTCATTTGTGATGAGCGACTATTCGTAAGTAGTTGGACTCCACATGTCGTTGCGAATAGGATCAGTTTACCTTCACGACTTCCCTCGGGTCTATGGAGGATTGATGGTCCTCTCCCCTTCGTTTCACGCAGATGAGTACGGCGAAGGTAGACCAAGCTCGACGACTCCAATGAACTACGAATCCATCGATCGGGATCATCTAGCTAGCATGTTTCAACGACTCCCTTGTGCTTCGGAAGCGACAAGATGAGGGTCCTTACCTCCTAGATGACCCTTCTCAGCGGTCAACCACCCCACCCTTAGCACCTCCTACACAAGGTGCGGGGTTGGGGTTTGGGTCCATTACATTCGCCGTACCCCGCTACGTAAAACGAGGGGGAGAAGGCCATCAATCCTTCCATAGACCTGGGGGAAGTTGTGAGGATAAACCGACCTTATTTCGCAGCGACATGTGTGATCCTCGGATTCAACTCCATGTAGCATTCCGCACCAAATGCGACAGCCGTTCGCCAGATATCGTTTCAGGCCGAACATCCAATTGGATTACACTTGAAAAGGCGATTCGAAAACCAGCAAACGTCATTTGCCTTATGCCAGGGATGATTGCCTGCATGATGGCAATGAGACAACAAATAAATGGGCAACGTTGGTGTGTTGATCGTCATGCGTTTAGACGGTCAGCACAATTGTCCACAGTGAGAATGTGATATGCTTGACCTTGACATCGTACAAGAGAGCATATTCATCGACAACACTAGGTCTCCTCTTCCCCTTTTTGGTGACCGGGGAAGTGGGTTCTTTCAGAGCTTTGGGGAGCTCGTATGCATCATAGAATGTTTGGTGAACTTGGTCCAACAGCTGGGATTCAACATTATTTCTTAAGCGTCGAAAAAATCAATCTCAAACACAAACAAAATAGCGCACAGGATTAACTCGCGAGAGTTCGTGATCGCCGTTCCTCAGCAATGCCTTCGCGGTATGCTTATGTCGAATTGATTGAGGGGTCGCGTCCGCCTTGACTTCAACCGAATCCGCCCCTCTACCATCGGGTTTACTGGCATCACCACTAGACTGACTCTCAATCCCTTCCTTCTGCTCGTGTTCCTCTAACTCCTCCTGCTTCTTTTCAAGAGGCCGTTCTTCGACCTGGGCCTCCAACGTAATGGAGTTTCTTGTGAGCACCGCCCTCTTTTCCACCTCCCCCCCGTCGTCCGACCCTACTAGCGTTGGTGATGACTCGTGAATGACGGCCTCGGACGACATCTCAGATCCTTTTGAAGGGGTGGGGGATGAGTGTGTGTAAAGGGGAAGGGGGGGTGGTGTGGCAGGATTGGAAAAGGGTGATGGAGGTTGAAATCATCTACAAGCACGAGATGTCAGATATATGCGCATATATTAGCAAGGATCGCAGAGTGCCAACCCACATGGTATGACCTTGACGAGGTTGGGAGACCACTCCCAGACGTCGGCTCGGTCGTCAATTATCTCCACCATGGACGTGTCACGGGAAAAGTCGTTGTAAACTCTAGTGTCAAACCTGAGTTGACAATATAAGCACACCGTATCTCGAGTCTTACATCGGAGGTGAGCTCACTTCCCCTCTCATCACGCGACAGGATCCTTCCGCCGAAGAAAACTCCCCCAGAGTCGATGGCCGCACAGACCTCTTCGGAGTGGACGTGCGTCTCGTATTTGGTGGATTCATGGCTGAGGAACTCTTGCCATCCTGGTCTACGAACGCATCACCAGACAACAGGTTAACTTCAGCCAAAATGGCACAGCAATAAGAAGGCACCTCGGTTTGATATAGTAAAAGCAACCATCATTCTCGATTGCTCTCTCTTCCCTTTCTTCGAGCCAGAGGTCGGATCCCGGCGGGTGGAAGGAAAGCTTCTGGACCAAACCTGAACCTCTTGACATCCTTCGGAGCCTCCTAGTTCGGATTCACCTCGTCATCGGGGTCAGGGCCGAGCTCCACTTCCTTTCCGCGCCCGTTGGCCACAAGGGTGGCAACCCCGATCCCGCCATCATCTCCGTCAGCCTCGGCCTCAGCCTTGACTTTAGCTTTGGCATTGGTTTCAAACGCTGCTCGACGCTTAGCCTGTCTGGCTTCCCAAGCATCGCCCTCCGAGATCCAGTCGCCAACTGTCGGATCAACAGTAGCATGCACGATCGTATGCTCCAAGTCCACGACCAAGGTGAGTTTCCGTGATTCCAATAGATGTGCCGCGGTCCCCCGCCTGATACTCCGTGCCTCTTCCAGCGGAACGGTTGGACCGTTGGAGGAGTGGGTCATTTGGATCTTTGGATCGATGCATGGGAAGTGTCTGAGAACCCGGTATAGTCAAACCTGACATAACAAATGGGGGGGGGGGTTACGCGTTCAGCCTCGGATTGGGGGTAGAATGGTGGCAGCAAGCACGCCGGGGATACAGACAGCGCAAATTTGGAGAGGGATGGACGCACTCTGTCATATCCTTGCCGCATAGACAGCACAATCCCCCGAGCTGCATCCCGTGCTTGCATGGCTCGTTGACGGGTCATACCAGCTTCCCCTCGGTCTGCTTCGCGTTGACGGTGTCACCGGGGCATATTGTCCACTTGTCTATCACGTTTTCGATGAGTGAGCCTTATGTGCCGCACCGCACCTCCGGTTCCGGCTTAGATTCGCCCGCCGTGGGGTTGTCGTAGTGAACATAGGAATAACTGAGAAAGTAACTGAGAAAGTTCGTGCCTCGCGATATCTCCACCGGTGGATTGAGCGGAACCTTGAGAATCGTTATTGGAAAAGGGTGAAGAGTGAAGAGATTTAGCTCTGTGGACGTCAAGGCACGTACAAAGTGATCGAGTCTACTAATGCTCTCACCTTCTCCGCTGGTTTCCAGCCAACTCTGACTGTCCAGAGCACCAGACGCGTCGATAAGTGCTGCGCTACTTTTGTATATCTAGTTCCGGCTGAATCGACAAATAGAACGCAAAATATGTCGAACATGAGATCCTGAGTCGCGGGCTGCACGAATGTACCTGGGAGGTCCTTGCCGCATTTGCCGGCGGCGACAGCCGGTGGATGACTTGTGTTACGTGACGCATGGCGGTCCGTGCGGCGCCGGGGTCCTCTCAAGACCTGCATAACTCGACCAACCTTCTTTCCAGATTCGGTGTATGATAGAAGAGTTGGGCGCTTTTAATGGTATCGCCGGGTGTTAGTTCTACTCCGGGTTTTTTATTCCCGTCGCTGAGGCCATTGTATACTCTACTAGCCTTCTTCGAGCATGTCCCCGTTGTCCACATCGTTGGCATACCAAATACTCAGCATCTCAAGCCCATGCTGCACCACACCCTAGGTGAAGAAAGGTTCGTGAATTTGGTATCCATCCACATCCAACCCGTATCAGAAAGCCGCCGAACAATTCACAATTCTCGTAGACCGAGCACCCCCTCGTAATGGGATTTCTGATCCATTGACAGGCATCCCGGGCCCCCAGAACCATCCCCATCATCCCACGATGATGCGCCAAGAATCTTGCAACCTGACCAGATGGGGGCAGACGAGAACAAATGTCACCTCTGGAATTCCTCCCAGCGTACCGAATACTGCGAAATTCGATTGTTACATGTGGGCTAGTTTGTAAGTGCCCTGACCTCAGAGTGACAGGGGTTCCTGGAAGATCACTCCTGCTTCACAATCTTACCGTCTCCGTACACGATCCTGTCAATCTCTTCCTTCTTTCCCCTCAACTGCAAGACGAAACCCCAGAAGGGGGTAAGCCACGGAACGAACATGCTGACTCGCTGTTGATAAGCCTTGTAGCCAGGATACTTCCCGGAGGTGATAGCCTCCGTCATTGGCGTCGACCCCTGGAAAACTGCGCAATATACAAGACCAGGAACGATATCCCAGATAGGAGTAACGTCGGAAGAGTTTCGCTCGAACTTGGTACAGGAACCGGCAAAAATCGGGAACAGGTTGATGATAACCTATATCCGACGTGTGAATGAAAGGCCCTTCACGGGATGCGAGTTCCGTACTGACCCAGCATAACTGCTCGCACGCAAAGTTCGGGTGTCGTGACCACGCCCAGAATCCTTTGGTGATAAACCCGCGCTTGGCGTCTTCTGGCGTCCACTGGATGTTAACTCCGATCCACTCGTTCTTGTCAATCTCTCCAGTGGCTTTGTACTTCTGGAAAGACTGGTGTTGGTTATCCGCGGTGAGCTCGATTGCGTTTGTCACGAGCCCGATAACAAAAAGTACATAGTCGGATGTCTCGAGAGAGGTGTGAGGTTGTTTGGCGACCTCGTACACAGGGAGCGCAACTGCGAACAGAATCAGGTTTTGTATGATCGCTTTCAAAAACAAGGTGAATATCATGAAGATGCAGATTGAGGACGTCTTACCGATAAAAGTTAAATTGAGGAAGTGGAAGAACCACTTTGGAACATTCTTGCGAAGGATTGGCCAGCGGTAGTCCTCTTCGGACAAGTTGAAGAAACCTCTACGATATGTGTTGTAGTTCAAACGAACGGACCACACAAACTGTACCACATTAAGCAATGCCTGCGACCCTCGGACACGGAATCGACGTACCGTAAGCACAAGCATGAGCAAGGCCCTTGGGCTGTAATCTGCGGACAGTTCCGCGGGAGCGTTCTCTGGGAGATAGGGGAGGATACCTAAGAAAGAGGATGTGGGCCAGAGGGGGAGGAGAGCGAAATATGTGGCGTAGACGAAGGGCAGAATTGCCCACAGACGATCTACTTGTGAAACGTTGCCTGTGATTTCACTGACAACGTAGCAAATTGCAGTTACACCTGCCATGAAGTGTGCTGGCCATTGCAAACCAGGAGGTAACTCGCTGAGTAGTTCCAACATTGCAAGTGGATTTCTGTCGTGGTGGGGAGGAAGAGAGATGGTTGAAGGCCCGCCAGTCCCCGGCTGCGATGACCCAGCGTCGATCGAGGCCGGAAACAAGAGCGATCAGCGTCAGCCACAGGTGACAAACAAGGCCAAATCGTGAAGTCAGGTTCGTCGCCCCTCTTGAACAACGACTACCACCATCTCCCTCTCCCCTCATCGACCCTCTCTTCGGTAGCCAACAAACCGGGATATCTGTACTTGTCTGCGGCTTTCTAATTTTCAAACCGTCATCTCTGTCGTGTTTGTTGCTGGCCTGCGTGCCGTTGCACCCCCTGCTGTAGACGAGACGCGAGTGTATTATCAATTAACATGTAAGAGCCCTTTCCTCGCTTGTAATCTCCCCTCTCTCCAGCTATCTGCCCGGCCTCGTATCAATCCATGTATCTCACTAACCCATTACTCCCGACCTGTCCTGTTCCCTTGTTCACAATACGCTTGTTGTACTCTCATGTGTTACCACTCGCGTTATCAGCCAAAAAACCCCCTTTCCGATCCGTTTTTGGTCGAAATAAACGCGCGAAACTATGGCTGCCGTCGCTGAAGATGAATTTGATCTCTACGGTGGCGAGGACGAAACCTATCCCCAGGCAGATCCAACCGTAAGTGGAATACGCGTTCTTCCACGTTCTCGGCCTTCACGTTTACGATTTGTGCCACAGTACGAGACTTCGAAGGATCCTCGTGCTCCTATAGCGTCCGTAACCACGGACCACGACCCCGTGGCGGGCGAAAAGCGGCCGAGAGAAGACGACTCCCAGGACGAGAGGCAATCCACCCGAGAACCTCCCAAACCAGCTGCCCAAGTCCAATCCCAGAATCAGGCCATCAATGTCGTCCAGACCTCCACTCCGAACTACGGGAACAACATTCCGGTGTCGATTCAGTCGAACGGAATGGCCGGGTCTGGCAATCAGGACGCGCTGTATGTTGGTGATCTACAATGGGTCCGTTTGTCTTCGCTAGTTCCCTCATGCTGTATGGACCTCATTCTGAAATGTCTTACTCGTTTCTCCCCCCCTTCACTATCTATCTCCTCTCCGTCCCTCTTTTGTTCTTGTAACACAGTGGACCACGGATGACGATCTCCGCCAAGTTGCACTAAACCTCGGGATCAATATTGACCACAAAGATATCACGTTCTCCGAACATAAAGTGAATGGGAAGAGCAAGGGGTACGTCAGATATACGCCACCCTTTCTAGTTCTGGACTGCTAATGCCGCCGCGTATTCAGTATCGCGTACATTGAATGCCACTCACATGATAACGCCCTCCTGTTGAAGAACTGGTTTACGAACAAGTAAGCTTAACCCATCGCCTCTACGCTGGGATGACCGCGACTAATGTTTTTCGATAGCGAATTCCAGAACCGCAGGGCTTCGGCCACCCTTACGAGTGCTTCGCAAGGCAATCCGTTTAGGACGCTTCCCAAGGGTTAGATTCCGCCAAGGGTGTTAACTATCCTCACGACATTTGACGTTGATGCCTCTCGAATTAATAGAACCCCCTCCCCGCGATTTACGCCATCAACAAAGTGGAACGCAACAAAACACCACCAGTGGCGTTGGTCACCACACCAACACCAACCGTGGTGGTTATCGCGGTGGACAAGGCATGAACACCACGCGTGGAAATATGATGAGCGGTCAAGGAATGATGCGCGGTGGTATGGTGGGTGGCGGAATGGGAGGTATGGGCACTGGAATGGGAGCTGTGAACCCTATGAACGGCATGAACGGTATGCCGATGGGGGCTGGGGTGAATGGTATGAACCCAGGGATGAACATGGGGATGCAGCAGATGATGGGGAACATGATGAACATGATGAACGGGTTTGCTGGTCGGGGTGGAGGAATGATCCCGTCCGGACCTCGAGGCGGTATGGGGGGAGGATATAACATGGGTAGGGGTGGTGGATTCTGATCGCCTCCACACGTCTTCCAGTTTTCCGTTCTTCTACGTCCCACGTTTCCGACTATCTCCAGCTTCCTCATTGGACGCTGGTATTGTTTGCCGTTCTACATACACGTCTTCATGTTTTCGGTTGTCGTACTCTTCTCGCATGTTGTGTTAGCTTACCTTTGTTGATGGATCAAACGGATCTGTATACATCCTTTCAATGGAACCTGTGGTCACCAGATCCGTTGGGAGAAATTGACATTCTAACATGTGGGGGCGCAAACCGCATACATATAGTACAAGTTCAGATACCTCTTCGAAAACGTCTGGTACTTTCACAACAAGCATTCACGGACCAGTCCTCACTGAACTAGGCTCCTCTTCGAGCTTCCTATTGAAGCTTCCGTCGACCATTGGGTCAGTCCACTCCTTACGTCATTGAGAACGGCTCGCAGACGATACGCGCTAGCTCATCCTGCGGAAACGAACAAAGAGCAATATCAATATACGGACCCACCACACTCACAAGTCAAAAGACGGGAACTTACAGCTGAGCGCACAGGAACTCCGTTCTCAACCGATTCAATCACCTCATTGAGACACCTCATAAAGTTTTCCATCACAGCTGTCAATCCCTCGATCTGTCCAAAAATCTTCATCAAAACCCCCAACTGGGCCCAACGAGGGGACCTCGAGACAAATTTGCTCAATGAGGGGAAAATCGTGAGCATTCCCATGGAGATGAGTGTGGTGTCGTGGTCGGTTAACTCGATGGACATCTCCCCCGTCACCAACGTTTCCAGGGCGCATCTGGGTCTCAAGTGTAGGCCCTGAGAGTAAGCATTGCCCAACAGGGCTAGTATGTCCGCCCGTAGATTCGCCGTGCGGAAGTGGATATTCAGATGTTTCAACCTCGTGCAATGGAGGGAGAGGGAGAGGAGGGATTGGACCGTCGTGGGGCATGTATCGGCTCTACATGGCTGCTCGCCCAATGTGAGGGCTTCCAGCTTCGGTAAAGCGATTGCTAAACGTTCCACGTCCTGGTCTGTGAATTGTGATACGCAAGGCCGAAAAAGACATCCCATGGTCAAAAAGACCTCGACCAGGCCCGTGAATGGGAGGAGTCTGGACAGCAGGGTCGAGTTTATAGGGATGGTGGGATGGCGGTAGCTGAGCGTGGATAGGCTGTCATCCGCCATGATCCACGGGGGAGTGCGTTTCTTTGCAGCTTCAAATAGGGAGAGCCATTCCAAAGCTGCGTCGCCCCTCAAGTAGAGCGCCTTGAGTGATGGGAAAAGGGTAGTGACTCCGTCGGGGACTCCGTGGTGGATCAAGTCTGTCACCTGCGGCGGTCCCTGCTCGGTGGCCCAAAAGGACAGGTTGGGGAGCTGCATCAGATGAACGATTGCTTGAGTCGATAACATCAAATTGGTGCCGAATTCCCGAAATGATTCACCGCGCCCTAAAATAAACGAGGAGATCTCTTCTGTGAGGTGGGTCTCTGGTCCGCGGCCCAGGTAGATGGAGAGGCATTGGAGGGAAGAGGGGAAATTTTTTATCGCTGAACGCATCGTCCCCACCGCCCTGTCAGGTAGTTCATTCCATGGTTCAACACACTCTCCAGGTTGAACAAGGGCACTGGTGGTGATAATGATGTTCGTCAAATGTGGCGAGAGGAATTTGGGGAGGAATGAGAGGTTGCTTTCGTTGAGACACCAGTCCAACTCTTGCAACTGAACGCTCAAGACGGGAGGGGTTCTAGCCGACGTGGAAACCAGGAGTCGGGTAAAATCCCTCGAGAGATTCCACTCGCGCACGTCAAGTCGGCGAATCCACGAGGTGTATCGCTTGAGCCTACTCAGCTCCCAAGCGGTGAGTGGTCGCTGTAACGACTGTTGGGGGTTTTCGTGTTCAATAATTATGCAGGATTTCCGCTAGACGAGAAAAGAAGACTCACAAGTACACAGAGATCTTCGTCTGGGTCCGGGAAGACGAAACACCACACATTCGTCGACAGCACACGCATGATGAGGAAGTTGAACGAACAAAACCGTTTCTCCCACAATGTCCTGAGGGCCGGAACTTCGAGAGCCCTGCAGGTCAGAGCGAGAGAGACTGTGCTTTTTTGGCTGATGGCAAGAAGGTGGGTTGCGATTCGCGTAGCTAGTTCGTCGAGTTTGAAGACGCGGGCTGCCATGGTGGTGACACTTAAGAGAGGGAGGGAGACGGGGATTCGCAGCGATATGATGGGTGAGGCAGGCCTAACCAGACTTGGATGGGGGTTTTATGTCACTGTTGTTGGGGCAAACGTAAGATCCCGCCGCACCTTTCGCCTGCCTGGGTCGACTTTCAGTAAGTATACGATTCCCTCTATGGCAGCCACTCCCTTCCTTTTTCCGTCAGTCGCTACACCTACGCCCGTGGCACGTCGGACTTTGCATGATAAATTCACCTTGGCCTTGCGTTCGAACCAATTTCCAGCAGTTTGGACGGTGCCCATGGCCCGTGGCTTGTGCAGGGTATCAGTTCACTGGATTGCTGCAATGCAACACGACGCAGTAGAATACCGCATAGTCCGGGGATTGCTCCTCCGCTTTTTGGGTATGGTCAAGACACCGCTGGCAACACAAACCATCACCGAGGAAGCCAGCGCCTGCTCTCCGAGTACGATAAGCCTTCACCGCGACTCCGGAAACCTCTTCTAAAGGGTTCCTCGCTGTCAAATTGTCGCAGCCATCGAGCGGCACCCCGTTCGCCAACAAGTTTGGCTTGGAGTCGCGCATATGGACTTGAAAGGGGGAGGAGGCGTTTGGAAGGTGTATGTTCTGTGCGAATCGTCAAACCGTCAATACGACATACTTTGCGTTTCAGCAATTGAGGGTGGGATGGGGGTCGCACTTGTGTGGGATGCAAGTAATTATGAGCACAATATCCTCCCGTAAGTCATTCCATTCCTCGATCGAGTGATTGGCACGGATATCAATTTTATATCAGGCTCGAAGTCCACCAGTGATGCCCGAAACTCCGATACTACGAAGAATCTGGTCATGTAAATGGATTGCTCTGCAGTCCTGCCACGGCCTTGGGTCCACATGGCGAGACTGAACGCTCATCACGCGCCACGAATCAGATAACCAACGATGTTCGGAGCTGATTAACCTGCCTTTGTTCAACGACGGGCCACCTTGTTTCGAACTCTTTGTCTGCGTGCCCAAAATTTTCCTGTTTCATAGTTGTGAATACTCTAGGTGTTTTATGTATCCGAGGCTCGTTTTCTCTCCATCGAGATGGTGCCTAAGAACAAGCACAATGTCGAGCCGTAGAGACTTTACTACACCTCAGCATCATCCTCCCAATGTGAAGTTGTCGGTGCCCAGCATCCCCAACATCAGAGCGGTGACAAAAAAAGGGGCCGCGAGAATGTGGATGATACCCACGAATACTAACCACGCGCCATGAGGTGAAGATTATCAGACCCGTTCGTGAGGTGTGCAGGCCGTGCGATCCGACAGAATGACTGACTATCAGGTTTTCGTCCCCACGGTCACTGTTTGGTCGCTCACCTCTCGCATTACGAATTACCTCGTCCACTATGTCTGGATTGTTCTTGCAATATGCCGAAAGCAGTGGAAGAAACTTGTGTGTGGACCGTTGGCTCCTGGACCCTGGATTGACGCCTCGGCATGATGTCCGCTTTTCCTTTATCCCGCACGCAGCACTAAGGACAGGACATTCTGAGCAGCAAGTATTTCTCGGCAGGGTGGAATTTTTTTGCCAGCGCGCTGAAAATGGGACAGACGCCCAGCCTTGGCACATTCGAACCGCGAAATTGACGGCAACATCCTGGTATGTATCGTTATTTGAACCCTGTGAAGAGCCGAAAGGTCACAGGGCAAAGTTTTGTACGCTAGCGATGCCTTGACTTTTTTAGGGCAGTTGTCGTCCATCAAGGACGGAGTTAGAAGCGCAGGGCACTCAGTAAAAACCAAAATGGCACCTTCGGAGTTCGACTCATATAGGTCCCCAGAGAATGCATAAGCGGGGATGAATCTCACTGGACAAAGATCCGGGCAGGTAACACCTTCAGCAATGGAAAGAAAGCCGACTCGGGGAGAATCGTCGCACCTGTTCCAAACATCGTAGCAGAACCAAAAATAACCTCCAGCATATCCTGCGCGGACACAGAGATGAGCTGTTTCCGGAGCGAGCTCTCACATCCGAAAACAGTCAAGCCAGCGATCGCCAAGTGGTAGAGGCAATCGGGGGTAGCGTATTGCCTGGGCTCTGCAGTAGATGGTGGCAAGAACGGCACCAAAGATGGAACAACTGAGAGTTGAACGTCGCCGCTGAGTAACTGTTTTGTTACCCAGCTGTTGGGGACGGGAAAGACGCCGAGGTAATCCAGAACCCACCGCTGAGGATTCCGTTCTTTACAGAAGACCATGGAGATGAGAATGAGCCCAGGACTGGGAGATCACGGAGGGGGTTCTTCTCGGGTTGAGTCGCCGCTGTTACGGACTGTTTAACGCTGGGTCCGTCGCGAGGAGATTGATCCCATTCGCTGGGGGCTGGGATATGGATGATGTCCTCCACACTTCGCCCCCAAGGTTTCGAATCGTGATCGGTTGCTGCCTTCCCAGTGAGCGGCTCGAGAACAGTCAGGGGCGAAATCTCGAGTGATGAAACAAGAACACACCTTCGGGTCTTGGGATCGTGAGGGGAGATGGAAGCGGAATGTGAGTAAAACAAATCACTTTGGGTCGTGGCGATCAAAGTCTGTTGCCAAATGTGTGACGATGGATGGAGGAAGCGTTGGTCGAAAAATTGTGCACCGCTTTGCCGAACGGTCGTTGGAGGGGTCGTCAGAAGGCAGTGATATTGAATGTGAATCTCGAATTCAAAGAGAAGGCTGATGTGGGAAAATGCTTGGGTGAAAGGGATGAACAATTTGATTCAAGCTAGCTGAGGTGGGCGTGGGCTGCCTGAAGACGGGAGAGAATATGCTGGGAGGATACGCATAGGTCGACGGTATCTAGAGTCCAGGACTGCAGGCTGAGCGCCTCCTTGCTCTGGGTGGTTCGAACGGGATCGAAGCCGCGTGTCAAATCTTCTCCCACCGCATCACCATCCACATTGACCCTGCGACAACATGAGTTTCCGAAAGTCTCTCTCAAAATTTCAGGAGAAGGTGAAACATAAATTGAAGATCGGAGACAAGTCAGAGAGAAAAGGACCCAACATTGGTGGCGAGGGATTCTACCGCTCGGCCTTGTCTTCGCAATCGGAACCTGGCATCGTAGTGGAGGGCGAGTTCAGAGGAGGAGGCACCAAAGTCGGTGTCGGAAAAGACTATCCGCGACCAGATGATTCTCAGTCTGTTTCGCGGTCAGTGGTGGGATCAGGATACGATACAGGAGGGAGCGACGACAACGCCGACGGAGGGGAAACCAGTCTACACCCGCATCCACACCTGCAAGCCGAGAGCGGATCCAGTGGAGAAGGGAGGGACGTCGACGGAAGGAGGACCGACCAGGCCGATCCCCCTCCCCAGTCAGATGTTGGGAACGAGACGCCATCTATCTCGCGCGGGGAATCCGAGAGTACGTGAACCACACCGTTTCAGTCACTGCCTCTAACGGATGATGCAGGCGATCCAGCGGTTCCCGATCCCGCCCATATCGCATCCAAGGTCAAATCGGACTGGAAATATACCGCATCTTCCGCAGCCAAATTACTCCTCCGCACGGTAGAAAGGGCTTCGGACGCCTTCCCTCCTCTCAAATCTGTTGCTGCAGGACTTTGTGCTATTCTGGACAACTGCGAGGTACGGTTTACCTTCGTTCGCTCCAAGTTGATCCACGATGCTCAGTTTTCATAGCGAACAATGGTCAACAAACAAACGATTGAATCCTTGGGATACCGCGTCGAAGCGCTCGTTGAATCGCTCTGCGCACCTGCTGTAGAAAGTGATGTCAAGGAGGAAATGAGGAGAAAGAAACTAGCACAGTAAGCTACCTTCTCCAAGGCCGAGAGGTGAGGCTGATGCATAGAGATCGCTAGGAAATTGGAGAATGTCCGCCGGGTTTTGGACCCAATGACGACTCAAAAGAACATTGCGCAATTCTTGAATAACACCGAGAATGCACAGAATCTCAATGATCTGGTGGATGACATTCACGAGGCTGTGATAGATTATCAGGTTCGCATTCCCAAAGGACTCGCTCTTATCGCATCTAACACCTGCCTCAGACTTCCTTACAACAGGATGTATATAACAACACCCGTCAGTTGATTGTGAGTATTTTACTCCAACTATCTACCCATCCGTAGTAATCGGTCATCAGGACGGAGCAGAGCTCGACCGTCTTGGCCGCATGTATCACGTCGCCGACGCCGGATACCTCTGTGGAGAGAGACAGGGATGCATGAAGGGGACGAGGAGAGAAGTCCTGTTCCAGCTCGAACAGTGGTCGAAGGATGAAAAAGACAAACGAGTGTTCTGGCTCAACGGTCTCGCCGGAACGGGGAAGTCGACCATTTCTCAGACATTTGCAGAGATGTGTTTTGCGGATGGGAAGCTTGGAGCCAGTTTTTTCTGCTCGCGGGATTTCGACGACAGGAGCAACCTTCGGTCCATCCTCCCCACCCTCGCCTTCCAACTTGCTCACCGGTATCCGCGCTTCCGACAGGAGTTACTTCCAGTTTTGGCAAAGAACCCTGACATTGGGAGGGAGTCCCTCTGTTCACAGATGGAGAAACTCATTGTTAACCCTTTCCGAACGATCAACGATCCGACCCTCGTTGTTATTGACGCTCTTGATGAATGTCGAGACAATGAACCTGCATCCGCTCTCCTGGCCGTGCTCTCCCGCTATGTGGATGATATCCCCCTTGTAAAGTTCTTCATCACCGGCAGGCCTGAACCTCGGATTCGCTCCGGATTCCGTCTGGAATCACTTTGCCCACACACGGATGTTCTCAGGCTCCATGATGTTGAACCCTCTTTGGTGGACAACGACATCAAACTGTTCTTGAAGGCTCAGTTCATTGAAATGGCCAAACATCGAAGTGACTGTAACTTTGCAGAGGACTGGCCTGGCCCACACAACATTGACATTCTTTGCAAGAAAGCAGCTGGATTTTTCATCTATGCTTCAACAACTGTCAAGTTCATTGCATCCCAACACCACCAACCTGACCAAAGGCTCACCCTCATCATCTCACTTCCTCAAGACACTTCCTATGAAGGAAAACTAGGCATTGATCTTCTCTACACCAAAGTCCTGGAGGAAGCTTTCCATGATGTGGATTCTCATGACCACAAGCTCTACTCCCACTTCAAATCTGTGGTGGGGGCAGTGCTTCTCATCTTCCACCCACTCCCCATCAACACCCTCTCAGACCTCCTCAGGGGCTGTGGTACTCCATCTGAAATTTCCACCTCTCTTCGAACCCTCCACTCCCTCCTCCTTGTTCCAGACAGCACAGAAAATGCAGTCCGTATCTTCCATAAATCATTTCCAGACTTCCTCACAGACCCAGAACGATGTACCAACCCCCAGTTCTTTATAGACCCTTCAGTTCACCACAAAGAGGTCTTACTTTCATGCCTCAATGTGATGGAGAATAGGTTGAAGCGGAACATCTGTAACTTGGATGACTATGCTATCCTCAGCGAGGTTAAGGATCTTCCCACACAAAGAACTGCCTACATCGGGGATGCCTTGGAATATGCATGCTGCTTCTGGACAAACCATCTTACAAGGATCCTTGGTAGTGGCCCTGGTGTTGAGGAAGTCTTCAAGGCAATTGACAACTTCTTCAAGAATAATTTTCTGTCTTGGGTTGAGGTCCTCATCCTCACAGGAAACCTTGACATTGGTGTTTATGCTCTTGATGACATAGACCAATGGTATACATTGGTGAGTAATGTGAAGAGTTCCCACCAAAATTTATTCTTATGTCTATTCAGACAGGAGATCCCTGCAAGTGGGCAAGTGATGGCAAGCGCTTCATCTTGGAAAACTTTGATGCAATCTCCAACTCTCCTTCTGAGATGTACAATTCTACCTACACACTTTGCCCTTCTTCATCCTGGCTCTGTGAGTACTATGCTGCAAATGTCAAGGTGGTGACAGGACCAGCCAAATGGGGAACATGTATCCGTACAATTCTCTTTGGTGATGACCACACATCCACCCTTGCATACTGTAACAACACAATTGCAACTGGTTTCACAATGCAGGACATCATTATCTTTGATGCCCTAACAGGTAGCCAGACAGCTGTTCTTTCTGGGCACACTGGCTTTGTTGGATCTCTTGCCTTCTCATTGGATGGTACACTACTTGTATCTGGGAGCTATGATGATACTGTCAAACTCTGGGATGTCCAGACTGGTGGGGTTGTCAAAACCTTCTATGGCCACGCTGGTTTGGTTCTTTCTGTGTCCATTTCAGCAAACAACGCCATGATTGCTTCAGGATCTGAGGACAAAACAATTCACTTGTGGGAAATTGGGACAGGACAATGTTGTATTATCCATCAACACAAAGGTGATGTAAACATTGTCAGCTTCTCTCCAACAAACCCTCAACTGCTCCTGTCTGCATCCAAGGATGGTACTGTAAGGCAGTGGGACAGTAATGGTCATCAAATTGGTTCTCCATATGCTGGTTCTTGTGTTGCATTCTCCCCAGATGGCACTCAGTTTGTTTTGTGTATACACACAGCTGTCACAGTTCGAGACACCGATTCTGGGGAAACTGTGGCAGAATTTCACCTAGCCAATCATTGGCCTGAGCATTGCTGTTTTTCCCCTGATGGGAGGCTCATTGCTGCTTCTGTTGGTCACACCATCTACCTTTGGGACATTACTGGCTCAGACCTTCACCCTGTCAAAACTCTCAATGGACATACAAAACCCATCACCTCCCTTGTCTTTCCCTCCTCCCTCACTCTCATCTCAGCATCTAGAGATTACTCAGTCAAATTCTGGCAGATTAATGCCTCAACAGCAGATCCAGTTACACCTGACATAGAGTCTACACTGCCCACTTCAGCATCAATTGAATCTGTCAGCCTCCAATCAAAGGATGGTTTGGCTTTCTCAATCGATTCAGCAGGGGAGGTGAGGACCTGGGACATCTTTACTGGCCTCTGCAAAGAATCCTTCAAAACTGAAGCTAAAAACATCACTCATTGTGACATGCAGCTGATTAGTGATAGATTGGTCATTGTGTGGCGAGAATTTGATAGAAAGGAAATCCATATATGGGATACAGAGAAAGGCAGACTCCAAACAGTGGTCACACCCTATAATTATGCGAGGGGCCTTAGAATAACAGGAGATGGGTCCAGGGTTCTTCAGCTAAACAATGAGTTTATTCTGGCCTGGTCTATATGGACAGGGGAGCCTGCAGGCAAGGAGAGTGTAAAGGAGGGCCATAACTGTAATTTTGACCCTTTTCGCATGGATGGTTCAAAAGTCTTGGTCTGCTCTCAGGTGTCATCAACCCAGGGCTGGGACTTTGGGATCCCAAGCTCAACCCCCATTCAGTTCTCTGAAGCATCCTCAGACAGACCCCGCCTGTATCTTATTGGAACATGGTCCTGGAACAGACTACCCAGGGTTAAGGATAGAGTCACTGGAAAGGAGGTTTTCCACCTGTCTGGTAGATATGCAAAACCTACTGCCACAGAGTGGGATGGTCAGTATCTGATTGCTGGTTATGAGTCAGGAGAGGTGTTGATCCTGGATTTTAATCACATACTTCTTGAGTAGAGACCTGTAGTACCTCTAGTATCCTGTACCTGTATTCACCTATGCAAAGTGCTTTTCATTGACAATTGCCCACCAATCCTGTTTCTATCTGCTAAGTGACACTTACACCCCTCCTGAGATGAGCTGATATATAGGGATATTTTTTGCTGACTGGATTCCAGAAGTTGTGAATCATTTGACAAATCTCACCCTTTCACCATGTACAGTGTACAGTTGCTGTGGTGAAGAATACCCAGATGCGTAAAGGAACTGTAGTCTATGGCAGGTGATAGCAGGCGAGCGAAACGGGTCAGTTTGGGGCAGGGAGGTGAATGGCGAGCAACGCCAGAACACCAAGATGGAGATTAGGCAGATAACAAATGGGGGGTAGATGGAGTAAAGTTAGAGACTGCAAAATGTAGATGCGAACCGAAAGGAAAAACACTGGTCCAAATCGCCGCGGGACCTCATGGAAGGGACGGAAATTTTTCAACAAGCCGGCATAAACATTCACCCTTGAAACTGTTCTTTGGGAATGGGTGCCCGAAATCGTCCACCCACACCGCAAAGTCCGGGTTCGTGTATGCTTGATCCAACTGCCAAGGGAAGAGCGGTGGGAGAACGAGGAAATGTGTCATCACTATCCACCAGACACGAGCAAATGAGCAACGAAACCCACTTGTTGATATGCGTTTGCGTAGGAAACAAACCTGAATCGCATCCGGTCTTGACACCCTCTGGTTTCTGATACAACCTGACGCAATCAACTAACATGACCGTCGGAAGTGTTGAATGTTCGAAATTGATATCTCCGAAGTTGGGCGAAGTTCCCAAGTCAATGATGATACGCTAGAAATCAGAGGAACGCCGAGTCGACGCGTGTCACTCGAGGTGAGGATGCGGGAAACACGAAAGACGTAACGTCGATTCTTTGGGAACTGACCTCGGTCCAATGTTCACCCTCTCATCGGCAGCGACACTCCCCCTGTTCACCGTCCACGCAGTTTTGTTATCGTCGATCCAGGTGATGTGCCACGTGATTGCGTCGGCCGATGGTTCGATAACACGGGGCGCAGTTCCAGAGGTGGGAGGAAGGAAAAAAAGGCACACTTGGCTTCCACGAATCGAGGCTTGTACTCGAAACCGTACACGACGTAGTAATTGCCGTTGAGCTCGTAACAATCAACATCTGCAATTGATATCGTCATCGGTACTCCCACCGGAAGGGAACGATTATCGCAACCGACTCACTGGTTGTGGGGACCGCGTAAATGGATTTTTGGAAAACGCCAGATGAATAAACCAACTCAGCACGCCCCGCTTGTCTTGAAAACACCCCCCAGCATATAGGTTTAATTCAGCAACGGTTGGGTCGGGATGATGGAATTTGCCGTTGTGTTGAACCATTCGTAACCCCATTGAACGACGTCTACTGCCCAGACTGATAAACGGCACCCCTACTCCCATGGGCCGTAGCTTCGAACACATCGATTTCGGGAGCGGACTTGCCCACGAACGAACCGTCGCCATGCATATTTCCAGGGTGGTCCTCGTCGGGACAGGTGCGACGCGACAGTTGTTGATCCGGGAGGTGTGGAATGTCACCGTGGTTGTATCCGTCGCCCGAATAGCCTGAGATATCCGGCACGCCGTTTCATGTTTGGTTGGGAACAGTGCCAACGTTGCATGTGTTGTAGGTGTACGGCCACTGGAAAATTGTGGATCAGGCTTGTGTGGGAACCCACACCAACGGATCTGATACGCACCATCCATTCCAAGCTGGCACCGTGCCCGGCCCTCCCGAGACTACCCATCGCCCAGACGTCGGGCCACGAACCAGCGACGCCACTCAGACCGGGCAAGGTCACCGTGACACCAATTTATCCTCCCGTGAAACAGAACTGATTCCAGCTGCTCATCATCCCGCCTTCATGGTTCATCTCATGGGTGTCCTTCCTCGAGAGTGTAATCTTGAGAGCCCCATCCTTGGTGGTGATTGCGGGGGGGAGTCGAACCGCTCGAGGTCGTCCGTTCGTCAGTGGTGGAGGTCGGCAGCTTCCCAGAAGGGATCTTCGCGGGAGTAGAAAGTCCGTCCGTTGTTGTTGAATCCATCAGAGAAAACCAGCTTGAGTTCTGACCCGTCGTGGGGGGCGGTTCTCGTCATCGCCCAATCTGAAGTATCTGGATGACGAGACCTCGGTGGCCTGTAAGTTCAGAGACCTAGAATCGTAGTCAGAGAGGATATTTGGCCCTATCGGATACGCGTACAACACCAGACGCATTGGACCTGTCGTAGTTGGAGCCATTATTAAAAGATAGCTTGGTTGTGGCGAAATGGGAAATGTCATGATATCCGGCGCAGTTGAAGACGAAGACGAGCAGGGTGGGAAGAAGTGAAGCACATCGACACCGAACACGGCGGGGGTGTGATCGTCGTGTACCCCACTATTGGGGGAAAATCCCGCCGCACTTTCCGCCTGTTGGCTTCCAGAGGATCCCCTCTATGACAACTGCTCCATTCTCTTCCCGTCGAGCACTCTCCTGCACCCCGCCCCGCACATCCGGACTTTACACGATGGAATCACCTCCGGGTGGCTTCGTGTTCGGACAGACTTCCCGCGGTTTGGTCGGTTTCGGTGGCCCATGGCTTGCGTGGGACGTCAGCACACCAGATTGGTGCAAAGCAGCACGATGCAATAGGTGTAAGTAGAATACTATATAGTCTGGGAATTGACAAAATTGAACTGCCCTGCTCTTTTGCTCTGGCGCGTTCAAGACAAATTGACGCGCCCGAACCTCACATCCCCCCACTGAGATGGACATGAGAGGTGCAGGGTTGTTTATGCATTCTGCGTGAGCATCACACCTACCAGATTTTCTAGCTATCGCGTCGCTACTGCCCGCCACTGGTAACACACTGTTCTCAACGATCATCGGGGAGGCCAATGCCTACCCTCTAACCACGATAAGCCACTGTCGTTCCGGGGGCCCCTTCCAAAGGGTTCCTGTAAATTCGTCGCAGCTGTCGAGCGGCACCCCGTTCGCCGATAAGTTTAATCCAAATGCGCAGACTCGTAGAGACCTTACCATATCTCAGCGTCACTCTCCCAATGTGACGTTGCTAGTGCCCAGTTTTCAAACACCAGAGGCGTGACACGACAAGCGGCCGCATGGACGTAATGATATCCGTGGATGGTGACCCCACATCATAAGGAGAAGACCACCCGTTCGAGGGATGCACAGACTGTGTGATCCGACAAAATGCGTACCAGTGGGTCATGACCCTCCCTCATCGGGTGCATCGGAGTTACTCTTGCGGTGTCCGTCCAGTGCAGTGGAATAAACTTGCGCGAGAATCGTCCAAGCTCTCGGGATTGGGGTCTCGGCATGACATCCGCTTTTCCTCCATCCAACCACGCTGCACTCAAGAACCAGGATGTTCCGAACCGCAAAGATTTCTCAACCGAGTGTAGAGAATCTGCCAGCGCGCTGAAACCGGGGACAGATCCCAAGCCTTCGCGCGTTCGAACTGTGACGCCAACAGCGAATCATTAACGTGTATCGTTGGCTTGAACCACGTGGGGGGGACGGGACACCACTGGGCTAAGCTGTCCACAGTAATGGCGCCTTTTGGGGAACGATTATCGGTCATCAGCTACAGTTCTAGAAACGGACGGCGTCCAGCAAAACGACACCCTTAGAGCTCGATACCTTGGGGTCCCCGAAGGAGCTGAAAGAGCGATAACGGTGTGCGATACAGACGGGGTCGGTTAACACCTCATAGCGCAGTATAAATTGCCTGGTCCTGGCTGACAATAGAAGAAATGAATCATATATTGATGTGGTTGGGACGGACAAGGGTGCTTCGTTCACCTCTGAAGTCCGATGGGTGCGAAAATCCGGAGAAGAGGGTCGGGACCTGGAAAGACAAAACATTGCAGATACGCGTGGCCCTGTTCAGCAACGCAGGATTGATATAAGCATATCGCTTGTAAATCGACGCACCAGCGCCATTCCTATACGGGGATGAGGAGAAGTACCTCACCTTTTATTTAACTTCTCGGCACAGATGTCCAAAGACCTTTCGAGCACACTCCGCTCTCCCCTTCGAATCGGAAAGCCGGAAACTGAGTCCTTGATAGCGAGCAAGTCGAATTTGATGTTTCTCGTCCCCCGTTCACATACCTAAACATCATCACCTGTCGGACAACATCCACCTGATTGAAAACGAAGGTATCTCCTAGACATGAATAGTTCCAGACTTCAACCCGCTCAATCCCCAAAAGCCCTCTCAGAAAATTATTGACGAAGTTATGTATTTCGGTGTGATTAGCGACGGGGCCCATGGATGTCTGCCTCTCGGAAGTCACGACCTGCCAACGTTTGGGGGATCCATCGATCATTTGGCGCCGTCGAGTATCGTGACTGCGAGTGCTTTTGTTTGCGCAGCATATGTTGGCTGACCTGTAGGAGTCCTGTGTGAGCAGGCGGGTGAGGATGGGGTGTGACGTAGAGGGTTGTCACCAGACACCATTTAGCTTTGCGCCCACAAGGACAGTTCCCGCGCTTCTCCATCTCATACATTGTACACTCACGTAGGCTGGGGTGTGGAGAACATCATATACCCCGCCTAGTTGGGGTCAACTTTCGCCCGGGGTTGACCTCCAGGACTCGTGCAGCGCCTGACCGGTAACACGCTGTCCTAAGTGTTCGTCGTCTTGGGGAATAACGCCTGCCCTCCGACCCCGGTAAGCCACCTCTAGTGACTAAGGAGTCACAGGAAAGTCTCTTGTTCCGTCGATCCACCGCATCCACCGAAGAACCCTCAGCATTTCTTGATTGGCGACGGCAATTGAGGACCCCAATCCTGCCCTTTGGGCACTATGGTGGCAGTTGGATCCCACGGTCGGTATGTCAACTTCGACCGTATCTTCCACCTCGCCCTCTTCCCGACGCACTACGTAGATGCGGTACTACTCGAACCACGTCCCAACAAGAGTGGATCCCATGAATCTGTCGGGCCGAGGTGTTGCAACCTTTTGTGCCCGAAGGTTGTCGGGATTGTTGCGTCCAGATAGAAACGAAACACCACGGCCCAGGACATGAAATTCTGGACATCTCACCTGTTCCTTCCTCACGGACACCACCGGCATTTCTGTCATCAACAACCGCCATGCCGATGTATCCGGGAGTTATATATATACTCACGCTGCGCCCATGATATGCCTCTCAGTGATCGGACCGCTTGCGGTGTCAAAAACCCCATATAAAACAATGGCAGGTGTGGCGTGCTTTACTCGAACTGGTTTACTCTCGTCAATGAGATCCTAGGACACGCGCGTCATTCATTCAATCAAGTGCCGCCGGCATCTGAGTTCTGCAGACCAATACACTTGCTCATATCTGGGTTTCTCACACCAGCGATACTACTTAACAAGGTATATCATACCGACCCTAGCTCGCATGCCGCCTCAGCCATGCTATCGCCCCCCATCGAAGTCCCCACACAGGGTCCCCTAGTTTCCTTCTCAATTAGTGGCGTGCTGACGTCCTCCCAATAGGAAGCAACCTCCCCAACTCAGCCAAGGTACCTAACCCTACACTGGGAACTCACAACATCACCGACGCAGCCAGTACCCTTCCAACATCCGGAGAACAGTATTCCACTGACATACCCAAGGTTTTATCTATCCAACCAACCGGTGAATTTCTGTGCACCAGCCTTATTTTGCGTTGGAAAGTTAAATTTCGATCCGCGTTTCTCTGCCAGGTGCAATCTCCGCTCAACCTCGGTCCATATGGTACAAGTATGTGACAATCGCAGAAAAATGGGGACGACGAATGATGGAAAAATGGAAGGCGAATATGAACAATCTCCTGATTTTTGTGGGTTTACCTTACAAGGGACGGTATTTTTTGTCCTAACTTCCATGAAGGCCGCCTTGTTTACCGCAATCGTCACTGCGTTTGTCCTCGATGCGATGTCAGATCTTGACGAAGACACTGCAACGAAACTCCTCCGTCTTCTCGTCGAGCAGTCTGCCACAAACTCGGTCATTGAAATGCCTCCTTCGGACCCACCTTCATCTATCCTGACAGTCAGTAGCCTCTGGTTCCTCAGCATCATGTCAAGCCTGGCCGCTACTGTTTGGGCCATGCTATGTCTGGAGTGGTGCGCTTTCCTCACAGATGGTATCCAGGCAGAAGATTACGAGGAGATGGCAGAGAAGAGACAGCGAAGGTTTGAGGCCTTGAAGCGTTGGAGAATGCATCTCGTTGTTGCTGCAATCCCATTCTTCCTCCACCTTTCTCTCTTCTTATTCCTCGCTGGCCTCTGGTTGCGGGTGCGGGACGTGAACAAGCAACTCGGACTCATTGTCGGAGTGCCGAGTTTGACAATGGCATCGAGCTATGTGGTGGTCACCTTGCTTCCCATTTTCACGAATGCCCCATGCTCCACCTCGGCCTCGGAACTCATCCAACCTGTCGTCGACGGGATCAGGCGCATCTTCGAACTTTGCCGTTTCGTTCGCCCCCCTCGCGTCTTCCCGTGGATCGCAAGCCTACTCCCAACAAAAAGTTCACCCTGGACCCTCGTATCCTTCAGGATTTCCCCCTACATTCCTCACCTCAGGGCGCGTCGTTTAATCGCTTTTCTCAAGCTCGTTCATGGAGTAATCGAAATATTCGCCGGCGTTTCGTGGAAAACCATCACTTTACTCCCCATAATCCCCACATTCGGGTCGGATCGAAACCCCTTTAACGAGCTGAGAAAGCTCAAAGTTGGACGCTCGGGTCGGGACAAGGGAATCCACCTACGGGCGTTGTTTTGGTTGATGAATACGCCGTTAAGTAAAGACGAGGTAAAGGAAATCCTCAGGGAATTTAGGAATCGAGGCAACGCCGCTGGTGAACCCCTGGATCGTACTATGATCAGACTCCTCGTCTTATCCCTGTCCTCCATTCTGGAGAATGATGATATCAGCGAAGACGAACAGCCAATCTTCGATCACTGTACAACGGTTCTCGTGGATGAGATGGATCGAGCGTTCGGGAACGGGGAATACAATCAGAGGATCCTCCTTCGAAACACCATGGTCTTCGAAAATTTGTCACCTCACTTCCGCCTTACTCCCTCCAGTCAAGACACCCCCAGTACACAACCAACAACCAGCCGGTGGGAGGATTACTGGCCAAGGGCGATTCCAGCTCTGTGGCTTTGCCCATCACAGGAGACCGTCGGGGGCGTTGTCGACCGACTCGACTCGGATGTACAGTTGATGGAAGCACCTCACCTTCAGCGTATCTCAACCTCGATCAGTCCACCCTTGATATAATACCAGATTTCAGCTTCTGGTGTTGGGATTCCAGCTTATCCGATCAAGGTCTGGACAAGGCATTATCCTCATTCCTCCAGGGCCTATTCGCCGCGTTCTTCAACACCCTCCCGAGAAGCGATAGGCCGGTCACCATCCCATCGTTAATCGTCGATTGTCTAAAGGTGCTCGATTGCCAACCGGAACGGTACACCCTCAAACTGCACAGCGCCCTGTGTTTCTTTGTGGCCGTGATACGGAGAAGTGATCCCAAGGTATTCGAGGATGGTGCTTTTGTCGCTGATGCCCTCCTCGCATCCGCAGAGTCCTACGGAGAATACAGTGGCGAATACGATCCAGAAAGTGTGAACATATTAACCACTCGGCTCCGTGCCATTGCATATGGACCAAAGTCCTTGGTCACCAGGCAGATCCGTTCTTTGAAGCGTCTCGGCGACCTCTACACCAGGTTGCCTGATTTCATCAAGATGGACCCTCAATGTGTAGGAGGGTTCCTTGACGCATATGCGGCCACCCTGGAAGCGACACTCGCAATGGATGGCCACTTGTCGATGTTTGTTTGGCTACGCAGTCCCGATTGTGGAGCTGCGCGAAACATTTTCACCAACCCGTTGTTCACCCACGATGCCCCCTTTGACTTCGTGCGCACACATCTGAAACACAGGTTACCATATCTCTACTCACTCGCCATCGCACTCTCTTACACAAGCGAAGGAAGGGATTGGGAGCTTTGGAGAGTAGCCAACTCTTGCTCGTAACCCGCGATGAGCAGGAGGGAATCGCGATCGACAGGGCCTTGGACACAAACATCCTTGTCGTGACCGTTCTAAAGTTTACCCTTTACAACCAATCCGAGACTTTGGAACCGGAACAGAAGGGAAACTTCCTCGAGTTACTTAACAGAACACCATCATGGACGGCACTGATTGGCGGACGCGATGGAAATCGATCTACTTGATCACGAGTCTCGTGTTTCTTCTCTCCCAAATGGACACCCGGAATGAAGGGCTCCAACAGGCGGAGTTCCTGATCGACGCGGCAAGTAGATCCTTCGAGCAGGTGAAACTTGAGCGCGTCCCATCCGATTGGGAAAGGAAGAAGAAGGGACTCAAACTTTGCAAACTGGAATCGAGGGTCAGGTCTCTCGCCAGTATACGAGGTGAAATGAGTGAAGGAGTGTACGAGCAGTGGAGCAATCGAGAGAACAATCCGTATCTCGCTCTGTACAATCCGCAACGAACGGCACCAGAGCCCATTTCTCATGCTGCGTATTGGGCTGTGACAATGTTTCAACGGTATGTTCGATTTTGTGAGGAGGATGGTTCTAACAACATGTTCACAGGTTTGTCCATGATGAACCCGCGGATCTTGCGGAGAACTCTTTATCAACGTACAAAGCGCATGGAATCCCTCGTATTTCAATTTCTCGCACCTTTAGATCCAACGATTCTAGGGCCTAACCACCAAGAATCGGATCTCGTAAGCGAAGCGAGATTCAAATTGAAGTGGCTGGAGATTCAGAATGCTTGCGAGCCTCGGCGTGTTGGTATGCAGCCTGAGGAGTCCCAGGCATCAACTAATGTATTCGTGTATTTCGAGGTATCATGAACTACAAGAGTAGGTAGATTCTTAGGTTGGAACGTGAATGGATGGCACGCGGGGCTCGAATGCGGACGCAGTGGGCATGGGGTGTGTGAGGGGGGAGGGAAACTTACTCCCTTCCTAAATCGGAAGAAACAGCGGACGAGAGTTTGACAGTACGGTGATGGCCTGGAGCCGCCCCTTCCGTGTCTGCCAATGCCTTACGAACTTCCCAATGAACTGTTTGGAGTCGTAGTCGACTGTCCGTTTAAAATTCTCCGTCTAGCAAGGAACACGGACGAGAGTGCAATGTGGCCGTCGGAAGGAACCTACGTTGGCCAAATGAGGCAGTTCGAGCTAGTCTTCTGCCGACGTCGTGATCGAAAGCGCGTTCCAAATGCACCGTTCCCATGCGTCAGGTGGTTCCTCGTTTGGCATGTTCACAGTCGGGATGTCTCTCTCCATCTTCTGCGCGCAGAAGTCACCGGAAGAGTGAGGTTCTGAAATGAAACTGAAGTGGTAAAAACGTCCCCCCGCGCTGTTCAGCAACGTAGAGTCCGCCTAGCACCGATAGAACATATCAGTAATATTCCCCGGTAACATTGAAGGAGAAACAACTAACCTTGTTA